>SDBV01013280.1_pt1 | contig 10495 bp, 9 predicted proteins | sample 2277081 | NCBI WGS metagenome assembly SDBV01 (sample SAMN10402039, study PRJNA504765) | marine sediment metagenome | isolation source: marine sediment core GS10_PC15, 223 cmbsf | place: Arctic Ocean: Southern Knipovich Ridge | collected 2010
GGCCAACTATTTCCATACTTTGCACAATATTAAATGGGCTGGGAATATCCTCCGGGGCAATGTCAATATCCTTGAAGGCATCCTGCAGGTTTTCCCAGCACCCGTGGTCGGGGATGTCTTCCCTGGTTTTAGCGCCGGTCCACTTGAGAGTCTCAGCAATCACCGGGTCGCCGGCTTTCATCAGTTCCCAGAATCGGTCAAAGGCCATTTTACTGCACATGCCGTACTGCAAATCGTGTCTTCCCTTGTAGGTATCTTTAGTGATGGTCATCATTAAACTGGCCGACTTTGAATACAATTTGTCGCCGGTGCTCACAAAGACCTTGCCATTATGTGCCTTGGTACGGGCCTGGTCGAATCGGTGCCTTATGTTATGCAGGTCCAGAGGCACCATATCAACCGTAGAGTAGGCACTGATACCGATGCTCTGCCCCTTTTTGACAACGAAAGACCGGCCGGTGTTATAGGGCATGGTTGCTTCTTCTATTAACCTCATAGTGGTGTCCTCCTTCTATCGAGTATTTACCGTAATTATACTCGGGCACGTATCATTAAGACAATTTTAAGGAGGATTGTCCCGCAACCGGTTTTTAGCTTAGCGGAGGCCTTGACAGATAGCGGGGTGGAGTTTAACATAGCCAGAGCGGTTGACACGGGAAATCCCGGCTCAGGTCATTTGTCCGAAGCTGGTGAATCCAACAAGGTTCTCTATGGAGACTAATAGGTCGCCCTTTATAGCTGGCTGCAAGACCACAGCCATGGGCATTATGCCCCATACCGATATTGAGAAAGCTCTCGAGCTCGCTCTCAGTCTGGACATACCCTTCTGGCCGCAGCTGCCTAACGTCGGCTTCTATGAAGACATGTACGTTCAGGCATCACAGAACTTTCCCGGGATAACCGTTGACGCTGAGGGTGGAAAAATTTATTTTGATAAAGCCAGGTTTGAAGAGGAGCTAGGCGATTATTCCCAGAAAATGGCTGAGCCTGAAACCTTCACCTTGAGCCAGAGCTACTCTGTAGTTTATCACCGTTTCCTGGCCCGTAAGCTCCAGGACTATACCGCTATCAGGGGACAGCTAATCGGACCGGTAAGCTTCGGCTTCAGAGTCACCGATGAGGACAATAGACCGATAATCTATAACGATGGCGTCAGGGGGCTGCTGTTTGATTTCATTCAGAGGAAGGTTAACGTCCAGTATCGGCAACTCAGGGAGAAGAATCATAATGCCTTTGTCTGGCTGGATGAGCCCGGGTTGGGATGGGTCTTCAGCGGTCTATCCGGCTATAGCGATATCCAGGCCAAGCAAGACTATGGCGATTTCCTGGATGGCCTTGAGGGGCTCAGGGCGCTGCATCTCTGCGCCAATATTAACCTGCCCTACCTTCTTGGCATGGGCGTTGAGTTGCTGTCCTTTGATGCTTATCAAATGGAGCTTATGCCCAGAGGGTATACCGATGCTGTTGCCGACTTTATCGGCAGAGGTGGCATTATTTCCTGGGGCATTGTGCCTACTGACTCCACGAATCTTGACAGGGAAACACCGGAAAACCTGGCCGCGCTTCTATCGGGCTACTGGGAAGCTGTATCCCGGAACACCGGCCTGGCGGCGAAACGGATTGCTGAGCAAGCACTGATTGCGCCAGCCAGGTGCTGCCTGAAGAATATAGGGCAGGTTGGTGCCAGCGATGACGCGGCGGCCTGTGATATCGGAGGGAGCTCAAACCTGACCGTTGAGGAGCGGGTAGTTGAGAAGGCGTTCACTTTGGTGGGGACAGTTTCCGAAATACTTAAGGACAAATTCGGTTTATAGCTCGGCTATTGGCTCCAGAAAATCGCTGGCTATATTATGTAACCCCGGTTCAACCAATTTTTCTCGAGTGCATCCTTACGGGGCAACCGCTTTCCCGGCACGGAGAACTCCTCCGTATGCTACCCATCACTTCACACAGGAAGGACATCCGGTTTAGGTAGGCTATCCGCTTTGACCCTATAATCACTATTCGGGTCAAAAACTACCGCCATTAGCGAAGTTGGGTTGTAAGCATTGGTAGGAGTCCTGATGCTCGGGCAGTTAGAGATTGCTATGATTATGTCTATTTCTGCCATCAGGTCAACGTAATCACCAGGTTTGCTTGGAGCTTCCCTGATGCCTAAACTGCCATCAGGCTTACAGGGAACATCCATAAAGAAAGTGAAACAACTGCCCCAATCAATGTCCTTAACCGAGAATCCGAATGGTGCCATAGCTGCAACAAAATTATCACAGCAATTAACAGTTCCAGGGATTCCATATCTGGTGTAATTGGACCGCTCACTACAAAAGGAGCCGGTAGCAGCATGCCTGCCATCTGTTGTATCTTCGGTTATAGTAGCCAACTTACTGCAATGTGTTGAAAAGAGCGCGTCGCCTGGCCGCCATTTGCTCCATTTCTTGTTTAGCAATTGGGTCCAACAGCAGTTTAGCACGTTATCAAGATTGTGGGCATCCCAAATGATAGCATCAGCAACCTGTTGACCTTCTAAATCGATAATTCTGATAACGTGCCCCTTTTTAATGACTCTTCCCATCATAAAACCCATGGCTGGTATATAAACATGCTCAAGAGCTTGCCCGGGCACCGGAGGTCTCTGCAGGGCAAACGCTTTGTCGTGCTCTATTATATTCTTTAAGCTATCTGGTCTAGCTTTGGCAGGCACGTAAAATGCCTCAGGTATTCTATCAATGGTTTCCATACTCATTCTCCTCCAGATTTATGTCAGGTCTTGAAAAATAATATGACCATTCTCAAATCCTAGAGTTTGGACATGGGTTTGTCAAGGGGTATTGTCTGTTAACCTCATCCCCTTAATATTTATTAGGAACCCCATCCCCTTTATCCCCCTCTCCTTGATAAAACGACCGTCCAAGTATTTAGCTTGTTGCGAAATACATTGCAACAAAGAAGGGGGAGCTGAACTTTTTAAGGATCTATAACAGTTTGCTATTCCATTGCTGCAAATTATTGTCTTGCACAGAACACAATAAAGCACTAAAATTAGTTTGTGAGCGAAGGAGGTGAACACAAATGCAAGCAAGGAACCAAGAAGAAGTACGGAGAATACTACCCGGGGATAAAGTCATCCGCATAAGGCGCAAACGCCGACTACGGCCAAGATTGTTGAGTTGGAGGGAGCTAATCGGGGTTATTAGAGAAGTGGTATTTGAAACCCCCTTTTTTGTTATGGTTCCTATCATTATAGTCTTACTATTACTGTTTTCCGCTGGCATTTACTTCGCTGAAAACGGTGCGGTTGGGTCAAACGTAAATAGCTATGGTGAGGCTCTTTGGGATGGCGTGGTACTCATGACAACGGCAGGGACTATGAGCGAACCCGTGACGGCTACTGGGCATGTACTCGGCGCAATTTGGACGATCTTAGGATGCATGCTCTTTTACGGCACAATAATTGCCAGCGCCAGCGCCTACTTCCTGCTACCCATCAGTTCTTATTTTTTACTGCCGCGTCGAGGTAGCCGAGCTAAACTCGTCGGCACCATACAGTATAACCTTGGCAGGCTTGAGGAGCTCTCGCTGAAGGATCTTGAAGCCTTGAAGAATGAGACGGTAGATATCATCGATGCTACAATACAACGGTGTACGAAGCCAGAATAGCCTGTAACAGCGACCAGAGGGGAACGTAGGCCACAAAAGTCTACAACTCAACAAAAGGATACAGCGGGTTGGCCTGATTAGATGGGATTCGGACTAACACTTTTAGTGTTAGTCCCAAGTAACTCCCAAAATATGTTGCGAGATAATTCTCTATCTAAGAACCATTTCGCGACGAGCTGTGTTGACAACATATTGGAAGAGGACTACAATCAAGTCCCAACATGTGAACGGACACTGGACCAATATAATAATTAAAGTAAGGGAAGATATGGCACTGGCATCTTTCCGGCATTAGTTGCTTATGCACAGCCGTCAGGCGATTGACCACCACCCCCTCTCCCCAGTCAGTAACTATACTCCGCGTCCCCGTGGTTCATCTATATTTTGGGTAAAGGTGTTTTAAGATAATTAGTTGCTCATAATAAATTGGACATAACATAAAGTAAGTGGTAAAATTTACCTGATAACTGAATTTAAATGGCGCATTCACGGGTGCGTTAAACTACTACTTAAGCGTTACTGAAATTATCCGGTAGTGAGGAGGTATGGTGAAAGAGGATATTGAACGTTTTTTGAGTTATCTTACTGTGGAGAGGGGCTTTGCCGAAAACACACGGCTTGCTTACCGCAATGACCTGTATTACCTGGCTGACTTTGTGGAGGAGGAAGCTGCCAAGCATGGCTCTTTTCCGTCATGGGCGGGTTTCGACCGGCAGGGGATGATGAGCTACCTGCTCCACCTCAAAGAGAGGGGCTACGTGCCAACCACGCAGGCCCGTAAGGTGGCGGCTGCCAAGTCCTTCTTCAAATTTATGGTGGATGAGGGCGATTTGAAGGATAACCCGACTCAGAGCGTTGCTTCACCCAAGCTGGGAAAATCACTACCCAAGCCCATCTCAGTTAGCCTGGTTCGCCGTTTGCTGGAGGAACCGGCTAAACGCTCCGGCCCGGAGGCAAAAAGGGATGCGGCCATGCTGAAGCTATTATATGCCAGTGGTATGAGAGTGAGCGAGCTTGTGTCCCTGAACCTTGATGACGTTGACACCGCCGGTGGTTATGTGCGCTGCTTCGGTAAAGGGCATAAAGAGAGACTCATCCCTATCGCTCCCCAGGCTGCGTCAGCAGTAGCTGAATATACAGCGGAGGTTCGCCCTCACCTGGCTCATAACAAGGATGAACCGGCTCTATTCCTGAATCCTCGTGGGGAGAGACTGACCCGGCAGGGCTTCTGGCAAAAGATAAAAGAGTATGCTAAATCAGCCAAGCTGGATGCCCAAATCAGTCCTCACACTCTGAGGCATAGCTTTGCTACCCACATGCTGAGTGGAGGGGCTGACCTGAGGTCAGTCCAGGAGCTGCTGGGACACGCCAATATCTCTACCACGCAGGTCTATACCCGGCTCAGTACTGAGCATGTTCGGCGCACCTATGAGAAATCCCATCCCAGGGCTAAATAGACCTGGTGACCGGAATAGGAGGTTGTCAATGCCCGGTAAATCACGGCGTAGCCGGAAAAAGAAAGGCAGGCCAAGCCCCCCGCTTATAGTCGGCCAGCAGCCGGCGGTTGCTCGAACCAGCGAGTCGCTACCACCTCCTGAAGTGCCCAGAAAGCCGGCTCCAGCGAAGATAACCGCAGTTCAGCACCCCTATATTTTCGCCGAGATAAGAAGAATAGGCATCCTGGCCGGCATAATCATGGCTATTCTTATCGTGCTAGCTCTGGTCTGGTGATGAGTGCTTACTATGGACTTTGAAGCAGCCAGGGCCAGATTAGTTGAGAGCCTTAGCACCGAAATTAGAGACGAGCGGGTAATGGCCGCTATCTCCCGTGTTCCACGGGAGCATTTTGTGACGCCGCAGACCCGGCACTCAGCTTATGAAGATATTCCACTGCCCATAGGTCTGGAGCAGACAATCTCGCAGCCGTATATTGTCGCCCTTATGTCTCAGGCTCTAGACCTTAACGGCGAGGAAAAGGTGCTGGAAGTAGGGACAGGTAGTGGCTACCAAACAGCTATCCTGGCTGAGTTAGCCCGGTCGGTGATTACAGTGGAGCGGCTGCCTGACCTGGCCAAGTCGGCCAGGAAGGTATTGGATAGCCTGGGTTACGCTAATATCGAAGTGCATCTGGCTGGAGAAACGCTGGGCTGGCCGGCTGAGGCCCCTTATGAGGCGATAATGGTTACCGCCGGTGTGCCCAGGGTGCCACCCGACCTTCTGGCTCAGCTGGTCATTGGCGGAAGAATGGTAATCCCGGTTGGTTCCCGCTACATACAGGAACTATGTAAAATAACCAGGCATAGAAAGAAGAGCATGGTTCATAATTTAGGGGGCTGCCGCTTTGTCTCTCTAATTGGTAATGGTGCCTGGGAAGAATAATAAAGGAACTGCTGGAGCTACCGGCCACTGGTGTGGTTGAGATGAAACTCCCCGGCTACTCCACGCAGGACCCGGTGCTAGGCCAGTAAGACTGAAATAGTCTGTGATAATATGACGTTGCATGAGCTATAAAAGGTGGATTGTAGTCGCCGTTTGCCTGTTCGGCATCGGCTTTGGTATCGGCTTGGTGATGCCAACCGGTCTCACCGACCTCCTCTCTGAAGAGCTGGCTGCCCTGGGAGAGCTTGGCGCTCGCTTAGCCCCATTCCAAATCTTTACGGCTATATTTATTCTGGGTAAGAATATCTCTGCCCTGCTTTTTAGCTTCATGCTCAGTCCAATTCTTTGTTTATTTCCGGTTATGGCTTTAATTCTCAATGGCCTGGTAATTTCCTTCATCTCAGCTATCGTAGTTCAGGAAAAATCAATTGGTTTTGTGCTGGCTGGCCTGTTGCCTCATGGAATTATTGAACTTCCGGCTTTTATTATCGGTGAAGCAGCTGCCCTTAGCTTCGGCACCATGGTGATGCTGGCTCTGTTCAAGAAGGAAGCCAGGGGTCAATTACCACTCAATCTGAGGCGGAATTTAAGGTACCTGATGATAGCTTCTGCCCTGTTCCTGCCGGCAGCAATTATTGAAACATATGTCACCCCATTATTCTTATCTGGCTAAGGAGGATACCTATGTATGAATTAGGTCTGTCCGCTCCATTTTGGCTGATTGTTCTGATATGGATGGCCCGGATTATATGGCTGGCTGTTATCTGCACTCTCCTCGCCTGGCTTGGAATCAGGGCACTGGATGCGCTAACTCCTCATATTCCCAAGCGCCAGCTCATTGGCGAAAGCCCCATTGCCACCGGGCTTTTCATCGCCGGTTTTTTCATTCTGGTTGGGCTGGTCATCCACGGGGCAACTTCGGCACCGACTGTATTTGGCGGTCCGCTGCTGGGATACTTCTTTGACTTTAGAAGGTTGGGGTTACTGGCAGTAAGCTTTCTGGTGAGTCTGCTCATTGGCATAGCTTTATTCCGCATTGTTGACAAGCTGACCCCCAAAATACCCTTTGTCAATATTAAACATGACCCGGTGGCAGTGGGTATCTATGTTTTTGGTTATCTAATCTTCTTTGGCTTGATACTTCATGCCGCATTAACCACACCGCTGTGAGAAATTAGAATGAAGAAGATTAAGGTCTTACTGAGCATAATACTGGTGGCCGGGTTAGCTACTACCGGCTATGCCTCGGCGACGCCATCAAGCGGTTTCCAGGAGAAAAACGGCGAGCTATTTGATGACTGGGATATAGCTAGGACCAGAGCCTCCGGCGAAGACGGTTTTTATCAAATAAACGAGACCACTTTTCGTCCGGTCATTATCTTCGAGAGCCTGGGGGAGGAGGCCGGTATCGCCTACCGCCTGGGTGAACAGCTCGCCGAAAAATATCCTGACCCATTGCAGAGGGCAGAGGGGATATTCCATTTTGTGCGGGATAGGGTAAACTATGCCCCTGACATAGACCAGTTCGAGCGCGATGAGTTTGCCCAAAATGCTGATGAACTGGCGGCGGCTATTGACCAAAATGGGGTGGGTTACGGTGATTGTGAAGACAGCGCCGCATTGCTGGCGGTTATGTATAAAGCGGCCGGGTACCGCACCGCCATCATTCTCGCTCCCGGTCACACCGCCGCCATGGTTTACTTACCGGATTATGACAAGACACCGGTAGCCTTTGAGCTGGAGGGAGAGCCGGGGTGGGTCTGGGCAGAGGCAACTGGCAGAAATAATCCACTGGGCTGGGTGCCCGAAGACCTTACCGATGTCGAGATAGCCGCCTATGAGATAGGGGAGGAGACAGTAGCCAGGGCGGGCCCAACCCCGGCACCCTCAGTCGTCGTTGGCGAAAACGGTGGGGGTGGCTCGTCACAGCCATTTTCCTTCTTCGGCATAATTGCTTTACTGTGGCTCATACCTATGTTTAGAAGACGCCGCCCTCGATAACCCTTCTATGGGGATGAGGTCAAAAACAATCTCTCTACAGAGATTATCCAGCAACCTATCCCCCTGGCCCCCTTCAGGCAAAGAATACATCTCCCTCCTTCTTTGAAGGATGGGAAGAGGGGAGTTAACCGTTCTTCCATTAGTCTCCCCCTTTTGAAGGAGAGTCGGAGAGAAGTGAAACTTCCCTCTTAAGAACTTTCTCTTGTTGGGGAAGTTTGAAGGGGCACAGCCCCTTCAAAAACTATAGTTCCCCTTCCCCTTATTAAGGGGAAGGGGATAAAGGGGATAGGGTTACTAAAAATAAAGGGTGAGGGGTTGGTAAACAATCTCTCTAAAGTTACTTGCCGTAGTTACCAACTATAATTATAATAATGATGAAATAGATTAAAGAGAGCGGGTGATTAGATGCAGCCATATGGATTGGACAATATTCGCAACCTCTGTTTGCTGTCTCACAATGGCGCCGGGAAGACGTCACTATCAGAGGCTATCCTGTTTGACACCAAGACAATTACCCGGTTGGGCAAGGCCGATGACGGGACTACCACCTCGGACTACGACCCCGACGAGGTAAAGCGCAAGATTAGTATTAACCTGGCTCTACTTCCCTGTCAGTGGCAGGACACCAAGATTAATCTTATTGACACCCCGGGATATTCCGACTTTGTCGGCGAAGTCAAGGCAGCAATGCGGGTCAGTGAGGGGGCAGTAATTGTGATATGTGCTGCCTCAGGCGTGGAAGTTGGCAGTGAACAGGTGTGGGCGTATAGTGAGCAGGCAAACCTGCCTCGCCTTGTCTTTATAAATAAGATGGACCGCGAGAATGCTGATTTCTACCGGACTGTGGACGAGCTCCAGTCTAAGTTTGGTTCCAGATGCGTGCCGGTGCAGTTGCCCGTGGGCGCCCAGAGTGATTTCCAGGGGCTCGTTGACCTGCTGACCATGAAGAGCTACAGCGGCGCTTCAGCGAAGGAGGGGGAGGTACCCTCCGAAATGCAAGACCAGGCCAACTCTTTCCGGGAGAAGCTGGTTGAGGCGGTGGCTGAACTTGATGACACCCTGCTGGAGAAGTATCTGGGCGGCGAAGAGCTCAGCCTGGAGGAGTTAGGCAATGGCCTGCGCCAGGCAACAATAAGTGGCCGGATTGTGCCCATTTTAGTTGGCTCAGCGCTGCAGAATATAGGGGTTATCCCTTTACTGGAGGCGATGCACAATTACCTGCCGGCACCTAAGGAGCGAGATGTGGTTATCATCGGCGCTTCCGGCAGCCAGGAAACAATCCCCCCCGGTCTGGAATCCCCTTTGGCCATCCTGGTCTTTAAAAGCAGTGCCGACCCTTATGTAGGGAAGCTTACTTACTTTCGAGTATATAACGGCGTTATCGATAGCAATTCTCAGGTGTGGAACGCCACCCGCAGTGAGGCTGAGCGCATAGGTCAGCTGTTTGTTATAAGAGGTAAAGCCCAGGAGCCGGTACCCCAGCTCAGGGCGGGAGACATAGGCGCCGTGGCCAAGCTGGGTGTAACCGGTACCGGAGACACACTGTGCAGCCGGGATAAGCCTCTTAAAGTTGCCTCCATAATCTTCCCTGAGCCGATTTTCAGCTACTCGGTGCAGCCCAAGAGCAAGGCAGACTTGGATAAGCTGGGAATGGCGTTATCAAGGCTGGCCGAGGAAGACCCAACCCTGAAGGTGCGTAAAGACACGGACACCGGTGAGACGGTTATCTCCGGGCTTGGCGAAACGCAACTTGAGGCGGCTGCGGAGAAGATGATACGTAAATTCGGTGTCCATGTGGAGCTAAACCTCCCTAAGGTCCCCTATAAAGAGACAATTACGGCGCCGGCCAAGGCTGAGCACAAGCACAGGAAGCAGAGCGGAGGACATGGTCAGTACGGGCATGTCAAACTGGAGCTGGGGCCTTTGCCTCGTGGCAGTAGCAGTGAGTTTGTTGATAAGGTAGTGGGTGGCCGTATACCCAAAAATTATATTCCCGCCGTAGAGAAGGGGGTTAATGAGGGACTTCACGAGGGAGTATTAGCCGGTTACCCGGTGGTCAATGTAAAGATCACATTGTATGATGGCAGTTTCCATCCGGTGGATTCATCTGATATATGCTTCAAAATCGCCGGGGCACAGGCGCTGAAGAAGGGGTTAGCTGAGGGACAGCCTATTCTCCTCGAACCGATAATGAGCATTACGGTAACGGTTCCCGAGGAATATACCGGCGATATTATCGGTGACCTCAATACCAAGCGAGCCAAAGTGCAGGGGATGAACCCCGAGGATGGAAGCAATGTTATTGATGCCCATGTACCGCTGGCCGAGATTCAGCGATACACTATAGACCTGAAATCAATAACACAGGGCAGAGCCAGCTACACCGTCGCCTTCAGCCACTATGAAGAGGCCCCAGCCCATGTTGCCCAGAAGGTGATTGCGGAAAGGCAAGCTGCTA
>SDBV01013281.1_pt1 | contig 10494 bp, 21 predicted proteins | sample 2277081 | NCBI WGS metagenome assembly SDBV01 (sample SAMN10402039, study PRJNA504765) | marine sediment metagenome | isolation source: marine sediment core GS10_PC15, 223 cmbsf | place: Arctic Ocean: Southern Knipovich Ridge | collected 2010
TAGTCGGGTCGACCTCTCCAATTCCGGCGTCCGCCTGGGCGGTGCCAACGCGCGGGTGACCACGATACTCGACGAAGACGCTATGGGTTCAGATTCCGCTACGGTGCTTTGCACACAGCAGAGTATCAAGGCCTACGCGGACACGTTCGGGAAAATTGTTTTCATTGATACCTCCGTGTTTTCAGGCTCAAGCCCGGCGGCTTGGGCAGACCTCGATCTGTCCGGTACGATTGGAAGTCAAACTACACTCGTTCTACTCGTTCATCACAATACGCACGGCAGTACTAGCTGCCAAGTCAAGTTTAGGACCAACGGCGATGGTGTCGCGTATGGATATGATGGCGTAGGGGCTGAGATAGCAGCTATAGCGGCAAATAGTAGGTCAACCTTGCTGGTCAAAACAGACGCCTCGGGAGTAGTCGAGTGGGAATCGGCAGCCTCGATTGCCGATCAAGTAATACGTGTGATAGCGTACATGAAGGTTGGGTGACAAATGAACTTCCTCGAGTACTTCAGCAAAATCATGAAGTACTACCGGCCGAGCTTCCCGGTGCCGGAGGACGTGAGCGTGATCATGCCTAACGATATGTACCCCAAGATTTTGCAGGCTTGGCCGAACGCGATCGACGAGGGCAAAGTCAAGATTCGGAGTGCTAAGTATAAGGTACGAACACGGCCTAGCTTCGAGGCATTTGCACTCCATACGAAGGTCCAGGGGAAGTACCGACCCTTCATTGAGGGCTTCAGGGAGTGTGGCCATAGTGCTGCCGACCTCGCTGGCCAGTTCTACCACAACAAGGATTGGGCTGGGCAGGCGATAGGCACGATCATCTATGCCAATCCGGTGAGGTTGCATGAACTCAATATAGTCTTTCTTCCCGGGGTCATGGCTTTTTGGGAACCGCAGGACGGCGTCTGGAAACCGTATTATATGGTCGCCGGCCAACTGCTAGATATAATCTGGATACCGTAGGAGGATATCATGGACTTCGAGAAATGGACTCGGCGGATCATAGCCATCGGTGTCACGTTCGGTATTGTTGGTGTGCTTTGTGCTCTCGCTCTCGACGGCAACGAGCGGGCTGAGGGTGCACTAGGGCCACTGGTCGTAGCGATCATCGGCTGGTACTTCAACAGTAAAACGGCTTAGGAGGTTCACCATGACCCAGCCACACGATGATGGCGTGCTACCGGAGTGCCGCCTGCAATTCGACTTGCAGACTAAAACCGCAGATCGCATATTTGCGAAATTAGAGAAGATCAACGAGCATGTGGGGCAGCTACTCACCGATAACGCGGTTATGGCCGAATCGGTCAACAATCACCAGCAGTCCCTACAGGACGGTATTCTGGCCCAGGAGGAACGGTTCAAGACCGAGCTATGCGCCCAGGAAACGCGACTCCAATTGTCGGTTAGCCGGCTATGGAAAGTACTGTTCTTCCTGCTTGCCGGCGTAGGAATTGGCGGCGGCGGCGCCGCGTTCAATCAATGGGTGTTTTGAAATAATTCCAAAAGAAGAGGGGGGAGCCGTACTCCTCCTCGGCTCCCCCCGGGGCTTGCCTGATCTGACTACTTGCTGGAGCGTCTGAGCATCATGCCAATAAACATCCCGAGAAGCAGGATGCCGATGCCCAGAGCCATGGTCTGCATGTTGTAGCCCAGGCTTTCCCACAAGTTGATTACCGCGATACCTTTGGCTTCCATCTCTTTTATCCTCCTTTCCTGTGTGATTCTGTATCTGCCTCAAGCCTAGACTATCCACGATGGCTTTACTATCCCACATTCGTACCGTTTTATATAGCTAAATAGTACTGTTTGACAAAACGGTATGTATGTGGTAAGGTAGGTAAGAAAGGAGGGCACCATGATACCATGCCCAGAGTGCAAATCCAAGAAGGTCACCAAGGCAGGGGTGCCATGGTCTGGGCGCAAGAAGGTTCAACGATACCAGTGCCAAGACTGCGGCAAAATCTTTAGGAAGCCAAAGAAGGGAGGAAGGAACGATGCTACCAGATCGAGAGTGGCTGACCGTGGATGAAGTTGCTGCCCACTACCATTTCGGACGTGAGCAAATCCGTCGCATCTGCCGTGGTAAGATTCCCGGCGCATCTTTGCGTGCGACGAAACTCCGTGGCACGGGTTACTGGCGAATCCATCGCGACAGTGCAGCCGACCTACTGCGGGAATCACAATAAACCAAAGGAAAGGAGCCAACAGTATGACGAGTACGGAGCAAAGGCGCTTAACGCAGGACCACGTGTGCGCTGAGTGTGGACGTGATCTTGTCTTGCTCTACGATTCCGACACAGCGGAGCATGTTGCAGCTTGCAATAAAGGGCACCACGGCATCAAGCGGCGCTCAGACCCCGTAGTCGCAAGGCTGGAGGGAATGAGAGGGCATGAGCCCGATGCGGTCATTGACGAAGAACTGGACGCCTACAGGCAACAAGAAATGATAAGGAGGACAAAGAAAATGGAGCCCAAAGAGACCACGGCACTGACGCAGGTATACCGGCAACTACCGGCAGCGGGTTTTGACAAGGCGGCAGCACTTGACTGCCTAGCCCTGGCTTGGCCCAAAGTCCCAGCACCTATACGGAAACAGGTGGCGATGCTCTGCGTTAGTTACCGAGTTCACCCGTTGGCACGGATGATTCACGTACTGCCCTTCAAAAACAAGCATGGTGGTATTGATCATGCGATCTGCTTCGGGATCGACTTCTACCGACTCATGGCGCAGCGCGACGGCCTAATCGATTACCACGACGACAGCCCCCGTATGATGACCGAGGACGAGCAGATCAGGTATAACGGAGTGATTGACAAGAGCAAGTGGCACGCGATCTGCAAAGGCTGTGATGTAAAGACTAAGGCTGGCGCGCACGGTGTTGGATTCTGGCCGATGAATACTGCTGTATACGGAGCCGACAAAGGTAATTCGCCTCAGAACATGGCCAAGATTCGCGCTGAGAAGAACTTCCTGCGGAAGTTGCGAGGTGCAGAAATACCGGCCATGAACTTTGAGGTCATCGATGGCGACTATATGGAGATAGATAATGCAGTCGAAGATCCAGAGACAGGAGAGCTTGCTTTGACGTCAGAGGCCAACACGGACTTTGATGCCATAGGTTCTGCTACAGAAGTAGTGAATACGGAGACTGGCGAGATTATCTCGGAAACGCAACCAACCGAGAACGAGGGAATCACCGGCGAGCCTGAAACCGTCGAGGCGATGGTGCCAGAGACCCAGGAACCGGCACCCAGGCAACCAAGGAACCGCAAGGCACGTCCGGAGCAAGGCGTTGCTAAGACCGACGCGGAAAAACTAGCAGAATCCAGCCCTGCGTCGTCCGACGGGATTCTGCTAGGGAGCGCGACGCTTGAGATATCGGAGTCCCTGACCCGGGCGATGAAGCTCTCGGCTATTGCCCAGTACTGCAATGCGCAGGGGGCGCGGTCGCTAATGGCGATGGCGGTATTCTGCGGCGGCGCGTCGGATACACAGAGCCTCAAGGACTTGACGGAGAAACAGATCGACTACGGGTATGACAAAATGCTGTACGAACAGCTGGAAAGGGAGACAAATCGGTGATCTTCGTACTGGAAGCCTACAATACCGACTCTCGGTATCCATCGGATATTCGGTATCGGGACTATACGACCAGCAAGCGGCGCGCCGAAGCGTTTGAGCAGATACCGAAAATACAATTCTCCGATAGCGGTCATGGTATTTGCTTCAGTGCGCAACCACACCAAGGCCCACGGCTACCAAAAAGGCGTGAATTGGATAGCTACGTGCAGGAGCACCTAGTCAAAGCATATATCAAAGATGCGAACACGTTCGAGAAAGCGCGACAAAAGAGAAAGACTACCAAGGTAGGCGGGGTCAAAAAGGCTTTCGCGGAAGGTGTAAGGTGGGCGATGGAGGACTGCCAAGAGCATAGAGACTTGGAGATGCCACCAATGATTCGAGGTATGTGTCCTGACTGTTGGAAGAAAGGAGGAACCTAGATGCCACGGAAGATCGATGTCTATGTGGTTGTGATCCGGGACAAAGACGACTGCGTTGGGGTAAATTCCGTGCACCGTACACAGGCAGGGGCTGAAGGGGCTGTACATGCGTTGAGAGACCCTTGCGATAAGTGTGGGCACGAATCGAAGTATAGCGATGATGTTGTCAACTTTTACAGCTTCCCACTACTGCAATAGAAAGGGGGTGATAAAGGATGGGACGCATGAGTGCTCTAGTACATCCCGATGTTTGGCTTGTCGAGGAGTTAGGTGATGGGTATGCAGCAACGTATAAACACCTGAGACTGATAGTAAGCATTGCCAAAGAACTCGATGGTAAGAGTTGGCTGCACGCCTCAGTATCCCGACAAGACTGTCAAATGCCTGCCTATGAGGACTTGATGGAGTTAAAGAGGCTATGTATCGGAGACCATAGGACTGCGTTACAGGTGTTCCCGTCTAAGGATAAGCATATAAATATTGCGGGCAAGACGGGCCTCGAGGTGCTACACCTTTGGTCATGTCTTGATGGAGATGTTACACCCGACTTTGCCCGAGGCGGAAGAACAATATAGGAAAGGAGCGTGGGGCCGGCTGGGCAACTGGTCGGCCCCACAACGCATCAAGATGGCAACTGAAAATCAACTGGTGACCACGGCTATCGACCTGGCTCATATCCTCGGATGGACAAAGGTCGCGCACTTTCGACCGGCGAAGACTGCCCAGGGCTATCGCACTCCGGTCGAGGGCGACGGTGCTGGTTTCCCCGACTTAGTATTAGTTCGTGAACGCGTCGTCTGGATCGAGGCCAAAGTCAAGGGGCGCAAACTCAGCCCGGAGCAAGAGTCATGGATGGTCGACCTCATTGCTACCGGCGCCGAGTTTCACCTGATCCAACTCGACAGAGAATGGGACTTCCTTGTGGAAGTTTTGACTCGTCGCACTCGGTACTAAAGTACTACTTGACAAATCATAGACTATAGTTTATAGTATAGGCATGGGGGATAAGAAGATGAACGGCACAGAGATACCAGCAATAGAACGTACCTACGAGGTTATTCTACCATCAGGTCGGCATGGCAAAGTCAACGTATTCGACATGAATCTTGCGACCTTCTGCGATGACTACGTTCAACTGGAAGATACGAGTTGGATTAAAGCAAGACTCTTGACTATAGCGGAACCAAGGGTCAGATAGTGCGTCGTCTAGTTCCTTGCCCTCTGGCGGTATACTGCGATGCCGTCAGCAGGCAGGGGAACCGTCAATTACCGAATTATCGTATTCCGATAATCAGGAAAGGAGAGAAATGAGACATACACCTGGACCTTGGAGAGCTGCTGGCCCACATGATGTGAACGGCGAGCCAGTAGCCTACATTTACCAAGAACAAGAAGGACAATCCCACGCGCTTGCTATCGTACGCATGGATAGCAAGACAAGTCCCGAAGCCAATGCTAGGCTTATAGCAGCTGCGCCTGAACTGCTGGAGGTAGCGCAAAATGCCCTAGCCTTCCTTAGTGTCAGTTCTGAGACTGGTGAATACAAAGACCACCTAAGTCAGCGGCTAGAGCAAGCCATCGCCAAAGCTGAAGGAAAGGAGGTGGTCACATGGCGAGAATAGGGAATGAGGCAAGGCTGATCCTGAAGCTAGCCGACGAGCGTATGATTTATTGTCGCGCGGAGTATCAACGCTGCATAGAAAAGGACGATACGGCATTGCGGTTAGTTGGGTACGACGATGCGCGAAGGGAATATCGGTTATGCCTCACGGCAATCGTCCGGGAACTAGAGGACAAGTAGCCAAAACTAAACGAAAAGGAGATTAAGGAAAATGCAGACAGAAGATGGAATAGTGCAGGACCCTATTGGCCCCCAGCTCATCGAGGGCGAACATCTCGGAGAGATCACGGTGGCGGATCAACTTGCGGCTGATCCCCGGGTGGTGGCGCTCGAGGCCGAGATAACAGCCATGGCCACATCGGCGGAGAATTGTGTGGTGAGCAACCCCGAAGACGCTGCGAAGGCGGCCGACAATCTTATCGTAATGACCAAGGTCGAAAAGGCTTTGAGTGAGTTACGTAAGGATTATGTCGGGCCGCTGAATGCCCGAGTCAAGGAAATAAATACCTTGTTCAAGCCGTACCTGGATTCCGTGGCTGGGAGCATCGGTGCCTGGAAGATGGCGCTCAACAGCCACAACGAGCGGGTACGCGCTCTGCAGGAAAAGGCGGCGGAGGTCGCACGGTTGAACGCGGAGCTACTGCAGGAGACCGGGGAGATACTGGAGCAGCCCCCAGCAGTACCCGCGACCATCGAGAAGACGTACACGGATATGGGAAGCGTATCCACTCGTTCTAATTGGCGGTATGAAGTGGTGGATTTCGGGGCTCTCGATGACCAGTTCAAGCTACCCGATGTAGCCAGGTTGACGAAGTTAGTCAAGGCCGGCATGCGGGATCTCGCCGGCCTGAGAATCTGGAACGAGCCTATCCAGACGGTCCACTCTCGCAAGGAGCCCCAGGATGGAGGATAAGATAAGTCGGGAGCAATTGAGCATCGAGCTTGACAAGCTGGATAAAGAGGAGTTCGAGGACTAAAGCTATGAGAGAAGAGATAGAGGTAGTAATAAGGACAAAGTGCAGCACCACGTGCAAAGTAAAATGTACTGATGTGCCATCATGTATCAAATGTTATACCGATGAAATCCTGTCCCTCTTCGCCTCTAAGGTACGGAGGATAGTGGTGGACACTAAACGAAAGCATGGATTCATCCTCAGTTGCGACTATGACATTGGGGAAGAGCGAGGTATCCAAAACGGGATAACTGCCTTCCGCGACTCGCTTCTAATGGAACTGAAGAAGTTTGGCACAGACGAATGGGCGCTAGGTAATGCAGAAGCAAGGATTGCAGCCGACCGTATCTTAGCCCTCTTCGCCGAGAAGGTACGGGGGGTAGAGGTGGAGAATCCCTACCTGGCAAGAATTGGCAGTCACAACGCTTTGCTGATTGCCTTCTCCGGAGTAAACGGTGAACGATGGACAAGGGCTACAGAAGCCTTCCGCGCTGCTCTGCTCAAGGAGTTAGAAGCCTCGAAAGGAGATGTCTGATGAAACGACTAATACTACTCGTGCTCGTCGGGATGCTGCTGTCGGTCGCGTGCCAATCCCAAGAGGGGACCGTTCCGCAGTCAGCAACAGCAGTTGCGTATAGCATCACCGGTACGGCTGATAAAGTGATGGTAACATTGAGCAATGCTACGGGTGGGACGGAGCAGTATAACAACGTTTCCGTTCCGAACACCATCTCGTACAGTTCCTTCCCAGGATGGTTCCTCTACATAGCAGCACAAAACCAGGGTGAATCTGGGAGCGTAACGGTCGCCATTTACGTGAACGGTAAGCTTTTTAAGACTTCCTCGAGTTCGGGCGCTTACGTAATTGCGAGTGCTTCTGGCCCTCGGTGAGCGACTCCTGACCCGCTCACCCTTTGGCATTCCGCCCTTGAGGTACTGGACAGCCTCGGGGGCGGTAGCGAAAGGAGGAAAGTGTGAACGAACTCTCGTTATTTACCGGCGCCGGTGGTGGAGTGCTGGGTTCGATTCTATTAGGATGGAGGGTTATCGGCTATGTCGAAAAAGACGACTACTGCCAGAAAGTCATCGCGCAAAGGATCAAAGACGGGTTCCTTGATGATGCCCCTATCTTCGGCGATATCAGAACATTCATCAGTGAAGGGTACGCCGCAAGCTATACGGGAGTGGTTGACGTGCTTACAGCCGGATTCCCTTGCCAGCCCTTCAGCGTCGCAGGACAGCGAAAAGGAGCAGACGACGAGCGGAACCTCTGGCCTGACACTATCAGAGCCATTCGCATTGTACGACCGCGATATGTCCTACTGGAAAACGTCCCAGGGCTCCTTGCTGCCAATAGAAAGACTCTATACACAGGATTACTACGAGATGGACCAAGCGCAGGAGTGGGACAATGGCACGATATCGCTAACCTTGAAACCGTACAAATTACCCTACCAGCCTATGTCGGACGAGTATTTGGAGACTTGGCCGAGAGCGGCTATAGCTTACCGTGGAAAGGCATATCGGCAGCCGAACTTGGAGCTCCGCATAGGAGGGATAGGCTCTGGATTGTGGCCGACGCCAGCAGCCAACGACGACAACAAGAGCGTGGAGGCCCACTTGGCGATGAAAGCTTGGATGAAGGGTGGCCCACGGTATCAGATAACGAGCCTCAAGGTAGCAGTCAAGATGTGGCCGACACCACGGGCGAAGGAGGATGGGGATTACACCTACGACCAGGGCGATCACTTGAAGCCCCGATTGAGCCTCCAGGGTGCAGCGAAGACCTGGCCGACGCCGAGATGTGGGGACGGGATGCTGGGACAACTCAGGAACCCCGAGAACATCAAGGACGGGGATCACAGAAGTCGCCTCGAGGATGCGGTGGCTCTGGAGAGATTCCCCACACCCCAGGCCCAGGACTGGAAGAGCGGGACGGGGTTCAACCCGGAAGGCCGGGAGCATACTCCGCAACTGAGGCATATCAGTGGTGGGCAGTTGAACCCGACGTGGGTAGAGTGGCTGATGGGGTGGCCTCTAGGGTGGACCGCCTTAAAGCCCTTGGAAACGGACAAGTTCCAAGCGTGGTTAGAGCAGCATGGCGAGTCCTGAAGGGGGAATGATGACGATAGCCGATGTCAGAAAAGTGAAACCGTGCTTCGGGCTGATCAATGAGAACTATACCCGGGTGTGCGGGCTCACGTGTCCTTACGCACGTCCCTGTACCTGGGTGACTATGATCTATGTCTATGGTATCCGCGACTAGGCGATCTACGTTATCTTGTCAGATATGGACTTTAGGTAGGTTTAGATAGGTTACGAGAAAAAAGGAGGCGACCATGAAGCTATGGAAACGTAAGTGCCTGACTCCGGGTTGTGGGAGGGAATGGCTTCCACGCTTCGAGCGACCGCCCAAAGTATGCCACTGGTGCCAGAGGCCCTACACCGGCGGCTGGGTCGAAGTGGAGGTGGAAACTGAGGGAACGAATGAAACCTTACTACCAGGATGATGCAGTGACGATCTACCATGGGGATTGCAGGGATATTCTGCCTACCCTTGAACCTGTGGATTTGGTGCTGACCGATCCACCATATGCAGCAGCTGCAGCTACTGCAACGACAGGGTGGGCAAAACAGAAGTGGGGCGGAAACTGGGGAGATATGAGCTTACTTGTGATGCTTACTGAGTTTGTACTCGACAGCGGCGTTGTCCTCCCTCTTGGTCAAGTACTTTGGTTCTGTGACCATCTTGGATATGCTGCACTGATACCGTCATTCTTCCGTCGTTTCACGACCGTCCAGAGTATTGTATGGGATCGGGACATGCTAGGCATGGGGGCACATTTTCGCAAGCAAACGGAATTTATCATCTATGGTCGGCAGCACGATTCACCGCTTTTAACTAAGTCTAACGCAAGAGACATCATTCGCTTACGACCAAGTTACTCTAATCGAGAACACCCAGCCTCAAAACCCTTATCTCTACTCACGTATCTACTGGATTGTGTCCAAAGTAATCTAACTCTCGACCCATTCATGGGTTCTGGCACTACCCTTCTAGCAGCGAAGAACTTAGGACGCAAAGCAATTGGAATAGAGATTGAAGAGAGGTACTGTGAAATTGCAGCTAAGCGCATGTCTCAGACCGTGATGCAACTATAGAGGGGGACGATGAACAGGGTTGTCTTTAGTTCGGCAAGTGTGCACTGGGAGACACCAAGAGAGGTTAAGGCTGCGCTTGAGGAAGAGTTCGGCCTGATGGATGATCCCTGCCCTTCGCAGTGTGCCACTAACGGCCTCGAGAGACCTTGGAGATCCCCATGCTTCTTAAACCCGCCATTCAAAAGAGGCCTATCTATTGTACCGTGGCTTCAGAAGGCACGAGATGAGGCTCAGAGAGGTGTGACTGTAGTTTGCCTGCTTCCCTCAAGGACAGATACTCAGTGGTGGCATGAGTACGTAATGAACGCCTCCGAGATCCGCTTCTTGAGAGGACGGCTGAAGTTCAGCGGCGCGCCATACAATGCACCGTTCCCATCGGCAATCGTGATATTTCGGTCCATAGAGGGAGGTTGACAATAGTAGGGTAACATGGTAGCCTATCACGGGAGGTAGATATGGGAGAAACCAAAGTGGAAAGGCGGCAATTCTTCACCTGTCAGAAGTGCAGGCATAGTTGGGCTAACAAGCGGGTCCGGGGGCTCTATCGAGAGCCGAAGATTTGCCCGAATCCTAACTGCAAGACTCTCAACTGGAAGAGTCCCTAGATGACCAGGCCGCATAAACAAACGGTCGATTACTTCCCCCATACCAGTGCCCACAAGTCTACCATGTTCATCATTGAGCAGGCGTACGGCAATGATGGATATGCCTTTTGGTTCAAACTCTTGGAACAACTAGCATCAAGC
>SDBV01013282.1_pt1 | contig 10492 bp, 11 predicted proteins | sample 2277081 | NCBI WGS metagenome assembly SDBV01 (sample SAMN10402039, study PRJNA504765) | marine sediment metagenome | isolation source: marine sediment core GS10_PC15, 223 cmbsf | place: Arctic Ocean: Southern Knipovich Ridge | collected 2010
AACAAAGGAGCTGATGGTTGAGTTTTATAAGAACATCATCTCAGGCAAAATGAATAGATGCCAGGCACTCAGACAGGCAGCACTTAAGGAGATGAAGATCGTCAAGAAACGATACGGTCATACGAATCCCTTCTTCTGGGGTGCCTTTGTTTTTATGGGTGAACCCTAACCTGGGGGGGGCTATGGACTGATTATAAGAACCCCATTTCTCACAGGAGGAGGGGGTTAGATCTTTCGTTTTGACACATTTGAGATGCTATAATTGATTTTTTCAAACTGATTTCTCAACTTCTTGCTTGACTTCAGCTTTTCATTCAGTCGCTTTCGATTCTGACTAACTGTACTGTAATCCACCCCAAATATCTTTCCTATTTCCCTTGGGGTCATTGGAGTATATCTCTACTCATTTTAAAAGCATTTACTCATTTTTTCAAATACTTAGCTTAGTCCGACTCCATCTAATTTCCAATAGATTATTTCCGCAATTGCTATATCGCTCATGTATTGTCAAGTATATAAAGGCGCAGTTAACGCTTATAAATACGCCACTTCTTCAGTTAGAATCTTTAAGCCATAGCGACTATATTCATTCTTCAAGTCCGTCAATCTATTGTTAAATACCTTTCTCCAGTAGAAGGCTATATCAGGTTTAAGATTGACCAGAAGATAACAGGTTGTGTCCATCCCCTTCTTTCTAGCCATGTCAAGCTGGATTTGGGCTTTCTCAATGGTACCCCTTATTTTCTTTATCAATGGTTCAACAGAGTGTTCAGTATTTTGTTCTATTACTCCAAGTGGAGTTGTTGCCGGTGCCAGTCTATTAGCTGGAGAGTACATAATTCTTATTCTTTCTAGGGATAACTTTTATCAAGATTAGGTTCATCGAAGACCAGTCTAAAAAATTTTTTGACCTCAGCGATTTCTTCAAAGGAAAGCTCATCTCTGTTTACATCCTCCCATTTGAATTTAATATAAGGCATGTAGCCTAGTGGCCGAACTCCACTTATTTCCGCTTGCGCCTGCCACCATCTCATAAGGCATTGGCCAAGCTTACCAGGATATCGAATAAACTTGGATTCTACAGCGACATTAGAATTTGCGGAAATGGCGTTGAAATCATGCGTCTTTTTACTCGGTTGTCTGGCCTCTAAGACAATGGAGCAACTTAAATTCGCATAATGAAGCATCCCGCGAATTTCGGCTCGGGCGTCCAACATCCGATCATGTGCCTGGTTTTCTGTGGGGCAGGTAACCATATCAGCCATGATGATCTTCTGATAGTTCACAAGAGCATCATGACCAAGGACATTATTGACAGCTTCTAGTTCCTGTTCGAGTGCTGTGAGTTTTTCTCTTGTGTTTAGGTAACACCAACGAAATATAGGATTCAGCAAACAATCTTCTGCCGAATCAAGAAGACACTCAGCTCGTTTTTCGATGATGGGCAGCCAGAACATACGGAGATGATAGTATTTATCTATATTTTGCCGGACTGTTCCAAGGAAAGTGTCAATCGAAGTCTCATAAATACATACGCTTGTTTTTCCCACCTGAGTCATTCGTTTTATTCCACAATAGGCACTCGGCCAATCTTAAAAAAAAGATTGGTAGAGCAATTCTCTTTAATAAATGGCGACGATCGCCCCGATAACCAGACGGGCGTTTTATAGCCCGGTCTGGTTAATTGGGTTGTTCGGCCCAGATGTTACCGAATTCCCGTGTCCAAGTTTCACCACACTACGGATTTTTTTGTTGATATAGACCCCAACTGTAAATATAGCTATGAGGGCCAAGGTTGAATCAAAAACTCTTCCGAGAAAGAAGGCTACCAATAGAAAAAATCCCGGCCATCCTTTTGACATGGATTTCGTTTCAACCCATTTATTTACAAAATTGGAAACCTCGTTTGGCCACTTGAATATCCAATAGAGATTGTATAAAGGGATAAAATGAAAACCAACAGCTTTTGAGGGTGATATCGGATGCTTTCCATTTGTAAATTGTTTGATAATTTGATGCATCCTTTGCACACAAAATAGCCAGTAGATATAACCAGCAGCAGCAATAAACCATAACAGAGGGGATACTTCATCAACCGAATTAGGATAAATCATTATTTGAACAAATGCAGAAAGGACTTGCGCAACCACAAAGATATAACCAATCCACATTTTCGGTAAAGTTGTTGTAACTACACCAGGTTGATCAAGTTCGGCTTTCTTTCCGGCTTTTTCAGCTATAGAATCTTTTACGCGATTTTCAGTAATGCCTCTGGCCGCGAGAACTTCTTTAAGTACTGAAGAGGCGGTTTCAGTAAGCTCGCTTTTCAATTGAAGATCGATAAGCTGATCGTCTTGTAGAGATTCATAACGTTTTCTTAGATCTTCCGGGGGTATTTCCATGACCTCACCTCCAGTTGAATGCCGAACGCTGCTGCTCACAGGCCGCGAGGTTATGAGCTGTCCTTGTGCAGGCGCAGGTTAGGCGCGCCGGTAAAATTGGGATTATTCACGTCTTGCTAGTCCTTCAGATTCCTCAAAGCGCTTCTTGGCCCAATAAGTGACTGCAGCGACTAGCTTTGGCGCAATCTCTTCAGCAAAACTTGGGTGATAAATGAATCCCACTCTTTCCTTCTTATTCATTTTACCAAGAGGATGCTCAAGCGTCGCAGGTGGGGCAGGAGCACTGCAGGCCAATCGAATTGTTTCTGACATTATTTCATCCGGCCACTTAGGGAAAGCCTTTGCGCCAATACCACGAATAAAGGAAGTATTATCGCATTGCGCCTCTACAACCCATTCATCCCTATTTTCGTGATTGGAGCCAACGCCGACTACAAAGATCACTGTATCAGGCTCCGGTTTGTAAATACTGCCAAAATCTATCATATAGCAAGTGCTGCCCTTCCATTCAACGACCTTGCCCTTTACCATTCCCGAAGTCACGGGTGTTGCTTTTTCAGCTACCAAATCGCAAGCTTGCAAAAGCCATATGACGAATAAGAAAGTTAACAGAAATACCTGCTTCATATGCAGGTTTTTTATGCATTCTTTCATTTTATTTGCCTCTTAGCGCCTAACGCCCTGCGCATAAGCCGCTTGCGTGCCAGTAAGGATAGACACATTATAATACAACTTTGCTGATAAGGCAAGATTGAAAATCGCAGCGGTATCAAGTCGGCTTAATGCGCTTGTTAGGCAGCAGATAACTTTCACATTATGTCAAATGCAGTGATAATCCCAATGAGAACATCTGGATTCGATTGATCGACCACTAAGACAGGCCTTCCATCTAACTTTGAAATAACATCCTCAATAGATGACTGAGGAGGACAAGTTAAGGCAGGGAGCAATTCAAGTTCCTTCGATGAAATGGCCTCTTCGATCCGAGTGGCAAGCCTCTTTTTCCTAATACTCTCGTCATTGAATGCTCGGAGATACTTTGTAACCGCATATTCTGCGAGAAGCCACCATTCAGAACCAGCTAGTTCAGAAACCCTAATGGGAAGAAACGAGAATCCATGTGTTAGCATTTGCTCACGTACGTAGCTTACTGGCTGCCATGGAAATGCGACCGCTGGATTACTAACCATGAACTCAGATGCAGTTGATCGCCAGTCATGAGAGCGTCCTCCAATATTAAAGAAAGCCTTACTGCATGATCAGTGAGATGTCGAGCATAAGATCCTTGATGCATTGCCTCATTACGAGCTTTTCTCACAAGATCATACAAATCACCAAATGGGGTGTGCCACCCCTGATGGGAACTAGGGATCTCATAGGCTAGGCAAGATTGCGAGGCTAACCCCTCGATCGCAGACTTGTAGGACGCCATCGTACCGGTTTCACCAGAGAGGAACTGACCAATTTTCTCTAAAGTAAACAGAACATCTTGAAACCCCTCGGCGTCACGAAAGGCTGCGTCACGAGCAGCCACTAATTGGTCTCGCCAGTAACGAGCTTGAGAATGATCAAGGAAATATGGCATTTATCTTATTCCTGCTGCTTAACGTTTGGCATCAACCGCTGTGGTTAGCAGTCGGCTGAATGCCGGTGTTAGCCATTCGATTTGTTTTTATGTCCACGCCAATGAAAATAGAATAATGGCTGTTCCCACACAATACAAAGCACGATAAACCCACTGATTTACTCTTTCAGAAAATGTAACGCCAGCGTATGTTTGAATTTCCCACCCCCTCACAAATAGAGTGGCCCATAACAGAATTAAAGCACCACAAACCTGCAAAATTTTAATTGTGGTGACAGTAGGCGTACCGAATAGAATTTTGGCTATGAAGCCAGATATAAAGCCAATTGATCCTGAAATGAGTACGAGTACCGAAGATACTAGATAATAGTAAGGCATGACGCACAATTAAAGCGTTAGGTGCCGCTTTGCCTTTATTTGAGTATTGATTACGCGCTTCGTTATCTTCGTCCTCAATCTTGAGAAATTTATGAGGCGAAAAAATCAGCAATATGCAAAGGTAAACTGCGCGAAAAAAACTAACTTTTGTAGGTCTAGTATCTGCCATAGTTTTCTGGGTTCGACGCGCTTAACCGGCGTGAAAAAGCCGCCAGACTTTTTCACGTCCGTGTTGATAAACCACGAATTGGGGTCGGGCCAAGCTATAAAATTGATATATCAGGAAAAATGTTCCAAAAATAGGTGTTTTCGAGAGGCTTATCCTAATGACCACAACTATACATATTTCGGGGCTCAATACAGAGCCTGCACCCTTGCTTCCTCCGGCTCCAGACTCCTCTTACGAGGTTTTCCTGCGGATTCAGCTACTGACCTGCTGGCTAACCTTTAGCCAGGTGGGACTTTCCCGAACCAGGTTCAGGATCACCCACTGGGTAACAATAACCAATTTCCTCCCGACCTAACGCGATTCCCAAGGTCTCGGACTTACCTTGGCACGATCAGCGTCTTGTTAGACAAACCATTTTTTTAATAATACTTCCCCTTTTCCTGTTATAGAAAACCTAGCTGTGGCATCATCTTGGCCACCATAACCCATATGTTCCTCTTCTTTGGTCATGTAGCCAAGGCCCACTAAATGATATAAAAGGAAAGGCATAGCCAGAACGCCGAAATTGTTTCTTTTTGCTATTTTTAAGGCATTTACGCCGTATGTTGTTATAGTCTTATGTATCAAATGTCTTTTTCTGTCTATAATTTGATTTGACGAGCAGCTACGTAAAATCAAAGCAAGTATTAGGATGGCAAAGGCGAACTTTGTTAAATTCCACACGCCAATCAGAAAACTGAATAAAGCACCTCCTAATGCACCCCAAAAACCTTCTTCGGAATAACCAACAATAGTCATAAATATAGTTCTAATAAGAAATCCAATAATTACACCTATGATATAAATTATGACTCCCCATAAGATAATTTTTGCAATCATTATTTACCCTTCTTTCAAAAAATAGCTTATTTGCCTAATGCAGCGAATAGTTAGAATTCGTTTTCTCTACCCTTATGCGAAATGACCCAGTTATAACCTGCTCCATAACCGTTCTATGGCACACCTAGAAAGGTATTTCAGCAGCAGAGCATCGCTGTACAGAGAGACTAGAGAAACATCCTTTGTGACTTCCAAAATATTCGTTTGCGCATGAGCACTCGGACACCTTCTATTCTTATAAAGATGATCAAGTATGTTGTCGGGAGTTTTGTGCGCTTTCAGCAATTTCTCAAAGTATCTACGCACAGCTTTGCGATGCCTAGGGATTATGTTGAAATATCTGTGCTTCTCATCGGACTCCATCGGATGAAAGCATTTAATCGGCTTTACGCGATCTTGAAGAAAGGTACGAATCAGTTGATATCTTTCCGACTTGGTCGTCGTTGCCTCAAGTACACGCCAGTAGTTTAAGATCATGCCTTGTGGTTCAATCGATAACAGAGCCTGCCGATAAACTACCAAAGCTCGTTTTAGTTTCTTGTCAGAAGGTAGGTCGCATGAGCAACAGCGTGACCGACGATCTGCATATGAATTATAGGGTAGTATCCTAAGATATCCATCACCTGCAATTTCGTTGGCCAACTCAAAGATCTCCGCGATCCGATCTTCGATAGTATAGAATTTCCGTGAAGTTGGGCAGCCTACCAATTTGAAATATGGTCTCAGGCCCTTCAGATAAGTCTTGGTCTCACTTTTTCTGTCGGGGTAACCAATGTGGCAAACAGTATCGAAAAGATAACTCAAAAGGTTAGCGATCTCGACAACCTCTAGATAAGACGCTTTGTATTCAACAGATAGCAATAGGATCTGATGTGTATCATGCGCCCCTATACTCAAGACGTATTTCTTCCCGATCTGGAGACAGTCTATCACGTCGTACATCTGAGGCATGATAACTGCCCATGCTGACTTCACATCCTTTGGCTTGTTTGGAAATATCTCCTCGACGGGGAGATCTAGGTAGATGCCAACAGTACTCACTATATTTCTCTCGTGGATTCTAACGTTCATGCTGTGAGAGGCAGCAAGCGAAGAATGCCTTCGATACAGCCACGTTCAACAATAAAATATGGCAAATGCACAGCCGCAAGTCCCTTGCTGTCCTTTCCAGCATGTGGTTAGGCCATGATAAATATGTTTTTGATATCAGAATGTTACTATAACTCGAAAGAATGATTTATTCCTTATTTGATACGAGTTAATGTGTAGCCATCAAGAGTATATCCAAAGTTTTATAAGTATTCATTCATCTCATGCTTTCCCCTTGGTAAAACTTCCTTTGCCCACTCACTTCCTACTGCTTCAGATTCTTTCATAATTACAGGAGTAACGGATGTTATTTCATCATCGAAAGTATTTTCGTACATTTTATTAAATGTATTTTTTTCATCAGCTGATAGGGGGTTGCCAGATTTCATTTTTATCCACAAAGGATTCTCATAAAACTTAAGGAGCTTTTTAATTTGAGCATGAGTCATATGTTTAAAATATATTTGAGCGAATTTATCCATTAGACCATTTTGTTCCCATATCATAGCTTGCATAGCTGATCTAAGTCTCTGATTCATCCCCTCAAAAACGTAATTGGGAACACCTGGATTACTACTTCGAGTCCTTCTGTCTCCTTCTAATATTAATGAGTCGAGTTTTTTAGAGATCAATTCAGACACCATGCTTTTTTTGAGCATTTTCTTTATATCTTGAATCTTTGCTATTTTAGAAGGACTCAATGATTCCAAATTATTATCCTTTTTTACAGGCAAGGATATCGCATTTTTTTTTGAATATTCATAATAGGCACCGTATGATCCTATTAGTGATAGAGGAATCGAAATGAAGATCATACATTTCAACAAAATATTCCTGAATTGTTTTTTGAATATCAATTTCGAAATAATTGCAATTAGCAAGGGTATTATTATCCAAGAAAACAAAGATCCTGTAGCAGAACCAACAATATCTTCTACTATGTATTGAGGATCGTATTCACGATAGACGTATGTTTGAATCGCTTGGAATATTAATAGAAGAACTATAATCAAAATTATATAAAGAACATTTCTATAATTTTTGCTGAATTCCATATTTAGTTTCCTTTGATTTAACTACTATTTCACAGACGGTCTAACTGCCAGGGCTATAGCCTTGAGCAGGATCAAGGCCCTTTTTCTATGGCCTTCTCAATCCTACGCCACTATACCTAAAGTGTCAATCGCAGATATAATCAAAAGCAGTAGAGGCCCCAGCGAGAAAACATGCTGCTCCTGTCCGTCCCTGTGGCAAGAAGGCACTGCGGTAAATAGCCTAATCAATACTATATTGAATCAATAATGCAGGAACTATGCCATTAATTATGAATCATTAATAATTCCAGATAGCTGAAGCTTTCTGGCTGCATAAACATGCAAACAGGCGAGGGCTATTTAGAAATCGTGTGAAGTGTCAAATCTTTGACAGTCGCTGATAAAACTCAATTTCTGCGCTCTCCTCTGTCAAGGAATAAGGAAGAAGGACCGTCCCTGTGGCAAGAAGGCACTGTGGTAGATCTTCTACGACGAACCTATTTCGGGACTGCAGTCATTCCGTTATGTTCGGACTCCCATACTTGCTAGCCCCCCCAGGTTACACCCACCGCTGCGGCCATCCACAGGGCAGCCGGGACGTTTACACCACGCAATGGACGCAGGGTTACCCTCCGCGAACTGTGGTATTGCTACGTGCCTGAATCGGGCAACTGACACGGCAGGACTTTCACCCGCTGGAATGCAGCCTTGTCGGCCGCTACCTGCAGCGACGGGTTCGGCTAACCCTCAAACTCTATGCGATCGTATGCGAGCCGAAAGCAATCCTGCCTAAGCCATGCTTTGAAAAACCGCACATGGATTAAACCTGCCTCATGAGTCCACTGAGCGATCTTTCGCTGATCGTCCTCCTTCATTCTGAGGCCAAAACGGATAGCAGTGAGCTCTTCTTTCTGAAAGCGCCTGAACTTGCTCGGGTCGTGATCGAGGTTCGCGATGGTTCGAAACTCATCCTGGTAGGCCCACGCAGCATATTTTGTCCATAGCAGTCGATGTATATTCTCCTGCGTGAATTGGGGGAAATCTGCTTCGTAGCTTATCCTTTTGGCAAAACCAAGAAATGTACTTTCGCCAATTGTTCCGCCCTCTGCGACGCTGAACTCCAAACATAGGCCCGTGTGCTTATCAGCGTAGAGGGAAAAGACAAGGATGTCGTTATGCCTATCGCCACAGGCGCAGAAGACCCCAAACTTGACGAGCCGTCGCATCAGGTGATTCGCCGTGCCGATGTTGCAGTCGTAAGGGTCATCTAGTTCAAGGGGCGTGGGACAGTAGACTTCTTGGCGACAGATTAATTGACGGAATCTATCCTTGTCCGTCTCAGAGGTAAAGCAGCGGTACTTGAATAGCCTGACCATTCATCTCCTCTCAAAAGCCGAACCTTAGGTTATACGGCACATATGCAGTTTTATATTACTGCAAAATAAAATTGGTGTTGAAATTATTAAGAAATTAAATATCTTTGTCAAGCGAGCGCCGTAATATTAAAATAGATAAATACTGAAAATGAGCTAGTCAATAACAGTGGGGTCAGGCCTTGACATAGGACAAATTGGCCATGATCCTCTTCCTAATAAAGCCAAATTCATTGCTGTCCGGTTAACTTTTTTTCAAACCATATAATGTATTGATATAATAGGTAAAAATGGATAAATTTCTTTTTGAGATTAAATTTATCAATTTCAATTTTCCAGCAAATATGGTAGGCTTCTCCCCCTTATATTCAATTTTAACCGGACAGCATATTACCTATCCTATCATTAAGATAATTATGCCAGATCAGCCTTATGTATTTTCCCAGTTTCTGCGCCTTATTCCACGATACGACTTTCAGAGTATTGTGAACAAGTATAATGGGGATTACCGCATCAAGCATTTCAAATGTTGGGACCAATTAGCATGTATGACCCTTGCTCACATCCGTCAGGAGGACAGCTTACGTGATATCGATATCACACTCAATGCTCATGCCAGTAAATTATACCACATTGGGATAAAGCAATGTCCAAAATCCACCCTTGCCGATGCCAACGAACTTCGCGATTACCGCATATACGAAGAATTTGTTAAAACCTTGATGCATCGCGCCCGGCGTGAGTATGCACAAACAGAGCTTGCACTTGAAGTAGACAATGCTGTTTATGCATTGGACGCTTCCACAATTGACTTAACACTATCTCTATACCCTTGGGCAAAATTCCGCAAAACCAAAGGAGCTATTAAGATGCATGCCATGCTTGATCTAAGGGGAAACATTCCGGCATTTCTTTATATCACAGATGGCAAAGTGCATGACGTCAAAGCCGCACCCCAAGTTCCCATTGAACCTGAAGGCATCTATGTAGTCGACCGTGCCTATGTGGATTTCTCCTGGTTATGGTCAATTCACCAGAGGGGTGCTTATTTCGTGACAAGACTGAAAAAAGCGATCAACTGGACCCGTATACTTTCTCACCCTGTCGATAAGTCCCTGGGCTTGCGTAGTGACCAAGAAATCCTATTAGGCAGCAAAAGATCCAAGAGCTTGTATCCCGAACGACTTCGCCGAATTACTTTTAGAGATGAAACACAGGGACGTACTTTGGTTTTCCTGACTAACAACTTTGTTCTTCCTGCTGAAACTATCGCTGCTCTTTACAAGGCTCGCTGGGAGATAGAACTGTTCTTTAAATGGATCAAACAAAATTTCAAGATCAAAACTTTCTTAGGTACTTCTCCCAATGCAGTAAAGACTCAGATCTGGATTGCTATGGTTGTTTATCTTGTGGTTGCTATTTTGAAAGAAAGGTATGATTCAGATTTCCCCATGTCCAAATTATTAGTAACGTTCAAAAGTGTGTACATAGGATATTTTTTTATGACTTATCAATTGCGCAAACACAAATATTGTTCAAAGCTATGTGTTAGCAGAAAATTTTGCTGTGCGAGAATGGGCCCT
>SDBV01013283.1_pt1 | contig 10491 bp, 8 predicted proteins | sample 2277081 | NCBI WGS metagenome assembly SDBV01 (sample SAMN10402039, study PRJNA504765) | marine sediment metagenome | isolation source: marine sediment core GS10_PC15, 223 cmbsf | place: Arctic Ocean: Southern Knipovich Ridge | collected 2010
ACACTCAGAACCAATAGCAGGTAGGGCGCACCCGCCCAAATTCTTTGCCGCAGCGTCATATCGCAGTACCTCTTTTTAAATTAGACCAAATCAATCTTAGGCTCCTGTACCAGCTCATCAAACTTGAACACTCTCATGTAAACTATCGCGGCAGCCACCCCGATGATCACTAGAATCACAGCCCACGCAGCGCCGTACCCCCATTGGGTGTTGCCTGTTACAGTGGACAACGCCAGGTGATAGGCGCGCAGCGCCCATACCTCGGTTTTATACAGTCCTGGTCCACCGCCGGTGAGCAGCAGGATCTGCGTGAATGAGGTGAGCAGCGAGAGGGTCTGGTAAGTGATCACGAACAAGATCGGCCATCTGATCATCGGTAGGATGATATGCCGGATGGTCTGCAGGGTTGAGGCGCCGTCCACCTTGGAAGCTGTCAAGTAGTCCCTGGGGATGGCTTCAATAGCCGAGGTGAAGATCACCAAACCAAATGAGGCGCCGATCAACCCGTTGACCAGGATAACGAAAAACCAGGGATTGGAATTTACCAGATCCTGACCTGATCCTAGCCCCAGAGGAACCAAGAATTGGTTGAGGATGCCAATAGGGTAGCGTGAGGCAATCCGGCGCCACATCAAGATATAAATGACGGGAGGCGTCAGACGGGGCAGCAGCCATATTAAGCGGAAAAAGAAGCCTGCCCGACGATTGATATGGGTGGTGAGTAATGCGATAATCAGCGCAGTGCCGAAGTTGAACAGGGCAAGCGTCGTCAGCACGTAGAAAAATGTATTCTTCAAGAACTTGGAAAAAAACATGTCCCCAAAGATCCTGGAATAGTTGTCCAGACTCCAGTTGGCCGGCAGCCACCATTCCAAGGTGCCAAAGTTTACTGATTTTAGATCGGAAAAACTAAGTATAAAGAGAATAATTACCGGAATGAAGAAGAAAAGCGTGATCAGCAATGCAGCCGGCGACATGAACGCCCAGGATGTCAGCCTGTTACGCAGCCAGGCGCCAATTGCAGACCTCTTTTGCGCGGGATCAAGAGGAGAGAGGGGGGCTGCCCCCCCTCTCTCTGCTCTATTAGTGACACTCATAAGGTGACGACCTTGTTAATTATCATTAACGGATGATTATATCATCACCTAGTTGATTCTGGAGTTCCGCTACGACGAAGTCCACAGCTTCTTGGGCAGTGAATTCACCGGCCTGCACAGCGGAAAGCGCATCGAAAGTGGCTTGCTTGATAGTGCCCCAGTTGGGATTGTTGGGCAAGAAACTGGCATAATCCACCATGTAAGTCACGGTTGTCAGAAATGTAGCGATCTGGTACGGCTCATAACTGGCCTGGGTAGTAAGAATGCCCAGATGGGTGCTGTTGAGCGCATGCCGGGTATTGGCCTCATCGGTGGTCGCCTTGGCGATCAAAGCCAGGGCCAAGTCGGGATGCTCTGTCTGGGAACTGATCAGGTAAGCCATGGGGTGCGACACCGTGGTCGGGGAACCACCAGCCTCGCCGGCGGGGTACAAGCCATAGCCCCAATTTTCGAACTGGTAGGCTTCGCCGCCCAGGTCTAAATTACTCTTCCCAGTCCACTGCTCGGCCCACTCGGCCCACTGCCAAGTACCGCCAGCCCAGAACAACACTTTGCCGCCCGAGACAGCGGGATGATAACCATCGCCCCAGCCTGCACCAAGGAAGCCATATGAGCCGCCGTCATCCAAACCGCGCTCGAAGAATTCGTAGAACTTCAGGCCAGCTGTGGTATCGTAGACCAGTTTGCCGGTGTCGGCATCAATGGTCTCTCCGCCGAAAGCATAGTACACGGCAGTGAAGTCATCGCCATTCGAAGGCCGCATCCAAAAGCCCATGCCTGGGGCTACGATGCCGGCATCTACTGCTGCTTCGGCCGCGTCTAGCATATCACTCATTGTGAAAGTACCAGCCAGGATCTCGTCGGCCAGCCCATCAACGCGGGCTGCGTCCCAGCCTGGAACCGAAGCTAAGAGGGTCTTGTCCCAGTAAATTGGGCGCGCCTCCATATCCTGGTTGATTCCCCAACGCTCGCCCTTGAAGGTGACCGAGTCCCACAGCTTGTCAACTATGTTGTCAAACTCAGGATAGTCCGCAATCATGCTTTCGAGCGAGATGATGCGGCCAGCTGTCGCCTCGGTGCCGATGAACTCGTGGCCCGTCAGCACGATATCATACGCCTCTCCGCTTTCGAATGCCAGTGCAAACTCCTGCATGATGTCGCCAAATTCAGTGTTGTCCTGGATGGTCTTGACCACTACCCGGCGGGAATCACCGGCGGCTTCCAGGTCTTCATTGACCTCAGCAACGGCAAACAGCAAGTTATTGCAGCGCCAGTCCTCCATGGGAGGCCTTGCACGGCAGCGAGCTACGATAGTAACCAATTCACCGCCGACTGGTACTTCGACTATAACCTCTTCACCCGGGACTTCGACTGTTTCTATAATGGTGATAGTCTCTGGTTCTGGTGTGGTGCAAGCAGTCATCAATGTACCTAAACCAATCAAGATGATTAGTGTAATAAATAGTTTGTGTTTCATAAACCACTTCTCCTTTGAGTAAACATAATAATTATTTATTGATCTAGAGCCTTTTACCTTATCTACAATACTGCCACCTCCTTTTCATGTTGTACAATATTTTAGGGAACAAGATGCCCAGTCGGTAAGGAATCTCACGAGGCAGGATTCACAATCATCATTTGGTTTTACTTCCGTCCACCTCACTCAGTTGAACAGGGCGGTTTTCCTGGTAAGATTTCTTTGCTGCCAATCCCATCACGATAGGGATGCGTCCATCTGTACCAGATACGGGAGGCTGGGTGTTATTCTGGACACTTTCAATAAATTCTCGCATCTCTATTATATATGATGTAGAATATCGTTCTAAGAAAAAGTAGAGCGGCAAGGCAGAGTGGATTCCTTCTTGATTGCTGTAAACATGTGTGTCTGAGGCAGGGTTGTTGGCAGCCACCATTCCCTTTGAACCAAACACTTCCACTCGCTGATCATAACCATAAACAGCCTTTCGATTGTTATCAATGGTGCCAATCGCTCCATTAGCAAAACGCAGAGTAATAATAACTGTGTCTAAGTCACCGATCTCTCCAATTTTAGGGTCAACTCTTGCAGCGCCAACGACATAAATCTCATTGACTTCACTTGCCATCAAATAGCGGGCCATGTCAAAGTCGTGAACGGTCATATCGAGGAATATCCCGCCAGAAGCCTTGAGGTATTCCATCGGCGGCGGAGCGGGGTCACGACTGATAATATGTAATATGTGCGGTACCCCTATTTTTCCTTGGGTAATCAATTCGCGCACTTTGCGGAAGTTGGGATCAAATCGGCGATTGAACCCAACCATTAGTTTGACGCCTTCTTTTTCAACTGCCTCTAGAGCTTGGTCAACCTTGCTCAAATCGTGATCGATCGGCTTTTCACAAAAGATATGTTTTCCAGCCGCAGCAGCCTCCTGGATGATTTGCGCGTGTGTGTTCGTAGGCGAGCAAATCACTATAGCTTCAATATCGGGGTCATCAAGTAACTCGAGGTAATCCGACACAGCCGTGGGAATGTTAAATCGTGCCGCGGTTTCTTGCGCAGCCTCGAGATCAATATCAGCAATCGCGGTCAGCTCCGCTCCTGCGATCAACGACGCCAGATGCTTACTGTGAAGTTTTCCAATGCGCCCGGCCCCGATAACGGCTATATTTGTCTTCCGGTTAGTACCCATCATTTTCTATAATCCAATGCTCCGCAGGTAATCTCGGTTTCTTTGAGCGCTCTCTCTAGGAGTGCCCATGCCTGGTATAACGTCTTGTTCTACAACAATCCATCCCTTGTAGCCATTCTTTTTCAACTCGGTCAAAATAGTTGGAAAATCCACCTCGCCCTGGCCCAATTCACAGAAAACTCCTTGGCGGACGGACTCGAAATAGTCCCATTCTTGAGCACTGGAGAGCGCAGCTATTTGAGGATTGAAATCCTTGAAGTGAATGTGCCAGATGCGATCGGTATATTGTTTGACTGCTGCCAGTGGGTCTCCACCTCCAAATTGGTAATGACCAGTATCAAGACATAATCCGATCAAATCTGGATCGGTCAGACTCATTAGTTTGTCGACTTCTTCAGGCGTTTCCACAAATCCACCGCAGTGGTGATGAAAAACTGTCCGGAGGCCAGTTTGGTCGGCAACAGCAAGAGCAATGCGCTGAGTACCTTCAATGAATGCTTTCCATTGGACATCTGTCAGACCATGTTTTGGCTGGATACGCCCAGCATTAAGGGTGCGGGCAGTGTCTTGGCCATTGTCATCAGAAAGAACGATAAACGCGGTTTCTCCGGCTAATGCCGCTACGAGGCGAGCGGTGCGCAGTGCGGCGGTTTCCCCTTGAGCGTGCGCGCTGGGGTCAGACAGAGCCACCGGCACAAATGCGGCCAACAGACTCAATTGGTGTTCCAGAAGTTCCAATTCAAGGCGCTCGGCTTCGGTAGGTAGAAACCCCCAGTCGCCCAGTTCGGTGCCTGTATACCCCGTCTCATGCATTTCTTGTAGTACCTGCCTGAAACTGGCGTTCTTTCCATCGAGATCGAACTCGAGGACACCCCAAGAAACTGGTGCATTTGCGATTTTAATCATGCTAGTAAATATCTTCTCTCTTGATTCTTCGTTTTATCATAACATTATCAGAACTTCCGAGACCAATATTGCGGCCAACGCTCAATGACTACTTTGGTTTACGTAAAAAACTCCACTGCGTGGTTGCTCTGCCCGTGCAGCGTACCGAAAAAGCTGTCTTTCCAGCCACTTAATGGGAAGAACGCCATCGGAGCTGCTACGCGCCGATATTAATTCCAATATTGCCAGCTTGTAATTCGTAACGGGATTTGCGTGCGGCTGCGCCGCTGCTGGTGAACAGACTGACCATATTTCTATTTGAAGCAAGAAAGCCACTATGTCAAGCTTTGTGTTCATAGGTAATATCGCTCATCCTTCTTGTTAGTTTGATATTCTTTATATGCTGTCTGGACGGTCTCTTGTGTTGATACCTCTGCAATCGGCACATCCCACCATGACTCATATCCCGGTACACGTTGCTCGCGATCAGTTTCGATGACAATGACTGTCGTCTTGGTCTGATCCCTAGCTTCGTCGAGGGCGGCTTTTAGACTGGGGAGATCGGATGCTTCTATCGTATAAGCGCCCAGGCTGCGAGCATTGGCGGCAAAATCTACAGGCAAACGTTCGCCATCAAGATAGCCAGTTTTCTCATTGCGATAAAGGTAGTGAGTACCAAATCCACTGCTTCCAATTGATTCTGAGAGATTTCCGATACTAGAAAAGCCGTGGTTGTTAACCAAAATGATATTTAGTTTGTAGTTTTCTTGAAGAGATGTCACAATTTCTTGCGCCATCATCAGATAAGACCCATCCCCTACCATCACATAGACCTCGCGGTCTGGGTCAGCCATTTTGATTCCCAAACCGCCTGCAATTTCATAGCCCATACATGAGTACCCGTATTCCAAGTGGTAGCCTTTTGGATCCCGCGTGCGCCAAAGTTTGTGTAAGTCGCCTGGTAAGCTCCCAGCTGCCCCAACGATCACATCTTGGGGATTTGTCGCAGCGTTAATTGCGCCAATTACCTCGCCCTGGCTAATGGGAGGGCCGTGCTTTAGGTTGTAAATGCGACTAACTTCTGCATCCCAATCTTTATTGAATGTTTCGATACGGGTTCGATAATTTTCTGTTACTTTGTAGCCTTCTAGCGCTTTGTTAAGCTCTTCAAGGGTTGCCCGCGCGTCCGCGATGATTGGCAAAGCCGCATGCTTGTAGGCATCGAAATCAGAAATATTGATGTTTATGAACCGTACCTCTGGATTCTGGAAAGCTGTTTTGGAGGCCGTGGTGAAATCGCTGTAACGCGTGCCAATCCCGATGATCAGATCTGCTTCGCGTGCAATCGTGTTCGCACCTGGCGTACCAGTAACGCCCATCGCGCCGAGCGATTGAGGGTGATCGTAGCGTAATGCCCCTTTCCCTGCTTGTGTATCAGCTACTGGGATGCCAACCCGCTCGACAAACTGAGCTAGTACATCTGTTGCCTCGCTGTAGATTATTCCGCCTCCGGCAACTATCAGCGGCGCCTTGCTGCCGCGGATCCAATCAACTGCCCGGCGCAGCAACTCTTCATCGGGTCTTGGACGGGAAATGCTCCATACACGTTTGTCGAAAAAGGCTGCTGGGTAATCGAAGGCTTCAACTTGAACGTCCTGCGGCAGTGAGAGCATGACTGCGCCTGTTTCGGCCTGCGAAGTCAAAATACGGACTGCTTCTGGGAGTGAGGTAATGATTTGTTCGGGGCGGTTGATTCGATCCCAGTAGCGCGTTATGGGTTTGAAGCAATCATTGACGGATATGTCTTGGGAGAAGGGCATCTCCAATTGCTGCAGCACGGGCGCTACATTGCGGCGAGCAAAAACATCTCCTGGCAAGAGCAAGACTGGCAAACGATTAATCGTCGCGCCGGCCGCCGCTGTGACCATGTTCGTCGCGCCGGGTCCAACTGATGTAGTGCAGGCGAAAGCGCGTAAGCGGTTGCTCATCTTGGCGAAAGCCACCGCAGTGTGCACCATGCCCTGTTCGTTGCGCGAGAGGTAATATCGAAAATCGGGGTTTTGCTGCAAGGCTTGCCCAATCCCGGCCACATTTCCGTGCCCGAAGATACCAAAGCAACCAGCGAAAAATTGATGTTGATGACCATCGCGTTCTATGTATTGGTTCTTTAGAAACTCAATCACAGCCTGGGCCATAGTTAGACGTTTGGTTGGCATGCTTAAAAACCTGCTCTTTCTTCGATGAATTGGAGCGCTTCTTCTTCAAGGGGCATGAAATTTGCCACGCCAGGTTTAGTGACCACGATGGCGCCGCAGGCATTCCCCATTCGAGCGGCTTTGTACCAATCCCAGCCCTTTAGATAACCGTGAATAAACCCGCTGGCAAAAGCATCACCTGCTCCCAAGACATTGTATATCTCCACTTTGAAGCCAGGCACATCAATCACTTTTCCCTCCGGGAGAAAGATAGAAACGCCTTTGTCTCCGCGTTTGACAATTAATGCCTCAAGCCCATATCCGATGAGTTTTTTTATGGCGGTATCCAGATCGCCGCTTATTTCAGGGGCAGATATTTGTGAATGTTTGATAGTAAGTTGACTAGCCTGTGTAAGCATGGCAGCCTTTATTTCTTCTTCCGTTCCAATCCCGACGTTAACCAGTGGCAGGACGGACCGAATTGCTACTCCAAATGCGCGCGGATCGTGCCATTGGTCGGCGCGAAAGTCGATGTCAAGGAAGACAATCGTGCCAGCGTCGTGGGCTTGTTCGGCAGCAAAGATTGTCGCGCTGCGGGATGGGTCTTCGCTCAAGCCTGTCCCAGAAATCTCTAATGCTCGACTCTTTGCAATTGGCAATGCCAGCACATCATCAACTGTCAACTGGATGTCGGCCGCATTGTCACGGTAGAAAACCAATGGGAACTTATCTGGGGGTTCTATCCCCAGTACCACTGCGCTGCTGCGGGAGCCTGGTTTTCGGGGAATAAACTTGGTTTCCACGCCTTCGTTCTCTAAGAAGTTAAGAATGAAGTCTCCTACCGGATCCTCTCCCACCGCAGTGAGCAGGGCAGTGCGCAGTCCTAAGCGGCGTGCTCCCACCGCGATGTTCGTGGGTGAACCTCCCACATAAGACGCAAAACTTTCTATATCAACAAAAGGCGCGCCAACATTGTTGGAGTAAAGGTCAATGGAGGAGCGGCCCATCGCAATGAGATCGTAGGTATAGGAACGTTTCGTCATTGGGGTTGGTTTATCTCTCTTCCATCTGAAGTGTCACCACTGGCAGCCTTGGGTCTTGTGATTTCCATGTATCTTTGATCCAGGTGTGTTCGGGGTCATCGGAATTTGCCAGCGATTGGGCTGACCCAACAAGGAAGTTAAGGTAATAGGTGGTATATCCGTGCGCCGAGACAACTGGGTGATATCCCTCCGGCACCATTACCAGGTTGTCGTTTTGAGCCATTATTACTTCGTTGAGATGCCGATCATCGGTATAGACTCGTTGGATAGCATATCCCTCTGGCCGGTCAAATTTGTAAAAGTAGATTTCTTCCAAGTCGGCTTCGATAAGATTGCCATTCCCATCTAGGCGGTGTTCATCATGCTTATGGGGGGGGTACGAACTCCAGTTTCCTGAGGGGGTGTAAACCTCTACAACCACCAGCCGGTCGCAATCGAACCCGGGCGGGATCATCTTATTGATTTGACGGGTAGCGTTGCCGCCCCCTCGAATTTCCACTAGAACCTGATCCGGGGTGACCAACTTGGGCGTGTGGTCCTCATCTGTCGTACACCAGCCATAAGCCAGATCAAGGACATCGCTCTGGGGTTTTAATGTAAACTCAGTTTGTCTGGGAAGATAAAGCGTGTAAGGCATGCCTTGAAACACGTCTGGGCGACGCCCAATGTTTTCCCAATTACCGCGCGAGGATTGAACCGAGCACTCGCCACCCAGAATTACCAATGCGTATTCAAAATTACCGGTGTTGTGGCTCCATTGCTCCTCCTGTTTTATGCGCTGGGCTGCAAAGTGGAGCAATTCCCACTTTGCCTGTTCTGGGGTCACGCGAAGGTATTCTCCAGAATTGGAATGTGGATGGATCAATAAGGGAGATTGTTGAGCTGTCATAGTATTCTTAGTCCCGACAAGGTCCTGTAGAGTTACGCACAAGAATTCTGCCGCGTGTGGTCACAACGGTAGGACATGGGTCTCTCTCATCTACCGATGGAGTTAGGATGGTTAACATCATCCGGGCTGCTTTTTGACCAAGTTGATATTTTGGTTGATCGAAAGTAGTAAGTGAAGGATTTGCATAAGCAGAAATCGAAATATTGTCAAAACCAACAACTGAACAATCACTGGGGACATTAAGTTTGGCTTTGTGTAGTGCTTTTATCAATCCAATCGCCATCATGTCATTAAAACAAATAATTGCTGTGGGACGGCTAGGTAATTGGAGAAAATACTCACCACCAGTAAACCCTCCCTCTGGACGACCATTGGGTCCTTGGAAGATGAACTCATCTACTATCGACAAACCAGTCACTTCCATTTCTTCTTTAAATCCTGTTAGCCTATCCTCCGTCGTTCGACCAGCCAACAAGTTGCCAAGATACCCTATCCGCATGTGACCCAACTCAATCAGGTGGCTCGTCAGTTGGCGGTTCCCAAATTGGTCGTCGTGATATATAGAATTCTCGCTTTCTTCTGCGGCCTGGTTGTTAACCAGTACAATTGGAATGCCAAATTTTTTAAACTGGCGATGATGCTCTTTGCTAACGGAGGTTGAGCAGATGATGATCCCATCCACCCTACGCTCATTCATCATCCGGACGATGACCTTCTCTTTAGCGTAATCTCGGTTTGAGGATGCAACAAAGTAAGTGTAACCTTCATAGTGTAAGAAATCCTCTATTCCTTGTAAAACCACACTACAATAGGGATCGTCGATCCGGCTAACAATCACCCCTAAAGTCTTTGAGCGGCCGTTCTTGAGACTACGAGCAAGAGCGCTTGGAACGTAATCTAGATCATCGGCGATTCGTTTGATTCGTGTAGTGGTCTTTAGCGCAACTAGAGGATGATCACGTAAAGCGCGAGAAACAGTTGCATGCGAAACCCCAGCTCTTTCAGCTATGTTCTTTATTGTTACTCTCAACAAGGAATCCTTTTAAAATGTACACGTGTGCAAGAATTGATTTATTTTACTATGAATTTTGGTAAAAGTCAAAAATTCGAGGTATAAGGGTCTAAAATGTCTCACTTGTATTGGCTACTTTGGTCATCCGCCAGAATCCAAGGGTTTTCTTAAAGTCATGGATTGGTCGTAGAAAAGGCTAAAAGTTGCTTACAAGACTTAGCATTGAATATGCGACGTGCTTGAGCGTGGTTGTCAAACCCAGCTTGGTTCAAGATGTCGATAACCAAGTTGTTAAAAGCTGCTAACACACGAGCGGTATTTTGGTCAGACATACAGGTGGTACCCGCGATGATGGGGTGTTTGATCCTGATAAAAACATATTTTTACCTGTTGAAAAAAATGAAGCGATATTTGTACATATAAATAAATGCCCATACACTCACTATTGTATAGTACTGCAACCGTACTGCAACCCAGGTAGAAACAATAGAAATAATCCACTAAACGCACGAAAACACCCCCTTCTATGGGTCTCCATCCACACTATACTATCACATACACTGTATAGAATAAGTGAGCTATAACTCCTAAAGAGCATACTATAAAGAACAAGTCAAGCTCTCCCAGGACGATGTGAACTAAATTCTGCAAACAAATGATTTTAGCAGAATAAAGAGAGACTTATTCAAAAGCGACTA
>SDBV01013284.1_pt1 | contig 10490 bp, 7 predicted proteins | sample 2277081 | NCBI WGS metagenome assembly SDBV01 (sample SAMN10402039, study PRJNA504765) | marine sediment metagenome | isolation source: marine sediment core GS10_PC15, 223 cmbsf | place: Arctic Ocean: Southern Knipovich Ridge | collected 2010
AAAGATACACAGCTCGGCAAATTGGTTCTATTCCAAGGACGGCTTGAGGCTGCGGGTGCTGGTCGGTAGCTATGACGGCAAATTGCACTGCATTGATGGCAACAGCGGCGAGTTTCTGTGGAGCTACCAGACTGACAATTATATCAACGGCGCAGCGGCGCTCAGTGACGACGGAGCTGTGTTCGGCGGTTGTGACGGACTGATTCACGTGATAAAGATAACCGACGGAACCCAGCGAGCTACCATTAACAGCGACTCCTACATTGCAGGTTCGGCGGGAATCCGGGATGGGCGAGCGTATGTGGGCAACTACGATGGCGCGTTCGTGTGCGCAGACATTCGGCGGGCTAAAATTTTATGGCGGTACAAAGACGGAGATTTGCCGATTTTTTCCTCCCCGGCGGTTGGACAAGAAGTTGTGGTTTTCGGCTCGCGCGACAAGCGTGTTCATTGTCTCAGGATCAACGATGGCAAAGAGGTCTGGTTTTTCGAAACTCTGGGACATGTGGACAGTTCGCCGGTTATTTGCTCAGACAAGGTGGTGGTCGGCTCGAATGACGGCCGATTGTATTTGCTTAGACTCACCGACGGAAAACAGTTGTGGTCATATCAGATAGGTGAGCCTATCGTTTCATCACCGGCGGTGGCCAGCGGGGTTGTGGTAGTGGGTTGCGATGACGGTTACGTATATGCGTTCGGACCCGACAACTGAATAGCGAGTGGACTATGAGGATCGTTCAAATTACACCCGGTTCCGGCGGCAGCTTCTATTGCAAGAACTGTCTGCGCGACTCGGTCCTGGTCAGACAGATTCTCAAGCTGGGGCACGATGTTGTGATGGTGCCTATGTATCTGCCGCTGGGGATTGATTGGGATGAACTTGTGGAGGACGTCCCGATGTTCTTCGGGGGAATCAACGTGTACCTGCAGCAGAAGTCGGGGCTGTTCAAGTGGACTCCCCGCTGGCTCGATCGTTTGTTCGATTCGGAGAAGCTGTTGAGATGGGCGGGCCGACGGATCGGTATGACAAGTGCCAGACAGTTGGGCCAAACCACTGTCTCGATGCTGCGAGGGGAGCAGGGACGACAGAAAAAGGAACTACACAGATTATTGCGGTGGCTTAGCGAACAATCCCCCAAGCCCAACGTAGTTTGCCTTTCTAATATTCTGCTGGGCGGATTGGTTCGGCCCATCAAGGCTGAGTTAGGTGTGGCCGTTGTGTCTTTGCTGCAAGACGAAGATGGATTCTTGGACGGACTGGCGGCGCCTTATTCGCAGCAGGCCTGGCAGTTGGTCGACGAACGTTGTGGCGATGTGGACGGTTTTATAGCGGTTAACAGATATTACGCCGAGGTCATGCAGAAGCGGCTCAGCATCGGCGAAGATAGAATGCATGTTGTGCCGACTGGGATTCAGCCGCAGCGCTACGAACCTGACCGGGAAGCCCCGAAGGTGCCGACCATCGGTTATCTCTCACGAATGTGTCCGGATAGGGGACTGGACACGCTTGTTGAGGGTTTTGCTATACTCAAAGCAAAGAGTGGGCTTAAAAATGTCAGGCTGCGGATAACCGGCGGGGCTACGGTCAGCGACAAGGCTTTTGTGAATCAAATTAGGAAGGACTTGCATCGGCAGGGTCTGCTTGAATACGTTGAATTCCTACCGGATTTTGACTGGCCCAACAGAGCGAATTTCCTGAAGAGTCTTTCCGTGCTGTGCGTACCGGAGAAACATCCGATGGCCGGTGGGATCTATGTGCTGGAAGCCTGGGCAACGGGCGTGCCGGTTGTTGAGCCGGATATGGGCGCCTTTTGCGAGCTTGTTGGCGAAACAGGCGGGGGGCTACTCTATGAGCCGGGAAATACCGAGGCGATGGCTGAGTCTCTGGAAGTATTATTGTGCGATCCGCAGCGTGCTATGGACATGGGAAAACGCGGCAGAGACGCAGTCTGCAAGCAGTACAATATAGAGCGAACCGCCGAGAGGATGGTGCAAATATTCGATAAGGTTGCGAGCAGGTATAAGTGAGATCGAAGATGCTTGAACTGATACATGTTGCCAAAGATTATTCTTCACCCGGAAGGGCTGGAAGCTTTACGGTTTTAAAAGACATTACGCTGAAGGTCTCAGGGGGTGAGTCGCTGGCTGTGGTTGGTCCATCCGGCAGCGGCAAGAGCACGCTTTTGAACATCATTGGCGCGTTGGACCGTCCCAGCCGCGGGAAAGTCTTGCTGGACGGTGACGATTTGGGGAAACTCGGAGATTCAGCTCTAGCCAAGCTGCGGAGCGGGCGAATCGGCTTTGTGTTTCAACTGCACCATCTTTTCCCGCAGTGTACGGTCCTGGAGAATGTGCTTTTGCCGACGATTGCGTCCGGAAACAGCAAGTTGCGAAAACAAGCCCGGACAAGGGCAGCTGAATTTCTTGAGCGGGTGGGTTTGACGGGTTTGGAAAATCATCGGCCTGGTGAGCTGTCCGGCGGGCAACGACAACGGACAGCGGTGGTGCGGGCCTTGATTAACAAGCCTGAGCTTCTCTTGGCTGACGAGCCGACCGGCTCGCTCGACGCAGACAGCGCCCAAGACATATCCGATTTGCTCGTGGAGCTAAACCGCAGCGAACAAGTAACGCTGATAGTCGTAACGCATTGGGCAAAGTTAGCTGAGAAAATGGAAAAGGTGCTATATCTGGCCGACGGATGCCTGAAAGAAAGAACAAATTCGGCATGAGTTTTATTAAACTTATCTTCAAAAGCCTTTCGTTTTACTGGCGGACGAACCTGAGCGTGTTGCTGGCGGGGGTGGTCACGGTTGCGGTGTTGTGCGGGGCGCTTCTGGTAGGCGATTCGGTGCGCTACAGCCTGCGGGCTGCCGCTGAGGCCCGGTTGGGAAGGACCGAATTTGCACTAACTGTTTCCACCGGTTTTTTTAGGTCCGCTTTAGCCGACGATCTGGCCAAGGAGTTGCGCGCGACGGTAGCTCCTGTTTTGCACATCAGGGGCCTGATCTCTAACGGTGATGGCTCTCGGCGGGCAAACAGGGTCCAAGTGCTGGGAGTGGAAGAGAGGTTTTACCAGCTCGGAAAAGCGGAGAATGTGTTCGGCGGTGAGTTCGGCGAGGGTGTTGTTTTGAACGAACCTCTGGCGCGAAAGCTAGGGGTCCAGACCGGAGATGAGATTGTTCTTCGAGTCGCTAAGCCCAGCCTGATGCCCCGGGATGCGCCAATTGGGTCGGATGCGGATTTGTCGATCGCCTTTCGGCTGACAGTCAAGGCTGTGGCGGATGAGTCGGGATTCGGGCGTTTCAGCTTGCAGGCTAATCAAAGCTGGGCTTTGAACGTCTTTGTGCCGCTTGAATGGTTGCAGGACAAGATCGGGCGAAGTGGGCAGGCAAATGTAGTGCTGGTGGGGGAACAGAACGGGCAAGAGCTGCAACTGGAAGAACTCAACAGGACAATAGGGCGATGCTGGAGACTGGCTGATGCGGGACTTGAGCTGCGGAGACTCAGCGAGCAAGGATGTTTGGAGATACGAAGCAGACGAGTTTTTATCAGCGACAATCTGAGCGAAGCAGCTTTACAGGCAGCGGACGAAGCAGTCGGTGTATTGAGCTATTTTGTCAACGAGTTGCGCCTGACCCGAAGGTCAACGCCCTACTCCATGGTAGCTGCGGTCGGGAACTCGGGGCATAAATTCAGCAGCGTCATTCCTACTGGGATGAAGGATAATGAGATTGTCATAAACGAATGGCTGGCTGAAGATTTGAAAGCCAAGCAGGGAGACAGCATCGAGTTGACTTTTTTCGTAGCCGGGCCGATGCGAAAGCTGATCGAACGGAAAGAACGTTTTGTGGTTCGTGGGATTGTGCCGATTGAAGGTGCTGCTGCTGATCGTGAGCTGATGCCAGAGTTTCCGGGCCTGGTAGATGTTGACAACTGCAGAGACTGGCAGCTGGGTATTCCAATAGACCTCGATAATATTCGGCGGCAGGACGAGGAATACTGGGATAAATACAAAGGTACGCCCAAAGCATTCATAACGCTGCAGGCCGGCAGGAATATCTGGGCCAACAGGTACGGCAATCTGACGGCAGTGAGGTATCCGTTGAATAGTGATCCCGGGAGAATAACTCAGAACATATTGGCCGCAGTGGATCCGGCTTCGGTTGGATTGTACTTCCAGCCCGTGCGAGCGGAGGCTTTTGAGGCGGCTGAGCAGGCAACGGATTTCGGCCAATTGTTTCTGGGATTCAGTTTCTTCCTGATTACCGCGGCGGCTGTGCTGATGGGATTGATTTTTCTCTTTGGGATCGAGAGTCGGATCCAGCAGGTGGGAATACTCAAGGCCATGGGTTTTTCGGCGGGGCAGATAAAGAGGCTATTACTTGGAGAAGGGGCGGTCTTGGCAGTTCTGGGGGCTTTTGGCGGAATGATTGGGGGCATGCTGTTGACCAAGGCGATGATAGGCGGGCTGGGTACCATCTGGCGGACGGCAGTGAGCGGCAGCGTAATTACGTTTCACGCCGAGGTTTCGACGCTGCTGATCGGGGGTCTGATGGGAGTGGTGATATCTCTTGGGGTGGTTTGGGTTGCATTGGTGGGGAGACTGCGAAGCAGCGCCCATGAGCTTTTGGCCGGCTATTCGCGATGGCAGTTCTTCGGAGCTGGAAAGATGTCTGCCGGTAAAGCAGGGCTGTTATTGGCTGCTACTGCAGGAGCCGCAGCGGTGGCGGTGCTTTCGGTTATGGCGTTAAGCACGGGCAGGACGGCAGCAGGGGCTTTTTTCGTAGCGGGGGCGTTACTACTGTTGACTGGGCTTGGTTTGAGCCAGTGGCTGCTGTCTCTACTCGGCGGCGGTCTGAAGCAACCGGTTGAGTCGCTGGGGGGATTGAGTCTGCGGAACATGACAAGACGCCGCGGGCGGAGTTTGGCGGTGATCTGGCTGTTGGCCTGCGGAGTATTTCTGGTCGTTGCCGTCGGAGCTAACCGGCACGACCCGGCCAGCCAGGCCGGTGAAAGGCACTCAGGAACTGGCGGGTTTGAAGTATTCGGTGAATCAACCGTCAATATTTTGCATGATTTGAACAGTGTGGACGGGCGTGCTAGACTTGGTGTGGATGCGGATGAACTCAGAGGTGTGGATATAATTCAATTGCGGAGATATGCGGGGGATGAAGCAAGCTGCTTGAACCTCAACCGTGTCCGCAAGCCACAATTGCTCGGTGTAAATCCAAAACGGCTGGCAGCGTTAGACGCGTTTGCTTTTACCAAAACTATCGAAGGCGCAAGGGGGAGTGACGGCTGGGGAATGCTCGAAGAGCATTTTGGTCGGGATGTCGTACCGGCGGTTGGAGACTCGGACACTATAACCTGGGCCTTGGGCAAATCCGTCGGTGATAAAATTGATTACGTCGATCAGAAGGGCCGCCAGTTCAGCGTGTTGATTGTTGGGGTGATAAAGACGTCTATTCTGCAGGGCAGTCTGGTCATTTCGGAGGAGCACTTGGTGGAACGCTTTCCAGATGTGGAAGGTTATCGGACGTTCCTTATCGATGTGCCCGAAAAGAGACTCCAAATTGTGATAAGTTCGCTAGGAAGGACGCTGAGGGACTTTGGCCTGGAATTAACACCGGCGACAGAGAAATTGGCCGGGTTTATTGCTGTGGAAAATACTTACCTTTCGATATTTCAACTGCTGGGAGGCCTGGGCCTGGTGCTGGGCAGTGGCGGGGTTGGGTTGGTTGTTCTGCGCAATGTGCTGGATAGGCGCGGTGAATTAGCCATGCTGCGGGCGGTGGGTTTTGAAAGAAATTGGCTCAAGCGAATGATTTTCTATGAGCATACAGCCATGTTCTCGGCCGGATTGGTCATAGGTTTGGTATCGGGGCTGGTGGCTGTGGGCCCGGTGCTGATATCAACGGGTACTCAAGTTCCTTACCTGTCAGTAGCTCTTACGATAGCTGCTATCTTGCTGAGCGGTATGCTATGGATCTGGCTGGCGGCGACGCTGGGGATGAAAGGTGAGATGCTTGGGGCTTTGAGAAACGAATAAGGTCCATGTTCTGGAATTGAGACAGCATGAAGAAGTTCATTGCCAATTGGATAGTCCCGATCGTCTTGGCTTTGGTTGGGGTGATGTTTGTGTACGTGTGGGTTAATCGCGATACGGCATCGCAGTTGAGCGAGAGGCTGCCAGGTACGACGGGTCCTGGGCTTTTGGCCGATGAAGCCCCACCGACTGGTCCGATTCGGGGTGAGTTGATTAGATTCGACGGTGTGGCCTCGGAGTTGCCAGGCAGTTGGCCTCGCTTCAGAGGAAAAAATTTCGACAACATAAGCCGCGAAGACTATGCGCTCTCGACGTCCTGGGGCGCCGATGGTCCTAAGGAGCTATGGTCGCTTGACGTGGGCGAGGGCTATGCCGGGGCGGCGATCTTGAACGGCAGGGTGTACATTCTGGATTACGATAGAGAAAACCGTGCTGATGCCCTCAGGTGTTTGTCTCTTGATGACGGGCGGGAGATATGGCGCTACTCGTATCCGGTTAAGGTCAAGCGAAATCACGGCATGAGCCGGACCGTGCCGGCTGTTACGGATAAATTTATAGTTACTCTGGGACCGAAATGCCATGTTACCTGCCTCGATTCGCAGACGGGTGAGTTCCTGTGGATGAAAAATTTGGTTGGGGAATTCTCAGCCACGGTTCCGCTGTGGTACGCCGGCCAATGCCCACTGATAGATAACGGTAGAGCAATAATCGCTACCGGCGGAGATGCCTTGTTAATAGCCGTGGACTGTGCGACAGGGCAAATCGTTTGGAAAAGCCCGAATCCCCTAGGCTGGAAGATGACGCACTCTTCGATTATGCCGGCCGAGTTCGACGGAAAACGCGTATACATTTATTGCGGCAGCGGCGGTGTTGCGGGGATCTCAGCTGAGGACGGGAGCATTTTGTGGCAGAGCACTGAGTGGCGGATCCGCATTGCTACTATTGCCTCGCCTTTAGTGATAGGAGAGGGGAAGATTTTTCTATCGGGTGGGTATAATTCCGGCAGCATGATGTTGGAGATCAAGAATCAACAAGACCGCATGACCGCACAGCCGACCTTCAAACTCGGGGCGGAGGTTTTCGGCGCCACGCAGCACACGCCGATTTTCTATAAAGGCTATATCTACGGAGTTCGCCCCGACGGCCAATTGGTTTGTCTGAGTACCGACGGACGGGTGGTTTGGACAAGCGGCAGTGCCCATCGCTTCGGAATCGGGCCTTATATGATCGCCAACGGTCTAATATATGCCATGAATGACATGGGTGTGTTGACGCTGGTAAAGGCGACACCAGCGGGGTACAGGCAGCTGGCCCAGGCGAAAGTATTGGAAGGTCCGGATTCGTGGGGACCGATGGCTGTGGCTTCGGGTAGGTTGATATTGCGGGATTTGAAGCGGATGATTTGCCTGGACATTACCGGACAATAGAATTCGGCTTGTCAAATTGCTATAATTGTTAACTGGTCGAATCCTGGTTCTGGATACACTTAGGAATGAAATGAGAATATTTGTCAAGAAGAAAGCCAGTTCATGAGCCAAACCGAACCTGAAAATCCGAGCCGTAGGGAATTTCTGGCCAACGGATTGAGATACACTGCGTTGGGGGCGTTGGGCTGTGTCGGCGGGGTTGCGATGCTGAAGAGGCGACGGCTGGTCAAGGAGGGCAAATGTATCGGTGGGCAAATTTGCCGAGGGTGCGAAATTATTAAGCAGTGTTCGTTACCCCAAGCTTTGTCTGCCAAGAAAGTGTTAGGTAAAGGCAGTCATGGCTGAAAACAACAGCGATATGAGCAGAAGAGATTTTCTAAAGACCGGCGCGGGCGGAGCGTGTTTGGCCGGTCTGGGGGGCTTGGCCTGGCTGGGGAGGGGTAAGAAGAGTAAATCGCATACGGTCTGGCAACTCGACCCGAATGTGTGTGTATCGTGCGGAAACTGTGAGAAAAACTGCGTTCTGGAGCTCTCGGCTGTCAAGTGCGTTCATGCCTTTGCCATGTGCGGTTATTGCAACCTTTGCACGGGTTTTCTCAGACCCGATCCAGTAACACTGGACAGTGGGAGCGAGAATGAGCCTTGCCCGACCGGAGCTATCAAACGCACCTTCATTGAAGACCCTTATTACGAATACACGATTGACGAGGCTCTATGCATTGGTTGCGCCAAGTGCGTAAAGGGCTGCAACGCCTTCGGCAACGGCTCGCTGTTTTTGCAGGTTCGGCATGACCGGTGTTTGAACTGCAATGAATGCTCTATTGCGGCAGCCTGTCCTTCGGGGGCTTACAAAAGAGTACCTGTCGAGAGTCCCTATTTGCTGAAGGACGTGAGCCACTCTTGAAGACAACCTTGCCTGTCATCTGTTGCCTCCTGAGTATTGCGCTTATGCAAAGGGTGGCCTGTGGCATCGAACGGTTTTCGCCTCCCGATTTCGAAAGTGCTCACCAGCTCCCTCAACCAACTACCCCGGAACCGAGAGAGAACGTTCTGGAGTATCTGGACGTTGCGGTGCTTTTTCTGGCCCTGCTGCTTTCCAGCTATCTGGTGCTGAAAAGACGCAGCCGCAAGTTGATATTCGTTCTGATAATCTTTTCCATAGCTTATTTCGGCTTTTGGCGAGAGGGGTGCATCTGTCCGATAGGGGCGATCCAGAACGCGGTGCTCACCATTTTCGATGCGGACTATGCTGCCTCGATAACAGTAATCCTGTTCTTGCTGCTTCCGCTGGCGTTTACGCTTTTTTTCGGGCGGATGTTTTGCGCAGGCGTCTGTCCGCTGGGGGCCATTCAGGATGTTTTTCTGCTAAAGCCTATTAGCGTCCCGCCGTGGCTGGAAAGTGCCTTGCGTCTCCTGGCCTATACCTACCTGGGCCTGGCAGTTCTTTTTGCCGCCACCGGAGCTGCGTTCGTCATCTGCAGATACGATCCGTTCATTGGTTTTTTCCGGATGACTGCCACTTTGAACATGCTGATAGTGGGAATCTGCTTTCTGCTGGTGGGTATTTTCGTCGGCCGGCCTTATTGCCGGTTCTTTTGTCCTTACGGAATTTTACTCAGACATATTTCGCGTTTATCTAAGTGGCGAGTGACCATTACGCCAGACAAATGTATTAATTGTCGCCTATGCCAGGACGCCTGTCCGTTCGGGGCCATTGAAAGTCCCACCGCCGAATGGGCTGGACAAGATTATGACAAGGGCAAGAAGAGACTGGTGCTTGCTCTTGGCGTTTTGCCCGTTTTGATATTGCTCGGCGGGTGGGGTGTATCGCACACTGCCCGGGCAATGTCCCGCGTGCACCCCACGGTGAGATTGGCTGACCGAATCTATTTGGAGCAAAGCGAGCAGGCAAAGGATACCACTGATGCCAGCGCAGCCTTTAGAAGTACAGGGCGGAGCGTGGAGGAGCTTTACGCCGAGACTGTGAGCATTCAGGCTGCTATGGGCCGGGGCAGTTGGATCCTTGGCGGATTTCTCGGCCTTGTGATCGGACTGAAGCTTATAATGCATTGTGTAAAACGACCAAGAACAGATTACGAGGCAAACAAGGCACAGTGTCTTGCCTGCGGGCGGTGTTTCAAATACTGTCCGAGGGAGCGTTTGAGATTGGCAGAACTTCGTCAGCAAACTACAAGCAAGGGGTAACAGCCGTGAGCGAACGGCAAGCTGAAAATACCGAGACGGTCAGTCAATTGCGGAAGACCGCAATCCGGTCGGCAGTTGTATCTGGGGCGTTCTCTCTGATTGTGATTGGGTTGCTCCTGGTGAATTATTTGCAAATCAAAGTGTTCGATCCCGTGCGTGCGGAGAGGCTGGAATTGCTGAAGTTGAAAATCATCGAAGGTCCCGACGACGAGCAGCTTTTCTCCGAGATTCGCCAACTGGATTTGAAGATCAGGCAGGACAGGATTCGTCGGCAGAATCTGTCGCACAGTGGTGGGCTGCTGCTGTTGGGCGGGGTTTTAGTTTTTCTAATAAGTGCGAAAATCGCCGCCAACTGTACTAAGGTGGTCCCCCAGCCGCGGGCCTCTTTAGAAGAACGGGCAGTGCAACTGCGGCAGGCCAAGCTGGCCAGACGGGCAATGCTAGGTGGTCTGGGAATACTTCTTGTGGGGACCGTGGTACTAACGCTAAGACCGGTGAAGGATTTCACCAAGATTGAGTCCCGGGGGAGTTCTTTCGCTTCGGCCGAGGAGCTTGGCCGAAATTGGCCTCGCTTTCGGGGACCGGGCGGTTTGGGCATCAGCGCCCACAGCAACGTACCTTTGCGTTTCGGTATGCCCGGGGGGGGATCGGTTCTTTGGAAAGTTAAGATACCACTTCCCGGCTACAATTCGCCGATTGTCTGGGAAGATCGGGTTTTCCTTTCGGGGGCCCAAGGGAACAGACGGGAGGTTTATTGCTTCGACGCCAGTTCCGGAGAGCTGCTTTGGACCGGGCAGGTACCCAGTTCCGGG
>SDBV01013285.1_pt1 | contig 10490 bp, 9 predicted proteins | sample 2277081 | NCBI WGS metagenome assembly SDBV01 (sample SAMN10402039, study PRJNA504765) | marine sediment metagenome | isolation source: marine sediment core GS10_PC15, 223 cmbsf | place: Arctic Ocean: Southern Knipovich Ridge | collected 2010
GCTGGTTGGATCAATAGAAATGAACTGGGTCCCCACCAAACCATCTTTTAAGCTTTTGATAATGACACTTTTCGAAATCGCTGTTTTATAGCGATCGTCTAATCGAAATTCAACCAATATCCGAGCTCCGATTTTAAAAGCAGGTTGGGTATGGATTTGAAATTTCAATCCGCCCCGGGAAATATCTTTAACCGTCATTTGGCCGGTGACACCCTTTTCATCGATCAGATAAACCCCAACGAGATTGGTGATTTTTCGGTAGTTCTTTCTTCGATCCACCAGAGTTTCAAAGCGATGCCCACATTTACAGCGGATTTTTGCTTTGATCTCACGATCTGCTTCTAGATACGAAGAGACATCTTCGGTTCTGGAACGGGAACATTTGGGGCACACAAAAGTCGCCGTACTCTCAGCTGATACATAAACCTTTTCTGCCATTTTCGACCTTCTTTTATCAACTATTGAAACCAATATAAACTAGCAGTAAATGACTGATATGTCAACCAGAAAGCAAATACAGCTTAAAGGTTCTGGTATTGCTTTAAGGTTTGTGTTACGCTATTTGAATAGGTGTATTCCAAATTCGGTTCCGCCCCCTTTTCCCTTTGCATTCATAACCGGATGTAAAAATCGGACATATTGCTGAAATTCGACAACCGAATTGGCCAAACAGGAGGTGTTCATGGAGTTTGAGAAGATAGCTGATAATCTGGGGATTGACACGGAAGACTATTTTGAGTTGGTGGCGTTGTTTATTGAAACCAGTTTAAATGATATCAATAAAATCAACGACGCCATTGAAAAGAAAAATCCCGATAAGGCGGCAAGTGCCATTCACTCCATAAAGGGCGCTGCTGGAAATCTCGGTTTTATGGATATTTATGAAGCAACCAAAAAACTGGAGGCAGAGGCTCGTAACAACCGATTGGATAAAATCGTTGCTCCGATTAATCGGCTAAAAGAACAAATATCTAAAATCATCGATCACGTAATTAAACCCTAAAAACCCCCAACCTGAATAAACCTGAAAAGGACTCACGGTTGTTGATTGACGCGAGGAATCGCTTTGCACCAATTAAAAACGGTTGAAATAAAAAATGGATCAAAATAAAAGCAAGTTTCAGATATTGATTGTTTAAGACAATCCTGTTTCACGTAAATTATTGGAAAAAAGTCTTCTGAAAAGTGGCTATCAAACCACTTCCGTTGAAAACGGAATTCAGGCCTTAGAGCAGTTTAACGACCATTTTTTTCCAATCGTTTTAAGTGATTGGATGATGCCGAAGATGAACGGCCCGCAGTTGTGTCGGGCCATTAGAAAAGCATCGTTTCCGGGATATGTCTTTATCATTCTTTTAACGGCCAAGGATTCAAAAGAAAATATCATCGCCGGGCTGAGGGCCGGAGCAGACGATTACCTGACCAAACCGTTCAACAACGCAGAACTCATCGCCCGTCTCAATACCGGAATCCGTATTTTAGAATTGGAACAGTCTTTAAAAGCAGCCAATGAAGAGATCTGGATTCTTTCCATAACAGATTCTCTTACCGGCCTTTATAACCGTGCCTATTTAAATGAAAAGTTGCTTCAAGAAATCAGCCGGGCAAAACGGTACCGCCATTCATTGTCCGTCATTATGTGCGACATCGATCGTTTTAAGAAAATCAATGATACTCATGGGCACCTGGTTGGAGACCAGGTTCTTAAACGGTTTGCCATGGGGTTGAAAAAATCGCTCCGACAGAATTTAGACTGGACAGCCCGGTACGGCGGAGAGGAATTTATCACAATCCTTCCGGAAACCGATTATCAAAGGGCATTACAGGCGGCTGAAAGAGTCCGAATCTCTATTGAACAGACCCAAATGGATCTGTCCGGAAAAGAAATTCATATCACCGCCAGTTTTGGCGTCACCGGTTTTGATGTCGATACCCCGGAAGAGCGCCGCTCTTATCAGAAAATAATCGAACAGGCGGATCTTTATCTTTACCAGGCAAAAGAGAATGGCAGAAATCAGGTGGTCGGAGGGCCGCTTTAACCCGAAACCGTTCGGCATGGAACATCGGTTGGACTCTCTAAATCCGCTGTCCCTCGCTTTAAAATCCGGATGACTTTGGGTTTATAGCTTTCTTTCGTCGCCAGCCTGCTCCCGGTTTTTCGGACCACTAAAAAGGAAAGAAACAAAAATAGAAAAGCAAAAACAGCCGACACGGCGGAAGGATTGAACTGGATGGAAAGGGCAATTTTTTGACCGATAATCGCCCCGATGATCATACACAATATAGGGAATATATATAGTAGAAACGAGGCCTTTAAAAGCGATGAGGTCTCAAAACCCACCAGAACTTTGTCCCCAACACCGGTTCCAACGGTGTCGATCGCTTCCACCTCCATCTCTTTTCCACCACCCAAGGTTGAGCAGGAGCTTTTGGCTGAACAGGACTCACACGCACCTGTTTTTTGGGTTTTCACCCATGCAGTGCCAAGCTGATGCTTAAAAACGATCCCTTCTTCAGTCGTCAAAACAGGTTCCTTTGATAACGCTTTGATTCAACAGGGTTGGTGACAAATCCAAAGCACCTAGAATCCTACCGCTTTGCCGGTCTCTTGGACCGGGTCTCCGGACTGCTTATAACATATCAACCCACATTGCAGACACCGGTCGGCTTCCGCTTTGGCCATTTCCGGTGCAAACCCCTTTTCAATTTCTCCGGTTTTTTCCAGCTCTATCTCTGTTGAAAGCGGCATGATTTTACGTTCGGCACGCACAACAAATTCAACATGATCCACATTTTGAATCACCGATTGGAGGGTAATGACCTTCTCGGATAATTCAGGTATAATACCGTACATCATTTGATGGATGGAGGCGGCGATTCTGCGAGCGGCGCCAATGGCTTTTATTGCCGCGCTGAAATCGCTGAGAACATCTCCTTTGGCCAAAAATCCGGACTCTTTTCCATAGGCCGGCTTTTTATAAGGGGCGATCCCTTCCCACTTGATCGAGGCGGTTTGTCCCCCCTCATCCGCATGAGTTTGCAAACCTGCTTGAGGTATGGATTTAACCAAAATCATCTCCGGAAACCGACCGGAAGCGATGATCATGGTTTCGGTGGGAAGCATCTTTTTAAAACCGGTTTCCAGTTCGATGTATTCCATACCGGTTAAGTGATCCCCTTCACCGAACAGACGATTGATGCCGGCTCCAAAGATCACGTTAATGCCCTCTTGTTCCAGTTCATCTGCCTGTTGGCGGTTTATGACCTTTTTATCTTTAGATTCTCTTAATAGAAGGGTGACCTGTTTCGCACCTTTTTCCTTACAAATCCGAGCAGCCTCCACGGACAGCTCCCCGCCACCGGCGATCACCACATGTGACTTACAGGCTGACTGAACCCAAGCTGCGGTTTTAAATCTCAATAGATCCACAAGTAAATACATACCCGGAATCGAATCTTTCGGTTCAAATTCGCGTTCCCGGGCCAAACGGCTGTCCCACCCTCCGGACGTTAAGAGGATAGCGTCAAAATTGTTTTTAAAAAGAGATTCAATGGTGATATCTTTACCGAACATCTGACGGGTCTGCATTTTAACGCCCATCTCGGCGATCCCTTCAATATCCCAATCCAGCATTTCTCGAGGAAGCCGATAGGCCGAAATAGCACTTCTCAGCAAACCGCCCATCTCGGACGTCGCTTCAAACAGAGTGGGTGAATGGCCCAGACGGGTAGAAAAAAAGGCGGCCGACAACCCCTCGATACCACCACCGATTACGGCAATTTTGCGGCCTGAATCGGGTGCCTTATACGGGAGGATCCGGGCTCCGCTCGCTTTTTCAAAATCAGCGGCATACCGCTTTAAAAAATTGATGGCGACCGGCTCATCAATATATTTTCGACGGCAATCGGTTTCACAGGGACGGGGACAAATTCTGCCGATAACTGCCGGAAAGGGGTTTCTCTCTTTGATCACTTCCACTGCCCGGTGGTACTCTCCTTGAGCAATTTGATGGATATACTCCCTGATATCGATACCCGCCGGACAGCGCCTCTGGCAGGGGGTGGTACACTCTTCATTGGTATATTCACGCAAAATGCGCCGGGTCACGGAAGATAAGTTTATAATCTGCTTGGGGCAAATACGCTCACAAACGCCACAGCCGGTGCACCGCTCGGGGTCGACAACCGGAAGACCTTGAGCTCCCATGGTGATGGCGTCAAAAGGACAGGCTTTTTCACAAGTTCCCAATCCGAGGCAGCCGATGCGACATACTTTCATGCCGCCACCCATCAGTGCCACAGCCCGGCAGTCGTTCGTGCCGTTATAAATATAGTGGGTATCGGCCTCTGCGACACCGTAAGTGCAGCCCGGTCGGGCGATATCGGGTTCTTTGGCTTCCGTGGTCACTCCCATAATCAACGCAATGGCCTCGGCAACATCGGCCCCGGCAGCGACACAGGAATTGACGGCGGCTTTCCCGTCCACAATAGCCGCGGCATTGGCACTGCACCCGGGCATGCCGCACCCACCACAGTTGGCTCCGGGAAGCGCTTCATCCACTGCTTCTATTTTCGGGTCTGTGTATACATAAAATATTTTTGAGGCCGCAGCCAACCCGACACCCACAATCAGCCCCAGACCGCCCATCATGAAAAGCGCCTCAGTCATAATAATACTCCGGTATGTTAATATGTTTGTTCATGGCATTTTTCCGGCAATCGTCTTTTCCTAAGCGCACTATTGACGGCTTCTTTAAAAATTCGATTCCATAGTTATGCTTCATTTCGTGTTCATTGCAACGTTCGTCCGTAAGCCTCGTTTGGCGAAATTCGTGACGCCTTGAACTGGAACGGGTTACTTTACCGCCTTAATTTCAATTTTTTTTTCGAGCTTATCACTATCGGTTATTAAAAAATAGAATCGAATCGACATTTATCAAAACAGGTCATGCAGTGGATACATTTGTCTTTGTCAATGAAGGCCACTTCCTTTTTCTTCCAGGTAATAGCATCGGCCGGACAGCTTTTGAAACAAAGACCGCATTTTTTACATAAATCCGAGTCCACTTCAAATTTCAATAAAGGCACACAGCGCTTTGCCGGGCATCGTTTTTCATCAATATGCGCGTGGTATTCGTCTTTGAAATACCTTAATGTGGACAGAACCGGATTGGGACCGGTTTGCCCGAGCCCGCACAAAGACGTATCTTTGATGACTTCGGAAAGTTCTACCAGAGTATCGATATCCCTACGTTCTCCGTCGCCGTCACAGATCTTTTCAAGAATCTGCAAAATTCGGCGGGTACCTTCTCGGCAGGGTGTACATTTTCCGCACGATTCCTCCTGGATGAACTCCATAAAAAATCGGGCCATATCCACCATACAGGTGTTTTCATCCATAACGATCACACCGCCCGAACCCATAATGGCGCCGACTTTTGCAATCTCTTCGTAATCCACAGGGGTATCCAGGTGTTGTTCGGGAATGCATCCGCCGGAAGGACCGCCCAACTGGACAGCCTTGAATTTCTTCTTTTTGGGAATCCCGCCTCCGATATCGAAAATGAGTTTCCTCAGCGAGGTCCCCATTGGAACTTCAACGAGACCGATATTGTTGACGTCGCCCGAAATGGCAAAAACTTTGGTTCCTTTACTGGTCGCCGTCCCCACGCCGGCATACCATGCCCCGCCGTTCAATATAATTTGAGGGACATTGGAAAACGTCTCCACATTGTTTAGAATCGTGGGTTTCTCCCACAACCCTTTATGGGCGGGAAAGGGGGGGCGTGGCCGTGGCATCCCCCGTTTACCCTCGATAGATCTCATGAGCGCGGTTTCCTCGCCACATACAAAAGCGCCGGCACCCTGATAGATTTCAACGTCAAAATCAAATCCGGAATTCAAAATATTTTGACCCAGCAAACCATAATCTTTGGCCTGCTCAATGGCGATTCCCAGCCGATCAACAGCCAGGGGGTATTCGGTTCTGCAGTATATATATCCTTTGTGAGCGTTGATGGCCTTTGATGCGATAATCATCCCCTCAAGCACGGAATGGGGATCAGCCTCCAAGATACTCCTGTCCATAAAAGCACCGGGATCTCCCTCATCTGCATTGCAGAGAACATATTTCACATCTCCCGGACTGTTTTTGGCAAATTCCCATTTCAAACCGGCTGGAAACCCGGCGCCTCCCCGCCCCCTGATCCCCGATATTTTCATCTCTTCGATGATCTGGTCGTCTTTCATTTCAGTCAAGGCTTTCGATACCCCAAAATATCCGCCTCGGGCAATATATTCATCGATAATCTCCGGATCGATGATCCCCTTATTCCGCATGACCCGAAACACCTGGTGGGAGAAAAAGGGAATATCGAACATTTTGGGTATCACTTTTTTGGAAACAGGGTCTACATATAAACGCTTTTTTAAAGGTTCCCCGTTGAGAAGATGTTGCTCCACCAATTCCGCAGCATCCTCAACCTGGAGCTTTTGATAGAAAATCTTTTCAGGCTGTACCAACATGACAGGGCCCACCGCGCAGAAACCATTACAGCCGGTCTCCACCACCTTCACTTCATCGACCAGGTTTTTCACCTTGATCTCAGCCTCCAGAGCCCGGCGAAATGCCCGGCTACCGGTGGAGTGGCATCCTGTTCCGCCGCACAGCATTAGTTCGATTCTCACTTTTTTCATCCTTGATCTCCTGACAAAGAGGCGATCGCCTCACACGGTCATCTGCTTTCTGTTTAGTGCCCATCCACGGCTTTAAAATAAATAATAGAAGTGTCCAAATCAAAAAATGTGCCGGTTTTTGCCGGATCAAACCCGCGCCCGAACTTTTTACAGGGCAAAAAGGGTCATTTATGGATGGATACTATTTATATTTTTCAAGAATATTAATTACTTTATCGGATGTGACAGCGCCATGTGTATCTCCATCGACCACCATAACCGGAGCAAGCCCGCATGCGCCCAGACATCTCACACCTTCCAGAGTGAAGCGTCCATCTTCACTGGTTTGCCCCTCTTCCAAATCGTATTCGTATGATATTCGGCTGGATACCTCTTTTATGCCCTTTACATAACAGGCTGTTCCCAAACAAACTTTAACGGTGTGCCTTCCTTTGGGCTCAAAGGAAAACAGGGCGTAAAAAGAGGCCACCCCGAAAACTTCACTGCTGGAAAGATTAAGGCTTCGTCCAATATAATTTATCAGTTCAACCGGAAGATATCCGGAGACGTCCTGACATTCTCGTAAAACGGTAATAACAGCTCCCTTTCGGGTTTTGTTGTTCAAAATAATTTCGTCTATCTGTTGCCACATTTCCGGTGACACATCTTCAATCTGGGGTTGTATCGGATTTGTCATTCCAAAACTCCTAGTATTCCAATATTCGATTATCTGATTCGAATATCCCGCTTCCCTATATTTGCTTAAAAAACGAGGTGTTATAGACGTATTTGATGCGACTTAACAAAAAGGGACAATATTATATGTTTCATTTTGAAAAGTCAATGATTGGAATTATTGTTTCCATTCTTGACCCATATCAAACCTTTGGTTAAGATAGATAGTGCCTGAACGAAACATCCCGATTTTAATTGAGACACTAAATATATCCGCCTTTTCATAAAACCCAAATACAAAAACCTGCCGGAACAGTATGACAAATGAAAAAAAACAGGTTCTAGAAGCGACTCGCTTTATTCAAAACAAAATCAAAGCATCTCCTCATATCGGGATCGTCAGCGGTACCGGTTTGGCGGAAATTGCCGACATTTTCAACCCCACCCACTCCCTTTCATATGAAACAATACCCCATTTCAGCACCTCCACGGTTGCCGGACATTCCGGCCGACTCCTTGCCGGGAAGTTGCAAAACAGGGGTATCATCGCCATGCAGGGGAGATTCCATCTTTATGAAGGTTACTCGCCGCTACAAGTCACATTTCCCATACGCGTCATGCAGGAACTGGGGGTTCGGCTTCTCATTTTATCCAATGCAGCCGGTGGGCTGGCACCGACTTTCAACAACGGGGACATCATGGTCATCACGGATCATATCAACTTGACGGGGGCCAATCCCCTCTGCGGCCCCAATGAAGATACCTGGGGGATCCGCTTTCCGGACATGAGCTGTGCTTATGATTCGGAGCTGTCAACCCTGGCCCGGAGGATCGGTAAAAAGATTGATGTGCCGGTGCAAACGGGCGTCTACGCGGGATTAAGAGGGCCGTCACTGGAAACACCGGCTGAAGTGAGATTTCTAAAATCAATCGGTGCCGATGCGGTGGGGTTTTCTACGATTCAGGAAGTCATCGTTGCCGTTCATGCTGGAATGAAAATCCTCGGGCTCTCGATGATCACCAATGTCCATGACCCTGATCGGCCTGAAAAAATCACGATTGAAAAAGTTCTATCCGTTGCCGAAACGGCAGCGCCCAAAATGACGGCCATCATTTCCCATCTTCTGGAAAAACGATATGAAAACAAAATCGATTGACCTGCTGATATCAAACGGAACAGTCCTGACCATGGATGACTCGGACACCATCATTCAAAATGGGGCCATTGCCGTTTCCGGGGGAAAAATCACTTCCGTCGGGCCGTCGGTAGAGACCCGGTCATTGACTGCGTCTCAACGCATAGACGCCCATGGCGGCATCATAATGCCGGGCCTGGTGAACACCCACACCCACCTTCCCATGTCCCTGTTTCGCGGATTTGCCGATGACCTCCCGTTGTCGGTTTGGCTCAACGAATACATGTTTGTGGCGGAGCAAAAATATTTAAACCCAAAGTCTGTTAAGATCGGCACCCTTTTATCCTGTGCGGAAATGATGCTCTCGGGCACCACGACCTGTTGTGACGGCTATTTTTTTGAAAATCAAGTCGCAGAAGCCGTTCAAGAAGCAGGAATAAGAGCTGTCCTGGGGCACGGCGTTATTGATTTCCCTGCGCCCGGAGCACCTGACCCCAGCCAAAATCTTCAAAATGTGGAGATATTCATGGAGACCTGGCAGAGTCGATCCAAATTCATTACGCCATCGGTGTTCTGCCATTCCGCCTATACCTGTTCTGCTGAAACCTTAAAAAAAGCCAAAGCTGCTGCTGCAAATCGGGGGTTACTGTTTCAGATTCATGTCGCTGAAACCCGGACTGAATTGGATGAAATCAAATCAAAACACGGGGTCAGCCCCATTGGGTATCTGGATCGGATCGGAATCCTCGATGAGCAGACACTTCTTGTTCATGCCGTATGGATCGATGCAGACGACATCGAAAAAATCGCCCGGTGGGGCGCCAAGATCTCCCACAACCCGGAAAGCAACATGAAGCTGGCTTCGGGAATTGCTCCGATTCCGGATTTATTGGCCACAGGGGTCACGGTTGGATTGGGAACGGACAGCTGTGCCAGCAACAACAACCTGGATCTGTTTTCTGAAATGGATGTTGCCGCCAAGGTGCACAAGGTAACCCGGTTCGATCCGACCGTGATGAACGCGCAAAGTGTTGTCAAAATGGCAACCATTGATGGCGCCAAAGCCATTGGATTGGAGGATCGGATCGGTTCGATAGAACCGGGAAAAGAAGCGGATCTGATTATTTTGGATTCAATGAAACCGCACCTGGTTCCCATGTACAATCCCATGTCCCAGATTACCTATGCCGTGTGCGGTTCAGATGTGCGGGATGTCGTTATTGGTGGGAAAGTCGTCGTTCGGAACCACCGGCTCCTCACACTCGACTTAAATGATGTTCTGGAAAAAGCCGTCCAATTTTGCGCTGGGATCAAATTGAAACCCGCGCAATAGATCAGCACTTATTCCCCGTCAAATTCAGTCAAAGCAAACAGACGATACTGTTTGATCTTTTCAAAACCCTTTAGAGCGGGAAGGTTGATCAGAAATGCACATTCAATAATTTCACCACCCAATCTTTCAACCAGTTCGGCTGTGGCGGCAATCGTGCCGCCGGTGGCAATCAGGTCGTCCATAATGAGAACGCGATCTCCTTTTTGGATGGCATCCTGATGAATCTCGATCGCGCTGGTGCCGTATTCCAGGGAATATTGTGCCTCAATGGTTTTATACGGCAACTTCCCTTTTTTTCTGACCAGGATAAACCCGACCTTTAATTTGTAGGCCACTACTGCGCCGATTATAAACCCCCGGGCATCGATCCCAACGATTTTATCTATTTTTTTATTTTTGTACCGTTCATAAAACCGGTTAATGGCTTGTTGGAATGCATCGGGGTTTTGTAAAAGCGTGGTAATATCTCGAAACATGACCCCTTCAACCGGCCAATTCGGAACGGTTCGGATAGCGTCTTTTAAATTCATGCTCTCTCCCCGATTTTGGGTGATGTCCTTATTTAGTTGACAAAGACTTTATGTCCAAGCAGCTCTTTTATACTCCACAGGTGATCCGTAATTTTAGAGGCCATAGCCGGTGACTTTGGATTAAAAGTTCTATCCATGGCC
>SDBV01013286.1_pt1 | contig 10489 bp, 9 predicted proteins | sample 2277081 | NCBI WGS metagenome assembly SDBV01 (sample SAMN10402039, study PRJNA504765) | marine sediment metagenome | isolation source: marine sediment core GS10_PC15, 223 cmbsf | place: Arctic Ocean: Southern Knipovich Ridge | collected 2010
ACTAAACGGATTGGATATCCCCGAGAATTAGATCTCAAATGTGTCGTCTGTGGGAGAAAGGTGAAATATTGTTATCCCGATAACGGTAAGCTCGTTCACACATTGAATGGAGATGTGTATCAAATCGTTAATTTATATTCTTGTACAAATGAATATTGAGAGATGAGCGAGGTACCGTTTAATCCAAGTCCTAGATTTGACTATAGTAACGGTATTTCGGTGCTGATGTGTTCAGCTTGATTGCTAGAGAATATTTACTATTAAAGCAAAAGCCGGATCAAATAGTCGATTTCTTGGTGGTTTGGTTAATCCCCACACATATCATCATGATAATAACCAAGTCCACGAATTCAAGCATGCAGCTTATCACGTCGCACGAATAAAAGAAGACTCTAAGAAAGTCACCAGCTTCATATCTCGCATTTCTTCCCCTTTTGAACCTCCACATTCGAGATTGGATAGCTACACAAAACTTTTTAAAAAATGCTAGCATATATTCATTAGAAAAAAGTAGTCTTAACTCAACTTCCAAATCTGAAAGTGGAGATATATATTGTATGTTCATACATATATATTACCATTTTTCTCTTATAAATTTTCAGTAAAATTAACTAATTTATCAAATAAGAAAAATAAATTATAAATTTCAATAAAATAAAACCAATTTTAAGTGTAAAAAGTAACAGTTCAATAGAATTTAGAGATCTACTTGCTTTGATACTGATACTGTTCATTTTAAATTTTTTGTAATTCGTTTCATTTGTATCGAAAGCAAAAAATATCAATTAATTTTTCATCCATATTTGTTAGTCATTTTCAATTTAATAGTTTTTTATGTAATACCAGCGAATTTTTGTTAAAAAAAAAGTAATTTCCCCTAATTTTAAAAATTTCAAATTTTTAGTGCTAAAAGAATTATCCTAATTAATAAAAACCAATTTAACATCACAGGAGTAGCTAAATCTGGTTTAAAGTACTAGAATATGGCGCTTCTACTCACCAATGGCGTTACGTAGGTTCTAGTAACATAAGTTTTCGTTGGTTCAAATATCAATTAAAATCGTATTAATTTTCTGAGAAAACCCCCTTCCTACATCTAAAAATTTTTCATATCATTTTTAAGATAATTTTAATGAGTAAAGTAAAAAAAAAATTTAGGATTTTTAAAAAATGATTCATATTGAAAATTTTTACTAATTTTATAATCCTTATTTAAAAATTTATTCTTCTTTTATTTTAAAATTCAATCTATGAAAATTTTAAATAAAAAAGACCTTAAAAAAGCATGAAATCACTTTAAATAGTTAAAAACACATTATCCTTTTTTTTTGCAAAATATTACAATAATCTTGATATATTATTATAAATTTAGAACATTAATTTAACACGCTTTCATATTTAAAAGCGATGGGATGGATATTTCGGATTTAAAATTATATAGCGAAAAAAACACAATGCAAAACGTAAATTCATTAATGTTTAAGCGCATAGCAGGAACAAAAGGAGAAATAAAAGCTTTAAATTATATTCAAAAAGAATTGAATAAAGAAAATATCGAAAATAATATCGAATCGTTTAAATGGTCGAAAACATTAAAAAATTTAGCAAGATCTACAACTATTTTCATATTTTCCACATCAGTCCTTTACGAGGTATTAATATTATCAAATATTTTGTGGATAATGATTATTCTTGATTTAATCTTTATTGCGATAATTTATATTCTTATAGTAAACTTATCTAACATGACACATTTAATTTTAATAGGAAGAAGGAAAAGTTCCAAAAATATCATAACTAAAATACAAGCAGTAGAAAAAAAACCTAAACAGCCTTTTATTATTTTTTCTGCTCATTATGATTCTATTTCATCAAGATATCCATATAATTCTAAAAAGTATTTTAACTTAATGGTGTCGATAATAGGCTTTCCTTTTATTATCTCCACATTACTTTTTTCTGCATGGAGTCTTCTGGTACAATTTTTCGATTTTTTCAATAATGATCTATATGCAACCTTATTACACAAATCCATTGATTTTTCCTATGTGTGTTTTATTTTTTTAATGATTTCACTTATAATTATTTTATTCAGCAGAGAACGGAGTGAATCACTTGGTTCTATCGACAACGCTAGTGGAGTTTCAATTTTAATTGAACTCGCAAAAATATTAAACAAAAATCCTCTGAAACAAATGGATGTTATTTTTTTATGGTGTGGGGCTGAAGAGTGGGGTTTATGGGGTTCAAAACAATTCTGTGCAAGGCATTTTAACGAATTAAATGAGGAATATGACCTTGATAAATCTTATAACATAAATATTGATATGGTAGGGACGTATATCGGCCTTGTAAATAAAACTGGAATAATCAAGAAAAAAAAAAAGAATGAAAAATTAATTAATATTTTAGAAACATCAGCAAAAAGATTAAAAATTCCCTTAAATAAATATAATTTAGCCATTGAACCAAGAAGCGACCATATATCATTTCGATTATTTGCCCAAAAAAAAAAAAAAAAAATGGAGACATGCTGCATTATCTCAAATAGAGATACAAAATACATTCATACTTCACGAGACACCCCAAATAAATGCTCATCCAAAAATCTTAATGGGTGCTTGGATATTATTTATAACGCAATTAAAACCATAGATTTGCGAGAAGAATAGATTAAAAGAAAGTCAGATAACTTAAGTAGTTTAATTTTGGTGTTAATGGTACTAACTCCATACTTGTTTAATATAAAATCCAAATGATATCCTATATCAATAAGATTCTTATTTTTGATTCTTATCAAACTCTTGATCAATCTTAAATACATCTCCTGTTTTAAAATTTAGCTTAATTTATCTTTTGATTCACCGTTTTATGTTCTGATAAAACAGATAGTCTTATTTAAATAAATTTATCTATATTTACATAATCATACAATTCTTGTTTTTCTTACAAGCTCTGCTTTGTCAAATACTTCTCGAATGTCTCCTTCTGAACGAGGTTTTGAGATTTTTATTCCCAATTTTTTATGGAACGTATATCCCGTGGCTATTATGATATAGATGAAGGTTCCCTCGGTTTTAGAAATGTTTCGTCAATGGTAATGGTTATATCCGATTGAGGTGTCAACATGAGTGAATCCAGACCGTTTAGGTTGTCAATGGTAACTTCGATTTCTGACACCTTAGCACAGATAATTGCGATTCGGACACGCCGTATTTTTCCGGAATAGTCTTGTTTTTAACACCGTCTTTCAGCAAGTCTTCGTAAAGTGTTTTAAGCAAGTCAAAATCAACTCTTGGAAGTGGTCAAAAAAACTACTTTACGTTAGCATGGCTTTTAAAGTGCTTGCAATCAGGATTTTTACGTTGAAAAGTTTCAACCAATGTGTCTTTTCTTCCATGCATTCCGAATTTACCAACACAGACAAAGGAGTTGGATTTTTACCAGCAACACCCGCGTTCCGTTCTCATTCTGAATCTCAAAGGGGTACCAGAGAGAGCTATAAAACATTTTATTCTTCTAACAAAGTCGTTTATTAATGATTCTTCACATAAATATGTTTTTGCCAAAATTCATAGCGACCGATAAAAAAATCAAATTGGCATATTATATCTCAATTTTAAAGAGGTGAAAGATAAAAAAAAGCGAGTAGAAAGATTTTATAAACGAAGGTCGTTGAAAACTTTATAATTCTTCATTTTTTTATAAAACTACCGCCTAATCCATAAACTTTTTTATTTTTATTGTTTTTTACTAATAAATTTCAAATTCATTAGATATTCTAATAATCTTACGTAAAAATTAAGAAAAGAGTAAAAAATATAGATATCTTGAATGTTCGAAAAGAATCAAAAAACGTTCTACTTGTATAATTATAATATAAATTTAGGATAAAATGATTATTTCCTCCGAATACCTGGAGATAAATTAACTGCTCTTCCTTCTTAGAAGATTTTTTCCTGTTTTAACGGTAAGCAATAAATATAATGGTCACCCTCAAGATGAATTTTCCTGGGTTCGTCTACACTACAACCGATATGTTTATCTCTTTCTGGACATCTAGGGTGAAAAGCACATCCTGTAGGGGGATTAATTGGGCTAGGTACCTCACCTTCTAATATAATTCTGTTTTGTTTTAAACTAGGATCGAATGTGGGTCGAGCTGATAATAATGCTTTAGTATATGGATGTGTTGGGTTGAAAAATACCTCTTCAGTGGTTCCAGTCTCCACGAATTTGCCAAGGTACATTACAACAATTCTGTCTCCTATATGTTGTATTACGCTTAAATCATGAGTAATAAATAAATACGAGAAACCAAATTTTTCTTGAAGTTCTTTCAATAAATTTAAAATTTGGGCTTGGACGGAGACATCAAGGGCGGAAGTTGGTTCATCCAAAATTACAATTTCAGGATTACATGCTAGAGCTCTGGCTATTACAATTCTTTGTTTTTGACCACCAGAAAATTCATGTGGATATCGATCCATGTGCTCCCTCTTCATTGAAACGGTTTCTAGAAGTTCAAAAACACGTCTACGAATATTTCTTCTTTTTTTCATTCCTAACAGAATTCTGAGAGGTTCACCTACAAGATTAACTACTTTTAAGCGGGGATTTAATGAGGAATCTGGATCTTGAAATACCATCTGAATCTTTTTACGTATTTTTTTGTCATAATTAACAAATTTTATTTTCATTAAATTACGATAATTTTGCCTTAATATAGTTATTGTGGTAATATACATTTCTCGTATAGAGGAGTGTAATTTAGCTAAGTAATTTTTTATAGATTGATTAATTTTCTTTGTGTTTGATTTCACTCGTAAAAATAGTAAACTTAAAATTGGAAATGTTATACGAATCAATGGAATAAACATGATATGACGAAGTTTATTTTGTTGTATCAATTTTCTATTTAACATTTTCTTTTCAGTAGCCCCTACAACGATATTTTGGCTTTTAAAGTAAATTCCTCCAGATGTAGCTGGAACAAGATCTAAAATAGTATTTCCGATACTTGTTTTACCACATCCACTCTCTCCAACTAGACCAAGAGTCTCTCCTTTATAAATGTTAAAAGTGACACCATCTACAGCTTTAACATATCCAATCGTTCGTTTAAAAAGTCCGCCTAAAACTGGGAAATATGTCTTGAGATTTTTAACAGAGAGAATAACATCTCTTTTCTTATTTGAAGTTTTAAAATCTTCAACTGTTAAATTTTTTATTTTTTCGTTATAAATCGTCATTTTTTTATTTTCTTTTTGTGAATTATATACCTATCAATTTTTAAATATTGTTATACTTTATAAAATTCTTTAGTTTCCTCTTCACTCAACTGATATTTTGGTGAACTTTTATATTCAGGATCGAAAAGATGGCAAGCAATAAAGTATTTATTTGCAATTTCAATCCATTTTGGTCTTACTTTATCGCAAATTTCTAATCGGTAATCACACCTTGGGTGGAACCTGCAGCCATGCGGGGGATAAATTAGGTTTGGTACCATTCCCCTAATAGTTTGTAATTTTTGATTCTTCTTTTCAATGCTTGGAATTGCGCCCATAAGTCCCTTAGTATAGGGATGCTGTGGATTTTTAAATAAATCTTCGGCTGTTGCATATTCTACAATACTACCACTATACATAACAGCTATTCTATCACATAATTCCGCAATAATTCCTAAATCATGCGTTATCATTAGAATTGATGTTTTAAATTTTTTTTTTAAAATTTTCATTAAATCAAGAATTTGAGCCTGAATTGTTACATCTAAAGCAGTTGTCGGTTCATCAGCAATTAAAAGCTTAGGATTACATGAAAGTGCCATAGAAATCATTACACGTTGCCTCATACCACCACTGAGCTCATGTGGATATCTTTTTAAGATACCTTTAGCATCCGGAATTCCAACTTCCTTAATAATATCTTCCGATTTTTCCCATACAATATCATTTAATTTTGGTTTTTTAGGTTTTCTCTCTTTTAGATTTTTTATTTTTGCCTTCAGTTCTCTCATTTCGTCACTACCAGAACCTTCTGGAAAGTCTCGAGTTTTCATTATTTTTAATTCTTTTTCTAAATCTTTTATTTCTTGACGCTTTTTTTTCCAATCTGAAAGTCGTTTATCGAGAATTTCATTTAGTTCTTCTTTTTGGTGTAATAGAAATACCTCCGATATTTGTTTACCAATTTGAATTACGGGATTAAGTGAATTTAAAGGGTCCTGAAATATCATAGTAATACTATTACCACGATATTCCCTCATTTGATCCTCAGATAAATCTAATAAATTAATATCTTTAAATATAATAGTCCCCTCAACAATTTTCCCTGGTGCCCTCACAAGTCGTAAAATAGATAAAGCAGTGACTGATTTGCCACATCCAGTTTCACCGACAAGACCAAGAACTTCATCTTCATAAATATCAAATGAAACTCCATCTACCGCTTTAACAACCCCTTCTTCTGTATAGAAATTAGTTTTTAGATTTCTAATTTCAAGCAATTTTTCTGAAGATTTTTTTATATTTAAATCGACTTGATTCTTTTGGTTATTTTCAATAGTAGAGTTCTGCTTTTTAGTGAGATTCATATTTCTTTTTTATCCTCCAATAATAAGATTCATTTTAATGTTTAGAACACATTTTATAAGTTTTTCAATCTCGGATCTAAGGCGTCTCTTAATCCATCACCGACAAGCATAAAACCTAATACAGTTAATGAGATCATAATACCAGGAAATAGCATAGTCCAAATGGCATCGTAAAAATGAACTCGGGCAACATTAAGATCATTTCCCCATTCAATTAATCTATAATCGCTAAAGCCCAAAAAGCTAAGACCTGCTATGGTTAAGATGACACCACCAATATCGAACGTAAAAGAAATTATAATCGGTTGGATAGTATTTGGTAATACATGTTTAAACATAAGTCTCCAATTTCCTGAACCGGACGCTCTTGCCGCTTGTACATATGGCAATTCTCGAGCTTGTAACACTGATCCCCTAATTAAACGTGCATAAAAAGGAGTCCAAAAAATTGAAATAGCCAACATTATATATTCCATTCGTGTTTCACCCATCATGCCAATAATTATTATAATAAAAATGATACTTGGAAAAGCAAAAATGATGTCCGCAATTCTCATTATTAACGTATCTATCCATCCTCCGTAGAATCCAGCAATCACACCAAATATAGTACCAAGTATAACGGCGAGTGTTATGGCAGGGAGGGCAATTCTTAATGAAGCATTCGCTCCATATATTACTCTTGCTAAAACATCACGACCAAATAGCGTTGTACCTAATGGATGAGCATCCGAGGGAGGTTCCCATGATCCTTCATAGACTCCATTAGCCTCCTCAAATGTATATGGAGCTATCCACGGTCCTAAGACAGCTAATGTAATTATACTGAAGACTATAAAAATTCCTAAAATGGTCAATATTGATTTCAGTCGTCGTATAAATTTTCTTTTACTTATGGTTTTCTCGTATTCAAATTCCCGCCTTGATAAATCTTCTAATCTTGAGCCGGGTATAAGGAGGAATTTAATATTTCTACCAATCCAAGAGAGCATATGTCTTAAAAAGCTCTCTTTTTTCTTTTCTTCCAATTCTTCGGCTTTGAGTTCTTCTTGATATTTTTGTTCCATAAATTTCACTTCTATTTTTTTTGTTTCTTAAATTTCAATTAATATCTTATTCTTGGATCTAAAAACCCATAGATGATATCAACACTTAAATTCATAATGATAAAGGTTAATGTAGTAAGAAATACAATGCCATTTAATACCCAATAATCAGCATTTACAATACCTACTATTAATAACTCGCCTAGTCCATGTAAACTAAATGTGGTTTCGGTTAGAATCGCTCCGGTTAATAAACCGGCGAAACTTAATCCTAATACTGTAACTGTAGGGATTAATGCATTTTTACGGGCGTGTGTATTAATTACATCCTTTTCTCTACAACCTTTTGCTCTTGCGGTTCTTACATAGTCCTGTTGCAAAACCTCTAACATGCTTGAACGAGTTTGTCTTGTAATTGATGCCAGAGTTATGAATGATAAGCAAAATATAGGTAAAGCTAGATGAAATATGTAATCACTAAGTAGATCCATATCGCCGGCTAAGATAGAATCAATTATTCTGAAACGTGTAATGGGTGGCGGATCTCCAATCCCTGCACTTTTGTATCCAACTGCAGGAAAAATTGGAATTTTGAAAGCAAATAAGTATTGAAGTAACATTCCCATAAAAAACACGGGAATAGAAACTCCTATAATTGCCATGCCCCTAAATATTGTATCTTTAGCTCTATTTCTATGGGTTGCCGCAATTACTCCAGTTTTTAGTCCAATAAATGATGCAATTAAAATCGAAAAGATGGCAAGCTCAAAGGTCCGAAAAAATCTCTCTAAAACAAGATCCCATACAGGGACACCTCTGGTGATCGAAACAGATTCACCCCAATTACCAGTAAATAAATCCCCTAAATAAATAACAAATTGTTCCAGTATAGGTTTATGAAGTCCGAGTTCCTCTAATTTTGCACGATACTCTTCTTCCGTAAAATACTTAGGGAGATGGGCTAAAACTGGATCCCATGGCATTAATCTAGATAAGATAAATGTCAAAGTTATTGCCCCAAATAATATCGGTAAAAGTGCTAATAGCCTTCGGAATATATATTTAATCATACTCATAAATTATTTGCTCTCCCCTCTCTTTTTTAAACTGTTTTGATTTCTTTAATATATTTTTCATAGCGCTGTCTAGCTAATGCGGCTAAAATTGCAGAAAACAAGTTTACACCTAAAATCGATAAAATTGTAAGATATCCTTCATAGCGAATAAAAAACTCACCAATTGGAATAATATCAAAACCATTAATGATCCAATACCATATCCAAGATTGTCCGATTGTAATAGGGGTAAGCCAAATGCTATTCCTAATACCATATTCAAAGAATTTTTCTCTAAAAACCATAAAAAATACGATTATAAAAAGAATAATTAATGATAAAATAGAAGCTGGATCAAATAAAATTTGATATAAGTATAAGATTCTTTCTCCAACTTCTTTTTTAAAAACATTGCTTATATATCCAAAAAATACGAAATGAATCATTAATATTGCGAATATAAAATTTCCTTGTCTACTTAAATCAATCTTGAGTTTCATAATATGGTATTTAAACTAATTTTTTGTAATTTAAAATTTTGATTATAATCTAACTTTTTTGATCTCTTATTAATTATTCCTTTATCTTTCCAAATTGTCATATGTCAAGGGGGAATTGTTTCCCTTCATGTAATAATTTTTTATTATAAGAAAATATGTCAAGAATATCATCATAGATTAAATAAGGGATAAAATTCATTTTTGCTTTATTATTTCTGTTTAAATTGGATATATTAATGGAAATTATTTGGGGATAATATTTTCCTTTTTTTTCTAAGTATATCTGTTCTGTTTTTAATGAATTCTCCACTTTAATTAAGATTAAATTATTTTCTATTTTTTCTTTAGCATATTTAATAATTCTATCACAAAATAGTATGAGTTCTGTGGTATATTCTTCAAGACTTGCATTTAGTCCTTTTTCTTCAATGTTAGAAAAAGTTTTCAAGAATTCCAGAAGCAAATAGGTATAGAGTTCTGTAAAGCTAGGAATTTCTGTTTTTATTACCTTTGAATTTTCAAACCATTTGATTATTATTTCATGTTTTAAATTTCGTTTTGTGATCTTCTTATATTCTTCTTTTGCGAAATTTATTAGATTAGAGATTCCAAGCAAAAAAAATTTTTTAAAATTTATAGCCAAATCCAACTTTTTTAATAATTTATTCAAATTCTTAATATCAGGGAATATAAAAAATGTTAAATCTCCATTTGATAATTTATCAATTCTCATTGGAACTGCATTACTGGGATTTTAAATATTTCTGTGGCAAATATATCAAAATAAAAGCCTATAGGAGCAAGATCTTTTTTATATGATTTTAATTTAACAGGGGCATTAAAAAAAGAGTGTTTTGAGCTCATTATTAAAAAAAAAAAAAAATTTATAGATTCATATATATAGTTTTGAATTGCTTTAAATTCTGAGAATTCATTTAGGTAAAGGAGATTGGATACCACCACTCTCTACCCATCGGATTCATATCATATCCTGTTAAAGTGTCTATGTATGCGCGAAAACCTTTACCAACATAGCACCAAGCCCATGGCATATCACGTTCAACTAAGAGTTCTTGAATTCTAGAATAATATGCCTCTCTTTGTACTGGATCGGTTTCGGATATTGCCGCTTCCATTAATAGCTGAACATTATCATTCAGGGCATACGGATCTCTACCATCCTCTATTGCTGCAAGGTAACCATTATATTGTGCTCCATTAGAAGCTATAGATCTATTTGTAAACAAAGGATTAATGAAGTTGCTTGGATCATTATAATCAGGACCCCAT
>SDBV01013288.1_pt1 | contig 10489 bp, 11 predicted proteins | sample 2277081 | NCBI WGS metagenome assembly SDBV01 (sample SAMN10402039, study PRJNA504765) | marine sediment metagenome | isolation source: marine sediment core GS10_PC15, 223 cmbsf | place: Arctic Ocean: Southern Knipovich Ridge | collected 2010
TTATGATATAACGCCTGATAGCCGCCCAGACTGAAGCTATGATAACCAAAGGCCCAGCTATATCCAGGATTGAGGAATAGACTGTCTCAAACGGGCTACCCCCGAGCACCGAGGAAAGGCCAAATCCACCTGATAGACCGATAAAGATAATATAGCCCACAAGGAAGAGGCTGAAACCCCAAAACATAAGAGCATGTCCCATGCCAGACAGGTCTTGGCGGGTAACAGTTTTCAGGTTGCACCACTGGGGAAAGACCTCAACCAGCATGGCTTTGATGCGGTGACCTATACTCTCAGGGCGTTTTCCACGTTGTCCTAGGCGTATGAGGCGAAAGAGGAAGTAAACCCGCTGAGAAAACAAACCAAAAGCAATAGCAAATAAGGTCCAGAAAATCACATATCCTGAGATGTTCCAGTATGTTTCACTAACAGGCGTCATAATTATTCATTCTTTGAATCTTCGGTGGGCTGCCATAGCTGGCACAGTTTTGTGATTAATACGGGCACCACCTCAGTTATATCAGCGACGGCAGACAAATTAGCCAGCTTAAAAATCGGTGCTGCGGCGTCCTGATTTATGGCAATGACCCGCTCTGATTCTTTCATACCCTCAGTGTGCTGGCTGGCACCGGAGATACCCAGTGCTATGTATAACGCGGGTTTAACACTCTTTCCTGACTGCCCTACTAACTGTTCCCGCGTTATCAAGCCATCATCCATAGCCATTCTGGAACCCCCCACAGCACCCCCTAAAACATCAGCCAGCTCTTCGACCATTGGCCATTTATCTTTGGGCACACCATGCCCACCGACAACAATTATCTCGGCCTCAGCTATATCCAAGGTTTTAGCATCAGCCTCAACATAACCAATAACCCTGGTTCTTATGCTTTCGGCTGATATATCCGGCCTGACCTCTACTATCTGAGCCGGTTCGGACGGTTTTGTCTCTATTCTATCGACTCCAATAGCACCCGGTCTTATAGTCGCCATACGGGGGAAGGTAGTGGCTTGGAACACCACCGTGCTATAGACTTTGTCCTGGTAGATGGGTCGGGTCGCTTCTAGTACGCCTTGGTCATTAATTTTCAGCGCTGTGCAACCCGAAATCAACCCGGTTTGCATACGAGCGGAAACTGTGGTGGCTAGCTCAGTGCCATTTGCCGTTGCCCCGAAGATAACGATAGAGGGGCGATACTCCTCAATAAGGCTAATTAGCGCTGAGGCATAAGCATCACTGGTGTAATCAGCTAGCAGTGGATGCTGAACCAGATAAACTACGTGAACACCCTGATTGGTTAGAACCGATAAAGGCACCTCTAACCGGTATCCCATAAGAACAATACAGATTTCCCCTCCAAGCTCTTGGGCTAGTCGGCGCCCTTCACCCAGCGTCTCAAAAGTTACCTCTTGAACCTTATCTTGTAAGTGTTCGGCCACCACCCACACATCTTTAGTTTCCACTCCGAATTCCCTTCCTATCCAGTACCATTTGGTGGGTTCCTAAAGCTCTCTCCCTACCTTGCCGCCATCATATATGGCGTTTTGTATTCGACGAGGTGCGAAGCAGTCTCCGATAGCATGAAGCTCCTTAACCTTACCTTTAAGTGACTTGCAAAGCTGGTTATTGGCCGTAGCCCCGATAGCATGCACCACGGTATCTACGTTCTCGATCTTACCCTCCTTGAAGGTAAAGGTGTTATATGTGATGACAGTTTTATCCGAAATAGACCTGACCCAGGTAAAGGGAACAAGGGTAACCCCTTTCTCTAATAGACTGCGGTATATCAGGGGTTTTGTCTCTTTGTCAATGTCTTCTCCTACTTGATATCCCTTAGCCAGGATATAGACCTGTTTTCCCTGGTCTGCCAGGAATTCGGCAGTGCTACAACCAACCGTATCACCTGTCCCGTCTAGAACAGCAACCCTTTGACCGACACTTACTTTACCGAGCAAGACACTTCGTTCATCCACCAGGTTTTGGTCGGTAGCACCAGGTATGGCGAGGTTAGATGGGGTGGAGCCAGTAGCTGCGATAACAGCATCAGGGTTTTCTTTCTCCACCATCTGGGGGGTAACCTCAGTATTCAGGTGGATGTCAACACCCAGCTTTTGAACTTGAAGGGCAAGCCAGCGGGTAATACTGCTTAACTCCTGGCGAGTGGACACTTTTGAGGCAATGAGGACCTGTCCACCAAGCTCACCGGTTTTTTCATAGAGTGTGACGGTGTGGCCACGAAGAGCCGCCACTCGAGCCGCCTCCAATCCAGCCGGACCGCCACCAATAACCATTACCTTCTTCTTAACCGAAGCTGGCTTCACTTCTGCCCATTCCTTCTCCCGCCCTATCACCGGATTCTGCACACAGGTAATAGGAATTCCATTAACGGCTCTGCTGATGCAAGCCTCGGTAGCGCCCACACACTGTCGAATGTCCTCCAGTTGCCCGGCCTTAGCTTTGTTCGGCAGGTGCGGGTCAGCAATCAAAGCTCGGCACATACCGATCAGGTCGGCGTGACCATCAGCCAGGATTTTTTCTGCCTGGACAGGGTCGTTGATGCGACCTCCAGCCATGACCGGGATGTTTACCACCTCCTTAATTGCTGCCGCCATAGGCACAAAGGCTCCCAGCGGTACATACATAGGAGCCGAGTGTATACCTTCAGCGAGATGGTTACCGTTATTGCCATGGGAGACATCAATCCAGTCCACTTGACCACTTTTATCCAGCAAGATAACAATCTCCTTGGCATCATCAATGGTTAGCCCACCTTCCATGAACTCGTCGCCACTGATACGAACACCCAGTGCCAGGTCTCGACCGATATTCTTACGAATCTCGTCGATAACCATAAAAAGGGGCCGCAGACGGTTTTCCATCGGTCCGGAGAACTCGTCGGTGCGGGTGTTAAATAGATGTGAAAGGAAGCTCATCAGAAACTCACCGTGACCGGCAAGGATAATAATGCCATCGCACCCCCCAGCCTTGACCCTGGCCGCTGCCTCACCAAACATCTTGGCTATCCTTCCAATCTCTTCTTGATCTATCTCTACCGGCACTTCCTTGTGAATATCACTCGGAATCGGGGAAGCCGCCAGAGGAGGAAAGGCATCCTCACGGTGTCTTGTTGACCACACACCACCCTCATGGCTAAGTTCTGCCACGAACTTTGCACCGTGCTCATGCACGGCGTCAGAAATCTTCCGGTACCATGGGATTACCCGGTCATCAATATTGGGGACAAATCTAGCGGGCATTATCGCTGCTTGCCTTGGGTCGACCACCTGGACTCCATTACATAACATGGCAGTACCACCCTTAGCCTTCTCTACTTGATAGTAGATTTCCCGTTCGTCATATAGATTATCTTTGGCGAAACAATCAGTGTGGGGTGGGCTCACAATACGGTTTCGTAATCTCATTGGTCCAACATCTATAGGTGTAAATAGATACTTAAACTCTGTTGCCATCCTGTACACTCCTGTTAGCATATAACCTGGACTTACTTCACATTTCACAGAAGTATATTATCCCCTAAGAAAGGAGGTAAGTAGCTGGCTTGCCATGCGAATGCTGGTTTGTCTCCCGACTGACTCTTAATCAAATCCGAGTTCTCTAGCCTGGGTTAACTCCACACCTCTCGGAAGAGACGGAGGAAGTTCCTGCCCATTATCTTCTGCACATCTGACTCGGAGTATCCCCTCTCCAGTAACGCCAGGGTCAGATTGGGGAAATCGGCTGGGGTCTGGAGCCCCTTATGATATGACAGCGGCCAGTCCAGCTGGAAGCGAGGCTCCTTATCAATGTTTCTCCCGGTGAATAGCCACCGTAACCACTCCCGACTCTGCCCTTGAGTGAAATCAATGCCTATGCCCACGTGGTCAATACCGATTAGCTTGACCATGTAATCCACCGTGTCCAAAAAATCGGAGAGGGTAGCCTTGTCTCCCTGCGCTAGGAAGACGCTCACGGCAACAGCACCCACCACCCCTCCCTTGGCTGCCAGTGCTTTCAGCTGCTCATCGGTCTTCATTCGGGGAATATCGTAGAGGGCTCTAGGGCCAGCATGGGTAAAGGCAATTGGCTTTGTGGATGCCTCGATAGTGTCCAAGGTTGTCTTGTAGCCGACATGAGAGCAATCGAGGAGAATACCCAGGCGATTGCATTCAGCAACAAAGTCGATTCCGAAGTTGGAGAGTCCGTAATCGGGTGAATCTAAATAGCCGGAGCCCACGAAGTTAGCGTTATTGTAGGTAACCTGGATAATACGCACCCCCAGTTCATAAAAGAGACGCAGGCGGCACAGATCGTCCTCAACGGGACTCGAATTCTGGAAACCGAAGATAAGGCCACATTTCCCTTCAGCCTTAGCCCTCTCGATATCGGCTACGGTCCTGACCGGCGTTAAGATGGCAGCGTATTTCTCGAATCTTGAGTACCAGCGGACGATATTGTCCAGGGTCTCAGCGAAGTTTTCCCAGACGGCCACGGTGCCATTGATGGCGGTGAGACCTCCCCGGTGTAAGGAGGCAAAGACTTCCGGGTCATGCCAATTGCTGACATTGAGACCGTCGATGATTATAGATTCGGTGTGTAGCTGCCTTGCTCTATCTCCTTTGTTCACTCCAAGCCTCTTTTTCTTGTTTCCCAAGTTTTTCAGCATGCTTAAGTGAAATATCAGGTGTGGCAGATTCCGACAAGCCGTAGGCTTCAGGTATCGACGCTGAAATCAATGAATACAGCTCCGGCCTCCTATCCCGAAAGACACCAAGTGATGCCCGGTACTTGAGGATTTCGTCGTTCTGCAGTTCGGCGCGGATAACCTCCTCTTCGTCAGAATCGCTATGCGCAATTATATCACCAACCGGTGCTGCCATGGTGCTATGGCCTAGAAGCGTGGTGTCGCCTACTTTGCCAACACAATTGCATGACAGGTAGTAGAAGCCATTTTCCTGGGCTCTAACAACGGCACGATGTTTCATCATCTCGGGGTCAATAAGCCCCTTAACACCAAAGCTTGCCCATACGGCGCAGACGATTTCTGCTCCCTTAAGACCGAGAATTCGTGCCAGCTCAGGAAAACGACCGTCATAGCAAACTGACAGCCCTATATTGCCTAAATCCGTCTTAAAAACCTCAATTGTGCTTCCAGGATGGAAGAAGTACCTCTCATTCAGTGGTATGTGCACCTTGCGGTAAACACCAACTATTCCTCTAGGCCCTATTAAGACAGCCGAACTATGTAGTGCCGCCGGGAGCACGGAGCTTAACTCAGAAAGACCAACCACTACGTATACACCATACCTTCTCGTCACATTTCCCAGAGCCTCAGTGGTTGGTCCGGGGATGGGCTCTGAGGCTTTGATGTACTTGACGGCGAACTCATTAGCCGTGGTCTTCGAATCAAAACTAGGCAGTTGACCTATTGTCACCGGGGTGATGTAACCAACGTTGGATATCTCAGGAAAGACGATAAGTTCGGCTCCAGTTCTAGCCTCTTCTTCAGTGAACTTAACCATTCTTTCCATGTTTCTTTCACGCTCCAACCACACTGGAGCATACTGGACAAGCGATACCTTTACAATATCCTTCATAGCTTACCTCCTTAATTATGAATAGCTAGACTATACCTCAGCAGAGGCAAAAGGTCAAGAAACGGTACTCATCCTAGCAGGCAAGTGGATTATGTCTGTGTCCAGTGAACGTGCCGTTGCTGTTGAGATAACATCTAGAGTAAAATGGCATGAAGAAAGAAAAGAACTCGCCGGTTGATGAGGTATTGAAGTGAATTCCTTACCCATTGGCAAGCTACCCACGCCACTACTTAGAAGGTTTATAGATAAGATTAGGATAGAGGATGAGCAGGTAGTCCTCGCTTCATCCATTGGTGAAGACGTTGCCGTAATAAGAGTTGGTGATAAATTGCTGCTGGCTAAAACAGACCCGGTGACCTTCGCCACCGACCTCATTGGTTGGTACGCAGTCCACGTTAATGCCAATGATATCGCCACCATGGGAGTGAAACCCCGCTGGTTTCTGGCAACAATCCTCCTGCCCGAACAATCCACTCCACAGGAAGCTGAGGGATTATGGGACCAGATTCTTTCAGCATGCCGCTCCCTAGGAATCACTCTTGTCGGAGGACATACCGAAATAACCTACGGTTTCAAGCGTCCGGTCGTTGTCGGTTGCATGCTGGCAGAGGCTGAGAACCAGCCTATTATAACGACATCCGGAGCCAAGCCGGGCGATGACATCGTGCTCACCAAAGGGATTGCAATCGAGGGGACAGCTCTTCTAGCTCGGGAGGCAGAGCCAACCATTTCATCCGTGTTAAGCAAGGAACTAATTCAACGAGCCGCTAACTACCTTTTTTCTCCCGGCATCAGTGTGCTTAAAGAGGCGCTAACGGCCTGCTCAACGGTGACTATAAACTGCATGCATGACCCTACAGAGGGTGGACTAGCCACCGGCCTTGCCGAAATAGCCAGTGCCGCCCGGGTTGGGGTTTTGGTAGAGGAAAACAAGATTCCTATTCTCGCCGAATGCAAAGCTATTTGCGACAGTCTTGATTTAGACCCGCTTGGGTTACTAGCTTCCGGGGCTCTAATTATCACCTTGCCCAGCTCCGAGACTTCCAGGCTGTTGGAAAGCCTACACCAAACCGGAATCAATGCCAGCAACATTGGAAAGGTAGTGGAAGCGGAGGAAGGACTTAAGATGCACACCAAGACAGGGATACGGGATTTACCTCAGTTTGAGCGGGATGAGCTAGCCAGGTTTTTAGATAGTCAGGGTTTGACGAAGCATGGAATACAAGGCAATTAGGACATCTCTCCAGGACAACGTAGCTATTGCGGCGACTGTCATTCCTAAAGGCGCCACGGTTACCATACTTGGTAACGGCAAGGTAGTGACAAACCAGGAGGTACCCCCAGGTCACAAAATAGCGCTAGTCCCAATACCAAGAGGAGCGGATATTATCCGTTATGGCGAGGTCATCTGTTCCGCAAAGGAAGACATCAGAGCTGGTGATTGGGTTCACGTGCACAATACCATAAGCGACATTTAAGGAGACTGTGATGCATTTCTATGGATACCCACGTGAAGACGGTACCTATGGCGTGAGAAATTACGTCGTGGTTATGTCATCGGTTGTTTGTGCTAATGGTGTCGTTGAAGAAATTGCCCGACAGATGCCCGGGGTAGTGCCGATTACCCACAACCATGGCTGCGGGGCTACCGGTGAGATAACGGCGCGTACAGTGTCTGGTCTTGGCCGAAACCCGAATGTTGCGGCACTGCTTGTCATCGGGCTTGGCTGTGAGGAATCTCCAGCACCGGATATTGCTAACGCCGTAGCTGGGACAGGTAAGCGGGTCGAATATCTGGTTATCCAGAATGAAGGAGGAACCGCCAAGACCGCCAAGAAAGGAACTAATATCGCCAGCAAGATGCTGGATAGCGCCCAAAGCCAAAAACGAGTAAAAGCCGACTTCGAGCACTTGACCGTGGGTCTTGAGTGTGGTGGCTCCGATGCCTTCTCTGGAGTAAGCGCCAACCCAGCAGTGGGGATTGCAGCTGACTTAGTGGTGACTGAAGGAGGTACCGTCATCCTCTCTGAGCTTAGCGAGATGGTTGGAACCGCTCACCTCCTGAAACGACGAGCCGCTAATGCGGCTGTGGCGGAGAAAATCAAGGCCTATGTAGCCCTCGGCACCGAAGCCAGCGCCTGGACGGCAGCGCGTGGCTATGCCGCCGGAGCTATCACACCGGGTAATGTGGCTGGTGGCCTTACCAACATCACAGAGAAGTCACTGGGGTGTATCACCAAGGGTGGCACCAGCACCATAACCGACTGTATCCCATATGCGGTGAAGCCAAGGACACAGGGATTGTTTATAATGGAAACCGCCGGCTATGATATAGAGTCGATAACGGGCATGGTGGCGGGTGGAGCACAGGTGGTTATTTTTACCACCGGTCGCGGGTCTCCAACTGGCTACGCCCTGGCACCAGTCATAAAGGTGGTCAGTAACTCTAATACCTATAAGAAGATGCCGGGAGACTTTGACGTTAATGCCGGTACTATTATTGATGGTGACACCACTATTGAAGGGGTGGGCACGGAGATTTTTGAGCTTCTGCTAGCCGTATCAAGTAGCAAACAGACCAGAGCAGAGATTAACAAGCAATGCCAGTTTGCCATTCGGCAAGAGGGTTTCAACTGGCCCACGCCCAAAGATATTACCGAAAGAAACCTGTGATTTATGCATCGTCAGCAGATTTGGCTAATCCATATAGATGCCAGCGGAGCAGTTGATAGCCTGACCAGTCATACCGCTGGATTCTTCGGAAGCCAAAAACACTGCCAAGGCGGCTACCTCTTCAGGTTTCACCAATCTGTTCAAGGGCGACCTCGCCTTGAAGCTCTCCATAAGCTCCTCTAAGGTAATACCTAAAATTTTGCTCCTCTTCTTGAGCACCCGCTCAATACGGTCGCCCTCCGCTGGACCAGGCACAATACAGTTCACCCGTATGCCATGCCTGCCCACCTCCCAAGCCAGGGACTGGGTGAAGCCAATGATACCCCACTTGGAGGCGCTGTAGGGGCTCCTCAAGGCAACTCCCCTCCTCCCCATCCCAGAGGATATATTAATGATGACACCACTCTGACGAGGAATCATGTTCTTTAAGACATGCTTGGCACAAAGCATTGCCCCGGTAAGGTTTACCGCCAGCACCTGGTTCCATGCTTCCAAGTCCATATCGGCAACGTTTGCCGTGGGACCCTCTACCCCCGAATTATTTACCAGCACATCTATCTTACCGAACTTCTCCAGGGTTCTGTCCACCATTACCAGTGACTGCTCGGCATCGGAGAGGTCGGTAACCAGGGCAAGGCTTTTTCTTCCTATTGCCTCGATTGCCGTAGCCACCTCCTTTAGGGCCGACTCAGTTCTAGCAGCCACCACCACGTCAGCTCCTTGCCGGGCAAAAGCCAGAGAAATGGCTCTGCCAATTCCCTTACCACCACCGGTAACAATTGCTACCTTACCTTCCAAACTCATAACAACTTTCTCATCCCTTATATCGCCCCCAACCGATTATTTTATGTCAAATCATTTCACCAACTATCCTGAGGCTGTAACTATAGTGTCTCCTCGCCCCGGAGCGGCACCAGGCAGATGAAGCAGAGGGTATCCTGGTCCTTATTGTTGAAACAGTGCTTCTCATTGGGCGCTATATAGATAACATCATCGGCTTTTACCGGTGTCTCCCCTTCTTCAGTGACCAATACCCCCTCCCCAGCCAGAATGAATACTTCATGTTCCCAGTCATGAGAATGATAACCGGAGGAAGCACCAGGGGCTAAGTCAAACACCCGCATCACAAAGGTGGGCGCCCCTTCCTTGGGCCCGATGACCACCCGCTTCTCCTTGCCCTCCCCAATGGGAACGGTGACTACATCCTTATAGCTTCGCACTAGCATCAGATAATCCCTCCTCTCTGTGGGATTCTCCATATGCGGCTATGTTAAAACGCTTGCTTGCCAGCTGTCAAGGTCTCCAAATATCAGGTAGTGTATCATTTTGAATAAAATGGGGGATGACAATGCTTGAGCAACGGTTTAGGATTTAAGTATGGAGAACCGCAAGAAAAGAGAGCACGATTTCAGTGTCACAGCATTTAGGGTTGTTCAAGAAGCTACAAGGCAAATTGAACCTGAGCCAACTAAAAAGAGATTTGACGCTAAAACTCTAGGGCATCTTGGGGGGTTAAAGGGTGGTAGGGTTAGAGCTGAAAAATTACCACCGAAAAGACGAATAGAGATAGCGAAGAAAGCAGCACGGGCTAGGTGGGGCAAGTAATTACTTCGCTTTTGTTGGGCAGAATTTGTGCTTTGCATCCCACCACATAAGATAAAAGATGTTTCCAGCCTTATACCCTATTATCCTCGGCTTACTCCCCAATGATATCTGATAAAGTTCAGTAATATCAATCTGGCGTTCTTGTAGTCTAGCGTAACACTCTTTAGGGATTTCATCTAATCCCCAGGGATGGCAATGACGGTTACGCTTTACATCGTGCCACACTTGCCCTTCATAAGATTGAAGTGATTGAACAATTTTCTTTAAGAAATGCAGAATATCAACTTTATGCCAGCCAAATTCGGGATGGCCGTAATCAATATAGCCATTATGGACACGCCATGTGAAGAGCATACTATCATAACTAATTGGGTCTTGAACCTTTCTGGCAGTTCTCTCAGACTTGAGACTGATTCCCTTGTTTTTCTTGGGTATTTTAACCATTAGATGGGTTCGCTATCAGGTAGCAAAGAACTATAGTATTCATGCATTGATGCTGGGGTAATCTCATTTTCGCAATTGTCCCCTGGCTCAATTCCTTCACGTGCATCATTCCACGGTTTTTCCATATGTGTTAGGTCAGCAAGCCACTGAGCAGGCTTATCGCCATAAGCCT
>SDBV01013289.1_pt1 | contig 10488 bp, 5 predicted proteins | sample 2277081 | NCBI WGS metagenome assembly SDBV01 (sample SAMN10402039, study PRJNA504765) | marine sediment metagenome | isolation source: marine sediment core GS10_PC15, 223 cmbsf | place: Arctic Ocean: Southern Knipovich Ridge | collected 2010
AAGGTGGAAAGAGGCTATGGGTGACTATCTAGAGGATCAAAGCGACATGGCCCAAGCTCCGGTCAACTGCCAATTCGCGGTTGCGGCAGGTCTGCAGGCTTGGAAGCAATCGGGGTTGGATAACTGGAGCGAACTTGATCGGAACCGCGTGGGTGTATATCTGGGAGCGGGTGAGGGGCCCTTGGACTTTGACGTTTTGATGAACGCGATCGGGGGGCACTATCAAGAGGACGAGCGAAAACTGGATACCACCATGTGGTATCGTAAGGCATCAGAAGGTTTGCATGGTCTGCGGGAATTAGAGCAAGAACCCAACTCAGTCGGCAATCACGTGGCCTGCGTGTTGGAAACAGGCGGACCGGTGTTCAACTGCTTAACGGCTTGTGCGGCGTCGACGCAAGCGATCGGACAAGCGACGGAGATGATTCGTCACGGCGAAGCTGATATTATGGTCGCCGGCGGAGCCCATTCGATGATTCATCTGTTCGGACTAACGGGCTTTATCCGACTGACGGCCCTGTCGACTCGCAACAATGAACCTACCAAAGCATCGAGCCCTTTTGATCTGGAACGCGAGGGGTTTGTGGTGGGCGAAGGGGCAGGCATGGTGATATTGGAAGAACTGGAATCTGCCCGGGCACGCGGGGCTAAGATTCTGGCAGAAGTGGTCGGCTTCGGCAGTTCAGCAGACGCCTTTAGAATTACCGATACTCATCCGGAAGGACGGGGAGCGTCACTTTGTATGGAGATAGCCTTTGCGGACGCCGGGGTAAAACCGCAAGAGATCGACTATATTAGCGCCCACGGGACAGGAACGCAGGAAAATGACGGTACGGAAACATTGGCGGTCAAAAAGGTTTTCAAAGAGGCTGCCTATAAGGTGCCGATGAGCTCTTTGAAAAGTATGACGGGCCATCTTATCGGGGCGGCTGGGGCAGTGGAACTAATCAGTTGTGTGTTGGCCATCCGTGATGGTATGATACCCCCGACCATGAATCTGCATAATCCTGATCCGGAGTGCGATCTGGATTATGTTGCGAATAAAGCGAGGCGGGAAGAAGTTCGGCTGGCGTTGAGTAATAGCTTCGGTTTCGGGGGCCAGAATGATTCACTTATCGTACGAGCCATGGATTAGCCTACGAACGTCCGGCTGGGCAGGCAAACCATCTCAATGAGAGTCTGAAAAATGATTTCTCCTATCTGGCAAGAGGCCTACTTTGGACTGACAATTGGTTGGTGGCAGTTTGTTGAGGCTCACTGGCTGGCCATACCGATTGTAGCGGTTTCAACTTGCCTGGTGGTGCTGATTGTGATGCTGGGCCGATATGTCAAGATCGGGTTCAACGTCATGCGTGACACTATGATACCGTTGAGCATGGTTAGCAACGCTGCGGAGCGACTACCGGGGACGGAGCTTGAATTTGTGGCGTTGGACGGTATGGGTCTTCGAGGTACGCTGCTGCGGGGTAACTCGTCGGCGGCGGTCCAAGCGACGATAATCTTTTGCCATGAGTTCGGAGCTAACAAGAACAGTTGCCTACGGTACTGCGGAGATTTGCTGGAGGCGGGGTTCGATATTTTCACATTTGATTTCCGCAACCACGGAAATTCCAGTCAGGAACTGAATTACGCGCCACGACAGTGGCCTACGGACAAGGAGGTAGCCGACGTGCTGGGGGCATGTTCTTTCGTTAAATCCCTTTATTCAGATGGCCGCCCGATAGGTCTTTTCGGGATCAGCCGAGGAGGTGGGGCGGGAATCATAGCGGCAGGTCAAACAGATACGGTACAAGCCATCGTTACTGACGGAGTCTTTTCTACGGACTGGGTAGTAGAAACGAGCGTAGAGCGTTGGGCGGATATTTTCGCACGGTTGCATATGGTTTACCGTCATCTGCCGCAATTCGGTCGTTTTTTCCGTTGGATGGTAGTGTGCGTAGCCGAATTGAAACTTAAATGCCGCTTTCCGTCAGTGCGTAAGGCGGTCAACAGGATGTCTGCCAGGCCGGTGTTCTTCATCCACGGGGAGAAGGACAGCTATGTCCGTCCAGAACAGGCCAAGCGAATCTACGATCAGGCCCATGAACCTAAATTCCTTTGGATAGTTCCGCGAGCCAAGCACAATCAGGCGGTGGAGGAGACCCCGGAGTTGTACCATGAGCGAACAACGGCGTTTTTTAAGCAATACCTGCTGAGGGTTGAAAGTTCTGAAGAACAACCGTCGTTCAAAGATATCGCTGAACTCAAACCAATCGGCACAGCTTGAGCACCATTATTTATGAATACCCCAGGCCGTTTCAGAAAAGCTCTTGCTTTGCCATACCTGCGGTATCTGGTGCGGACGGCAGACGGTCTGGAAAAGCGGGGCCTACGGGCAGAAGAGATTCAACTTGCGCGGCTGAAATCTCTGATCAAACTAAACAGCAGCAGTGAGTTTGGCCAAGCTCACGGTTTAAAAGGGGTACGGGGGTACAAAGACTTCGCTAAGCAGGTACCGATCAGCGATTACGAAAGCTATCGTCCGTACGTGGAGCGAATGGCTCAGGGTAACAGCGGAGCTTTACTAGGTAAAAACGAAAAACTAAAAATGTTCGCTCTGACCAGCGGAACGACGGGTCATCCGAAACAAATTCCAGTGGGCGAGACATTTTTTCGCAATTACCGTCGGGGTTGGAAAAAGATAGCGTCGCGAATTTACAAAGATCACCCAGAGGTGTGGAACCGTCAGATTTTTCAACTGGTCAGCCCAGCGGACGACTATAGAACTTCTGGAGGGATACCGTGCGGAGCGATATCGGGGTTGACGGCTCAGATGCAGAACTGGCTAGTCCGTGGTTACTACGCGGCTCATCCAGGTGTCTGCAATGTCGGGGATACTGGTGATCGATACTATGTGGCAATACGCATGGCCATTGATAAAGACGTGGCTTTGATAGCCACGGCCAGCCCGGCGACGCTGGTGAGTATGGCGCGCAAGATACAGGGACGTAGTGAGGAGCTGATTCGTGACGTTCGAGAGGGAACCTTGTCGTCCAAGTGCGAGATGCCAAGGGAATTGCGAGCTGAACTCTCGGCAGGACTGAGGCCTAACATGGAGCTGGCCCGGGAGCTGGAGAGGCGCGGAGCAAATGAAGGGCTTTTGCCCCGGGATTACTGGCGTATTTCGGTGGTGTGCTGTTGGCTCGGAGGTACGATGGGCTTGTATATACCACAAGTACGGCAGTTGTACGGTGATGTAGTAATGCGGGATATTGGTTTGTTAGCCAGCGAGGGTCGGATGAGCATCGCGATGAGCGATGAGACACCAGACGGGATGTTGGACATAGACAATAATTTTTATGAGTTCATACCGGCTGATCAAATGGAAGGGTGGACGGGGGAGGCGCTGCTGGGACACGAACTAGAAGTGGGGAAACAATATTTTATCCTGATGACTACGCCAAGCGGTTTCTTTCGCTACAACATCTCCGACGTGGTGGAGGTGAGCGGCTATGTGGGCGGGGCGCCAATGATCCGATTCTTGAACAAGGGAACACATATAAGCTCGATAGTGGGTGAAAAACTAAGTGAACATAATGTAGTCCAAGCCATATCCGAGGTTTACAAGGAAAATGGTCAAAATAATCAGTGCTTCGACATGGTGCTTTGTCCACAGTGGGGAGATCCACCGTTTTATCGGTTCAATATTGACCGGGAGGTGTTCGCTGGTCTGGATAGTGAGGCGTTCAGAACAGACCTGGGTAAAAAATTAGACCAGGCACTGATGGCGGTGAACGTGGAATACAAATCCAAGCGGAAAACAGACCGGCTTGGTCCGGTGGAGGTGCGGGTTTTGACGGGGGGTTATCTGGCCAAATGCGACAAACAAAAAATGGCGAGGAGCGTAACGGCTCAGAGTCAATTCAAACACCGTTACCTGCACACAGAGTTGGGGGCTGATAAGGATTTTCCGGTTTGTAAACCTTCCTAATAATCGAGAAGCAAATGGTGCACGAGGCTGCCAACATCGGAGGATATGTCAGCGGCGAAACGATAGTGGCCCTATCGAGCCGTTGGGGTGAGTCCCCGCGGTCTCTAGTGCGGGTGAGCGGATCGAAGGCTCTGGAGATTGCAGAGAAGGTATTTGAGCCAGTCGGAGAGTCAATCCGGCAAGTGCCCAGCCATACAGAGGTGGGCGGGTGGTTGAGGTTGGAAGAAAGTGTAAAGTGCCCGTGCAGGCTTTATATATTTGTAGGTCCGGACAGCTATACGGGAGAAGACTTGGTTGAATACCATCTGCCAGGTGGTCCGGCGGTGGTGGAAATGGCGATGGCTGCCCTGGGCGCAGCTGGGGCGCGACCGGCTCAGCCGGGGGAGTTTACGCTTCGGGCATTTCTGGCAGGGAAGTTGGATCTGGCCCAGGCGGAAGCGGTGGCGGCTATAATATCCAGTCAAACCGACGCTCAACTGCGAGCGGCTAACAGTCTGGCTGAAGGTGTGCTGTCCAAGGCGGTGGCGAAAATTCAAAAAACTTTGGCAGAACTGATAGGCGAACTGGAAGCGAATATCGATTTCGTGGATCAGGATATCGAGTTTGTGGGGTCCAAACAGGCGAGGGGGGTAATCGAGATGATAAAAGCCCAGTTGGATGAGCTGCTTGGCAATGCGCTTCGGTGGGGTGAGCTGGAGGCTCAGCCGCGAGTGGTGTTGGCGGGGTGGGCAAATGTGGGCAAAAGCACGCTACTAAATGCCTTGTCGGGCAGGAGCAGAGCGATTGTCTCTGGGGTGGCAGGGACGACGCGGGATGTGCTAATGGCTCCGATGAAAGTGGAAGATACAACCGTGTTGCTGATGGACGCGGCAGGGTTATGTGATACGAGCTTAGATGAGGTAGGGATGGCGGCGAGAGAGGCTGCCATGGCCGCGGTACACAGAGCGGACCTGGTGCTGTACGTAGTCCCGGCGGGCCGGGATGCGGCGGAAGAGATAAGCGAGGGACAATGGCAGACATTGGAGATGCTATCCCCGTCGCAAGCGGTGATCGTAGTAAATAAAATAGACTTGGTGAGCAAAGATGATTTGGGGCAGACGGTGCGGGAGATTGGCCAACGACGTAAGGAAACAGTGGTGGCGGTCTCGGCTAAGACGGGTGAGGGATTGGATGAGCTGCGAAAGCAAATAAGAGAGCATTTGCGAAGAACGGAACTGAGCGTATCTGGCGCCCAAGTGGTGCTAACAGGCAGGGGCGAAGAAGGTCTAAGGCAATCCGGCGAGGCTCTGGATAGAGCAAAGGAGTTGCTGGGTGAGAGTAAGACGGTAAAAAACCCGGAGCTGGTGGTGATGGAATTGTACGAAGCTAACGCGGCTTTGGGAGCGATCACAGGTCAGATCAGCAGCGAAGATGTGCTGGAAGATATCTTCAGCCGATTTTGTGTGGGGAAGTAGGGCTTGCAAGCAAAGAGCCCCCCAGGACGCAGCCTGGGGGCGTTGGCAGATGAAGGGGCGTTATAAGATGCGCGGACGCATGGATTAGTCAGACTTGATATTAGAACAATTTCTGATAGCATGGGGTTCATCGAATTGGCTTTGAAAGAACTGGAAAGATAAAAATTAGACTTTGAATAATATGGGCTGAGGGTGTGGGGGACAGCTCAAGGAGATTTGCTAATGGTAGACGAGCGATTGCTAAAGATTTTGCGGTGTCCGCTGGGTAAGGCAGAACTGCGGGAAGAGGGGGATTGGCTAGTTTGTGAGAAATGTGGTGTGCGCTATCCGATACGCGATGGCATACCAGTCATGCTGATGCGTGAGGCGACGCTTCCGGAGGGGGTGAAGAGTGTAGAAGAGTTGCCGTGCCAGAAGGAAAAAGAAAAGGCTTGAGGCTGGAGGCTGGAGGAAGAAACGAAAAGAACTCACCACGATCCCGGCGCGCCGGGACTAAATATAAGATGGACCACTGCCTTCGCGGGGGTGACAGTTTATTAAGCCCCCGGAAAAACCGGGGGCTTAATAAATGTCGTGTGGTTATTCTTTGACTTCGAAATCGGCGTCGATGACATCCTCATCGGGGCCTTTTTTGTCGGCATCTGGAGCGGGGGTTTCGGGGCCAGCTTCCGGCGCGGCGTCTGGCTGAGCCTGTGCAGCTTGGGCGTAGGCAGCTTTGCCCATCTCCTGAGCAAGTTTGTTGAGGTTATCCAGGGCGGCTCGTATGGCAGCGGGGTCGTCGCCTTTGGAAGTTTCACGCACCTGGGAAACGGCTGATTCGATCTTGCCGCGGACATCGCCGGGAACCTTTTCGCCAAACTCTTCGAGCTGCTTGTCGGTCTGATAGGCAACGTGCTCGGCCTGGTTTTTGAGATCGACCAGCTCTCGTCTCTTTTTGTCCTCGCCGGCATGGGATTCGGCTTCTTTGGTCATACGATCGACGTCGTCGCTGCTTAGGCCGGACGAGCCCTTGATCTCGATGGACTGCTGCTTGTTGGTGGCCATGTCCTTGGCGGAGACGTTAAGAATGCCATTGGCGTCGATGTCGAAGGAGACCTCGATCTGGGGCACGCCACGGGGAGCGGGCGGGACTCCGGTGAGGTTGAATCGGCCTAGGGTGCGGTTGTCCTGGGCGAACTCTCGCTCGCCCTGCAAGACGTGAATGGTTACCTCCGATTGACTGTCAGCCGCGGTGGAGAATATCTCCTTCTTGGAGTGGGGAATGGTGGTGTTGCGTTCGACGAGCTTAGTCATTACGCCACCGAGGGTCTCGACGCCCAGGGAAAGAGGAGTAACGTCGAGGAGAACCATCTCCATGTCCTCGTCGCCAGCTAGTATGCTAGCTTGGATGGCAGCGCCGACGGCGACAACCTCATCGGGATTGATGCTCCTGTTGACGTCACGCTTGAAGATTTCCTTGGCAATTTCCTGGACCTTGGGGATGCGAGTGGAGCCACCAACTAGGACGACTTCTGAGATGTTGAGGGACTCGCCCCTCTTGGTGAGCTTTTCGGTGGCGTCGTCGAGGGCAGCTTGGCAAGGGGTACGCAGGCGATCGAAGAGCGCGGCGGAGAGCTGCTCCAGCTTAGCTCGATTTAGGGTAGTGGCCAAGTGTTGGGGAGTACCAGCTGAATCGGCGGTGATGAAGGGCAAATTAACGGTAGCTTCCATCTGGGTGGAGAGCTCACACTTGGCCTTTTCGGCAGCCTCTTTGAGCCGCTGCAGAGCCATGGGGTCCTTGCGTAGGTCAGTGCCTTGGGTTTTGCGGAACTCTTCGGCCAGGTGATTGATGATCTCCTCATCAATATCATCTCCGCCGAGGTGACCGTCGCCACTGGAGGCAATAACCTCAATGGTGTCCTCGAGGACGTCGAGAATGGAGATGTCAAAAGTGCCGCCACCGAAGTCGAAGACAGCGATCTGAGCGTTCTTCTTCTTTTCGAGATGATAGGCCAAGGCAGCGGCGGTTGGCTCGTTGATGATCCGCTCGACCTTTAGACCGGCGATTTGCCCGGCATCCTTGGTGGCCTGCCGCTGAGAATCATTGAAGTAAGCGGGCACGGTGATGACGGCGGCTTCGATCTTTTCGCCTAGATAATCCTCGGCGGTCTTCTTGAGGTCCTGGAGGATCATGGCGGATATTTCGGGGGGAGTATATTCCTTGTCGTGGGCTTTGACTTTGACGAGTTCGTCAGGTCCGCCGGTGATCTCGTAAGGTACGATTTTCTCCTCGGAAGAAACTTCGCTGTGGCGACGTCCCATAAACCGCTTGATGGAGTAGACCGTGTTTTCGGGGTTTGTTACCTGTTGATGGCGAGCGATTTGGCCGACGAGGCGCTCACCCTTATCAGTGAAACCTACGACCGAAGGGGTCAGGCGGGAACCGGAAGAGTTTATCAAAACCTTGGGCTGAGAACCTTCCATGATGGCTACTACCGAGTTGGTGGTGCCTAAATCTATGCCGATAATCTTGGCCATGGTTGTGCTCCTTATTAGCGGGACGTTTGGTCCGTAATCCTTGTTAGCTCCTGATTTTTTGCTTTGCCTTGGGGAAAAACTCCTGAGAAGGCAGAGCTGCACCAGAAGTGTTTTAATGCAAAGGCCATGCCAGGGAGTAGGCGATAGGTTTAAGTACAATACTGACAAGCTATTACGAACGTGGATTAGTTTGTAAAAAGCGGGCAGGATGTGCCAAAATGACAGTTTTAGCCGCTAAGGTGTCGTAAGGGCAGAGCAGGGCCGGGTGAGCAGTTGGCGCTAGAGCTTGTCAAAACAGTAGTTATGTAAGTGGTGTATCTGGCACGGGATTTGCGAAACAGTAAGGCAGGAATACAGAATTCACCACGAAGGCACGAAGAACACGAAGGTAAGAACAAGGAAGATAGAACCCTAACACAAAGCAGGAAGAAAAAAAAGGAAACAACACCTCATCCGAATACAGAATTCAGCACGATGCCGGCGCGCCGGAACGAAGAACACGAAGGTAAAGGGAGTGAGAAATGATTAGACCAGAAAAATTAACGGTTCGGGCTCAAGAGGCTTTGTCACGATCGCAACGGCGAGCAAACGACAGCCAACACGCGGAGGTGGGTCCTTTGCACCTGTTGGCGGGGCTACTGGATGAAGACCAAGGTGGAGTCATCGTGCCGGTGCTGGAAAAAGTGGGCGGGCACGTGGATCGTTTGCGGCAGATCATGGAGAGTGAGTTAGCTCGGCTGCCGAAGGTGTCGGGAGCAGGAATTCCGATGGCAGGAACGGCAGTGGTAAATATTCTGCTAGTAGCGGAAAAAGAAGCAAAGCAGTTAAAGGATGAATATATATCGACGGAGCATTTGCTGTTGTCCCTGGCGAAGGTTAAAGGCGAGGCCAAAGAGGTGCTGAGCGTGTGCGGGATAACTCCGGAGGGGATCTTGCAGGCTCTGAAGCAGACTCGGGGCTCGGCGAGGGTGACGGACCAGAACCCGGAAGAAAAATATCAGGCTCTGGAGCGTTATGGCACGGATTTGATAGAGTTGGCTCGGTTGGGAAAGCTGGACCCGGTGATAGGGCGTGATGAGGAAATTCGCCGATGCATGCAGGTACTCAGTCGGCGGAGAAAGAATAACCCGGTACTGATCGGAGAGGCGGGGGTGGGCAAGACAGCAATTATTGAAGGTTTGGCTCAGCGGATTGTCAATGGTGATGTGCCCAGCGGATTGGCAAACAAGCGACTGATAAGCCTGGATATGGGGGCGCTTATCGCGGGAGCTAAGTATCGGGGAGAATTCGAGGACAGACTAAAGGCTGTACTCAAAGAGGTGGTCAGTGCTGAGGGAGAAGTGATTTTGTTTATCGATGAGCTGCATACGGTGGTGGGAGCAGGCCAAGCGGAAGGAGCGATGGATGCGGGTAATTTGCTCAAGCCAGCCCTGGCCAGGGGAGACCTGCGGTGTATAGGGGCGACGACTCTGGATGAATATCGCAAACACGTGGAGAAGGATGCGGCATTGGAAAGGCGTTTTCAGCCGATTACGGTGGGTGAGCCGAGCGTGGAAGAAACGATTGCGATTCTGCGGGGACTAAAGGAACGCTACGACACGCACCACGGGGTACGGATTCAGGATTCGGCGTTGGTGACGGCGGCGACGCTAGCGGATAGGTATATTTCGGATAGGTTTTTGCCGGACAAGGCTATCGATCTGATGGACGAAGCTGCTAGCCGAGTGCGGATAGAAAATGACTCGATGCCGGCAGAGTTGGATGAAATTCGTCGGCGAACAGTGCAGCTAGAGATCGAACGCGAGGCACTGAAAAAAGAAAAAGACAAGGCTAGCAAACAAAGGTTAGACCGACTGGAGAAACAATTGGCTGAGTTGAAGGAGAATAATAGCCAATTGACGGCTCGCTGGGAAAACGAGCGAGGGGCGCTGGGGGAGATTAAGAAAATAGCGGAACAGATAGACGCGACCAAGATAGAACTAGAACAAGCTCAACGGGCGGGAGAATTGGAAAAGGCGGCGAGGCTGAAGTACGGCACGATCGGGGAATTGGAAAAGAAACGCAAAGAGTGCGAGAAGAAACTCTCCGAACTGCAAAAGGATACAGGCGGATTGATTCACGAGGAAGTAACCAGCGAGCAGATAGCTCAGGTGGTGAGCAAGTGGACGGGGATACCGGTAACTAAGATGCTCGAAGGGGAGCGGGATAAATTGCTGAGCATGGAAGAACGGCTAACGAAGCGAGTTGTTGGCCAAGACGAAGCAGTGAAGGCGATCAGCGACGCGGTGCGGCGGGCACGAGCGGGATTGGGCGAAGCGAATCGGCCGATCGGCTCATTTATGTTTCTGGGGCCAACCGGGGTGGGCAAGACAGAGCTAAGCAGAGCGTTGGCGGAATTTATGTTTGACGATGAGCGGGCTTGCGTGCGAATCGATATGAGCGAATTTATGGAGCAGCACTCGGTGGCAAGGCTGATCGGGGCGCCTCCGGGATATGTGGGGTATGAGGAGGGGGGCAGGTTGACCGAGGCGGTGCACCGACGGCCTT
>SDBV01013290.1_pt1 | contig 10488 bp, 9 predicted proteins | sample 2277081 | NCBI WGS metagenome assembly SDBV01 (sample SAMN10402039, study PRJNA504765) | marine sediment metagenome | isolation source: marine sediment core GS10_PC15, 223 cmbsf | place: Arctic Ocean: Southern Knipovich Ridge | collected 2010
GCACTGAGTACAGCTTGACCCGCCGGGACATGGGAGACGCCCACCTTCGGCCGCGGCCGGGTGCAGAGCTGTACGACCTGGAGCATGACCGCTACGAACAGCACAATCTCGCCGGCCACGCCGATTGGGCGCAGATCGAAAGCGAGCTGGCCGCCGACCTGCAGAGCTGGATGCAGAGAACGGAGGACCCATTGTTGAAAGGCGCGGTGCCCCGACCGCCCGAGGAAGCTGAGCTCAGGCGACGGGCCTGGGAGTCGATTCGGCGGCAGACGGGCCAGTAGCCGCCGCGGCGATGCTTTGCTCGAATCCCGCCGGTTTCAACCGCGATCGACGCGCACGGCAACGGGGGCTCCAATATGGACAGACTGCGCAGGGAACACAGGACCCTGGAACTGATGGTGCAGCTATATTGCCGCAAGCACCACGGAACGCGCGACGAGCAATGCGAGGCCTGCCGCGGCCTCTCCGCATACGCCCGGGAGCGCATAGACCGCTGCAAGTTCGGGGCCGTCAAGCCGATCTGCGCCAAATGCCCCATCCACTGCTACAAGCCCGACATGCGCGAAAGGGTCAGAGCCGTTATGCGCTATGCCGGCCCGCGCATGCTGCTGCGTCACCCGATCCTGGCAGTCGCGCATCTGCTCGACAGGCGCCGCAAAATGCACAACTAACGGCGCAGGACGCGCGATGGGCGCAGGCGCAGCAAATTCCCTGGAGTCTGCCGTCTAGTCCATCTCGAGCACGACCTTGCCTGTCGTGCCCGTATCGAACACGCGGAAGGCCTCCGGTGCCTGCTCGAGGGAGAAGCGGTGGGTAATCAGGTCCTCAAGCGGCAGACGGTGATCGACAATGAACCGAGCTAAATCCCAGCAGTACCGGACCGGCATAACGAAGGAACCCATGAGGGTGAGCTGGCGGCCGATGATTTGGGACAAATCCAGCGTCTTTTCCTGCGAGCCAAAGCCCACGAAGGCTGCTTTGCCGCCGCGCCGCAAGCCGTTGACGGCGGCTTCCCTGGCCACTGCGCTGCCTGACGTTTCGAAGGCTACATCCGTGCCTTCGCCATGGGTCAGTTCCTGAATAGCGCCGACGACTTCGGCCTGCCCCGAATCCAGCACGGCATCAGCGCCCATTTTCTCCGCCAGGGCACGCCTTTCCGCCGCGGGCTCAACCACTACCACCCTGGCTCCAAAGGCCTTGGCCACGAGCAGACCGCTCAACCCCACCGGTCCCTGCCCGAAGACAGTCACCGTGTCCTGCCCTGAAACGCCCAGTTTTCGCATGGCTGAGTACGCCGTGCCGGCCGTGCACGCTATAAAAGCGCCGTGGGCAAAGCTGAGCTCATCCGGCAGAGGCACACAGTTTCGCGCGTCAGCTAGTAAATACTCGGCATCCGAGCCGTGGATGTGCGACCCGTACCCTTTGCGCCGGGAACACCACATGATGTCGCCGGCCAGACAGTGCGGACAGTGCCCGCACCCGCGATAGTGATATACCGCAACCCTATCACCCACACCAGGCCCTGCCACTCCGGGGCCCAGGGTCTCTATCACGCCGCTGGGCTCGTGTCCGGGTATGATGTCGTTGCCCCGGCGCTTTTCTGCCGACTGGCGATATACATGCAGGTCGCTGCCGCACAGACCGGCGGCTCTCATCCGCACCACGACTTCTCCGGCCCCCGGCTCCGGCCGGGGGTAGTCCCTTACTTCTGATCGGCGATCACCCAGGAAGACTACACCGCGCATTGAATCCATCCTTTCAGCACATAGCAGATCGTACTATTATCGCGGCCCGAAGGCAATCCGTCAAAGCGACAGAAGGCATTTCGGTAGATTGGAGCAGAGCGGCCCTTTGCAGACAAGCTGGTATCCGATACTCAAAGGAGCAGTTCTCAATTTGGCTCCGCCAAATTGAGAACTGCTGTACTCAAAGTTCATCTGCTTGACGCAGACCGACACAGCGCATACCATCAAAAACGAGTATCCCTGAATGAGAGTTACAGACAGCTCAGAGAGAAACCTCGAGACGGCCGCCGGGAAAAAAAACCAAGGCCTCTGCTCATAATCTGCCTCTACGGGCTGATATCGGTCATCAGTGGTGTGGAAGCGCAACAAGTCAAGCTGGGGCGACGGGCAAGTGGGCGCCTTACACCTCGCAGAACATTCAAGGGTACGGGTTCTTCACCGAGATCGTTTCAGAAGTCTTCAAAGAAATGGGTCTGGAGGCGGGCTACGTGTTCTACCCCTGGCGAAGATGATACGATTCGGTTGTTAAAGGAACGGTGTGGGCGGCATTCCCCTATTCGTACACGGAAGAGAGGGTCGGCGAAGTGCTGTTCTCGGACACGATCGCCTATTCCACGTCGAAATTCTTTTTCTACAGCAAGAACCGCCCGCGAGACAGCTACCACTACGAGACCCTCGAGGATCTGCGGGCCTATAAGCTGGGAGGCATTATCGGATATTTTTACGAGGAAATTTTCTCGGAGGCCGGGCTCGATGTGGACTATGTCACTAAAGAGCAGCAGGCCATTGAGAAGCTAAAACGAGGAAGAATAGAGCTGCTCCCCCTCAGGCGAGCTCGTCGGCCGGCACATCATAAAGAGAAGCTTTCCCGATGAGATCCGTGATTTCCGTACGCTGGAAAAACCGTTCAATAACAGCGATTTGCATTTGATTGTCTCCAGGAAGTATCCCGGTGCCCGGCAGTTGTTAGACCGGTTCAACTCGGCTCTAAAAGTGGTGAAAGAAAGCGAAGCCTACAGGAAAATCCTCGCGAAGTACCACCTGGGGGGATGAGTTCTTGAGTGATTCCGCGCCCACCCTCAAAGCCGACGGTGAATCCAGGCGAGTCGGCAAGCGCCGTTCCATCTCCAGGAATCTCACCGTCAGTCTCGTTCTGGCGGTCACGGTAGTCTCCGCGGTATCCATAGGCATCAACTACCTCAGCGCATCGCGAAGATCGAAAGCCCACCTGGAGGACAAGGCCGACGAGTACATCGCCCTGCCGGCAGGCACGGTGGAGATACCGCTCTGGGACATCGATATCGAACACCTCGAAGGTATTGGAGTGTCTTACGCCGCAGGCCGATCGCATGCCCTTTATCGAGCTCGCGAAGCTCGTTGCCGTTCTGGATGAAATGGAAGGCAAAATAACGGCGCAAATGACGGAGCTGCGCCAGGCGGAAGAGAAGCACAGGAGCATCGTGGAAAACGCCGTTGAAGGCATCTTTCAAACAGCCCCTGACGGAAGCTTTATTAGTGCCAACCCGGCCCTGGCGCAAATTCTAGGCTATGGTTCTGCGGCGGAGCTTATCGAGAGTGTGAAAGATGTCGCCAAACAACTGTACGTGAATCCTCACCATCGGGAGCAGTTTTTCAACCTGACTCAACAACACCGCGCGGGTTACCGCTTCGAAACCAAGGTGTACCGCAAAGACGGCAGTGAGAGGTGGGTGATGCTTCATGCCCGTCCTGTATCGAGTGAGTCGAATGAGCTTCTCTACTTCGAAGGAATCATGGGCGGAAAGATAGGTGTCAGGAGCGCGTACGGCCTCGGCAGCACCTTTCACTTTACGACGGTTTTCAAGCGCGGGAAAAGCGCGGGGAAAACTGAGGTTGAAATTCCGGCGGACTTGAAGCGCAAGCGGGTGCTTTTGGTGGAGGATAACAGAACGTGCCGGGAACACCTCAGAGAAACCCTGGAATTCTTTTCTTTCGACGTGACGGCCTGCGAAGGCGGGCACGAGGTAGAAGAAGTTCTCGGAATGGGCGCCGGGCGTGATATGTACGGACTGATAATCATAGACTTAAAGATGCCCGGGATGGACGGCTTCCAAACTATGGAAAGTATCAAGGGCCATTCGGCATTGGCTCGAACACCCGCGATTCTTTTGGCGGACTCGGAGTCGGGGGAAGAGCTGTGGAACCGAGCTCGAGCGGCCGGTTACGCCGGAGTTCTGGTGAAGCCCGTTCTCGCCTCGCGGCTGGTAGAGGCCATTCTGCACGCGCTCGGAAGGGCCGAGCTTTCCCGGCCGCGACCGGCCGTGCCCCCGGATAGTCCGGAGGCGAAACGGCCGGACCTGCATGGCTTGAAAGTGCTGCTGGTTGAAGACAACACGGTCAACCGGCAGGTAGCTCGGGAGATTTTAGAGTCGGCCGGAGTAGTAGTCGGCCTGGCCGTCAACGGCAGGGAGGCTGTCGAGCGCGTTTCGGCGGAGCAGTGGGACTGCGTGCTGATGGACGTGCAGATGCCGGTAATGGACGGTTACGAGGCGACTCGATCGATCAGGCGCAACAACAGCAAAACCGATCTACCGATCGTAGCCATGACAGCAAACGTGATGGCTGGTGACCGGGAGAAGTGCCTGGCCGCCGGTATGGTCGACCACGTCGCCAAACCGATCGAGGCTCAGGATCTGTATCAAACCCTGGCCCGTTGGGCCGGCCGGGAAAATGCCGCCCCTGTCGAAGCCGAGGCCGAGGCCGCCCCTGTTTCCTCGACCTCCGGTGCAGGGGACGAGCAGTTTCCGGCGCTGGACGGAATCGACGTACGCTCCGCGATCGCGCGCCTAGGGGTGCAGCTGGACTTTTACATCGATGCGCTGCGGCAGTTCCACGAAGATTTTCGGGACACGGCCGAAACCGTGAAGGGCCTCGCCGAGGCGGAGGAATACGAAAACGCGCAGAGGGAAGCGCATTCCGTCAAGGGAGCAGCCGGGAATATCGGGGCGACGGCGTTGCAGGACATGGCGGCCGAGTTAGAGAGCTGGTACAAAAACGGCAATCGGGGATTGACTGAGCCCGAATTTGCACGCTTCGCAAGAGAGCTCGAAAGGGTTATGGGCTCACTGGCCGGCATGCGGGGGGGTGAGAAAGATAACTGATGCGCCGGCCGCAGCGACCGCCGCCGGCAGAAGGCATGCTCGAAAGCTGCGGGACAGTGAGGCACCGGCAGTCCGCCCGAATACAGCCGAAGCTCGTGACTGCTCGCGGTATGGGCTCCCGGAGCACGGCCATTGCGGCCGCACCCCGTGGGAACCCTGCCCAAAAAGCCTTTATTAATTAGGCATTTGTTGTCCTGGTCGGCTACTTGCCCGACAGTTTCAGAAAACGCTCGTACTGCTGCTGCCGCACTTTGGTCAACTCGCCAAGGCCAAGTTTCTGCATATTGGCAACGTACGTGTCGAAATTCTCGATGGGCTCCTGGCCGGTGATGAATTTGTTCGACATCTCGTCGTGATAGGTACTCACCTCGGTGCCGTACTTGTTGATGATGTCCTGCTCTTCTTTGGTTGCGGGCATCAAAGGAAACGACGGCATCTTGTAGTACTTCTGGTTTTGCTCGTTCAGGTCCAGAACCCACTGAGGGTGGCGCAGCTTCCAGCCTTCGGCCCACTGCAGGTGCGCGAAGGGGGGCTGGCCACCGCCAACCTCGGAGAGCCTGACCGTAAAAGGCCTGTCGTCGGTGGCCACCGGCACGACCTTGCCGTCTACCATGTTGTAGGTAACGCCTTCGATGCCCCAGTTCTGCAGCTTCAGTGCTTCTTCGGAGTTGCGGACAAAGTCGATCCAGCGCATGGCGTCCTCGGGGTATTTACAGTCCTTGGTTATGGCCAGGTGATCGCCGCCGGGCACGATGCGTTTTACGAAGTACTGGTCGCCGTAGGGACCCTTGATGGCTGGCCCGAACACGAATATCGGCTTACTGCCGGCTTTGTCGGGCGAGGCGGGGTGGGTTCCGCTGAAACGTCCGGCAAAGGTCGTCCAGCATGTGATGACACCCGCTATGTCCTGTCCGATTTTCTCGTAGGCCGCGTCCCAGTTGCTCGTGGCGTACTCCGGATCCAGCAGCCCCTCACCGTATATCTTGGCCAGCCAGGCCATGTAGTCCTTGTAGTGAGGGTGCGTCCAGGAGTTGTAGACTTTGCTGTTGGCGTCGACCTGCCACTCGGACACGATGGAGAACTCGAAGCCGAACATGTTGCCCAGTATCTTCAGGTAGCCCGTCTTGTTGGCCGGCAGAAGCGGGATCTCGTCCGCCTTGCCGTTGCCGTTGGGGTCCTGTTCTTTGAAGGCCTTCAACACGGCATAGAACTCATCGATGGTGTCGGGAATTTCCATCCCCAATTTGTCCAGCCAGAGCTTGTTGTATATGTACCCCTGGCTCAGGAAGTTGGTCAACGGTGCTCCGCCCACGCCGTAGATATTGCCGTCCGGGCTGGTGTTGAGCACCTTGTGCACGGGGTTTTCTTCCCACCACTTGTTGATGTTGGGCGCGTACTTCTCGAGCAGATCATTCTGGGCGATGATCAAGCCGTCGCGCCCGTACTTGGCGAGGTCCCCAAGCTGGGCCATGTCGATGATGTCGGGCAAGTCCATGCCCGCCGCCAGGCGAGCCGTCATGACTTCCTGGTAGTTGCCGACCTGGACGTTTTCCCACTCGATGTGGATGCCGGTCAGCCTCTCGTACGCCGCGTATACAGGCAGCTCGTTGTTGGCCGGCGGCATGTGCGATGCCCACCCCGTGTGAGTGGCGACCCTCAGCGTGATCTTCTCCTCCGCGCCTGCCGCGCCCTCTTTCGAGCCGCCGGCAAAACCGAGGGCCAGACCGAAAGCGCATATGAGCGCAACAATTAAAACCAGAATCCTGCTTTTCATGTTTTCCCCTTATCCGTGGAATAATATGCTAATCGTGCGCGCTTACGGCGCACGCATAAGCCTCGCTTACATATGTCCGTTCACCCTCTTCTGCTTCTGCCGTCTATCCCTTCAAGGCCCCGATCATGACCCCTTTGACGAAGTACTTCTGCAGGAAGGGATACAGGGTCACGATGGGCAGAATAGCCACGATCATAACGGCGTACTTTATCTGCATGAGGGCGAACACGCCCTCCCCGGCTTCCCCCTGTTCGAAGGATTCTATGGCCTCGTTGGAGGCCATGATGAGCACCCTGCGGAGGTAGAGTTGTATGGGGTGCAACTTGTCGCTGGGCAGGTAGAGCATGGCCGGGAACCAGCTGTTCCAATGAGCAACGCCGTAGAAGAGGGTGAGCACCGCGATGATGGGGGTCGACAGGGGCAGTACGATCTTCCCGACTATGCGCCACTCTCCCGCCCCTTCAATGCGGGCACACTCGAACAGCTCTTCGGGCAGGCTCTGAAAGAACGTCCGGCAGATAATCAGGTTGAAGGTGAAAATCAGGGTCGGGAAAATAATAGCCCACCTGCTGTTGTACAGGCCGACTTTCACGACTACGACGAACAGCGGGATCAAGCCGCCCCGGAAAAACATGGTAAACACGAACAGAAACATGAAAAAATTGCGCGCAAAGAAACGCCGTTTGGAAAGTGGGTATGCCGCGAGGGTGGTAAAGCCCAGGTTCAATACAGTTCCCACCACGGTATACCAGATCGTGTTGTAATAACTGCGCCAGACGGTGCTATCCTTCAGCACGGTTTTATAGGCCCCCAGATGGAAACCTTTAGGCCAGAGGAAGATCTCTCGCCTGAGGACGAAGACCGGGTCGCTGATAGACATGCTCAGGACGTAGACAAAGGGATAGAGCGTTATCACGAGGGCCAGCGCAACCCCGGAATAGATAATGAGGTCGAAAAGGATATCTCCCGGCTTCTTGCGCTTCCAGCTCGCTACCATGCCGTCGAGCCCCTTACCATAGGGTCGTCTCCGAGAACTTCCTGGCTACGCGGTTGAACACAACCAGGAAAATCATGTTCACCACCGAGTTGAACAGCCCGATGGCGGCGCCAAAACTGTACTCCCCGCTGACGATGCCGCGCCGGTACACATACGTCGAAATGATATCCGCCACCTCGTAGGTAACCGGGCTGTACATCAACAGCACCTTCTCGAACCCCACCGCCAGCAGCGACCCCATGCGCAGTATGAGCAGGATCGTTATGGTGGGAGCGATGCCCGGCAGTGTAATATAGAAGATTCTCTGCAAGCGGGTGCAGCCGTCCACCTCCGCGGCGTCGTAGAGCTCCACGTTGATGCCGGCTATAGCCGCCAGATAGATGATGGACCCAAACCCGAAGTACTGCCAGATGTTGGAACTGATGTATAGAAAGCGAAACCATTTGGTCTCACCCATGAAATTGATGGGCTTGCCGCCAAAAGCCCGGATGGCAATGTTTATGATGCCGCTGTGGGGGGAGAGGAAATTGACCATGATGCCCACGACGATTACCAGGGAGATGAAATAGGGCAGGTAGCTCACCGTCTGCACTATGCGCTTGTAGGTCATAATGCGCACTTCGTTGACGAAGAGCGCGAAAATGATGGGTATGGGGAAGCCGAAAATGAGGCTGTAGAAGCTGAGCAGGAAGGTGTTCCTGATCAGGCGCCAGAAGTAGATCGACTGGAAGAACTGCTTGAACCACTCGAAGCCCACCCATTCGCTGCGCCAGATACCGCGCGGAATCGAAAAATCTTTGAAAGCTATGATGATGCCGAACATCGGCAGGTAGTGGAAGATTACGTAGTACGCAAAGGGCAGGATCATCATGACCAGGAAGGCCCGGTCCCGTTTTATTTTATACCAGAGGCCTTGTCGGCCGATTTGCAGCTGCAAACCCCGCCCGGCTTCCGACTTGATAGCCACTTCGGACATGACGGTGAGTATACCGGGGCGAATAGAGAGTGTCAATATATTATTTAATTGAAGTGACGGGATCGATCATGCATTGACAGGATCGATCATAACAGACATTATGGGCATTCGAGGATACCTATGACAGATCTTGAGCGTTTCCTGGCCGTGGCGCGGGCCGACAAGCCCGATTACGTGCCTATTTTCGGTTTTCACGGTTCGCCTGGCATGGCCGCGGGCTGCATGGAGTCGACCCGGCTGCGCCTGGTGGAACAGGGCATGCCCGAGTGGGTGGGTGCCGGAGGCGGCGTAGAATACATCCCCGGGTGGGGAGACCGCGGACACGAGGTCGGCTCGTGGTTCCGATACTGGGGCAGCACAGGGCCGATAATGCCGGAGTTTTCGCCGGCTCGGGAAGCCAAAGGGATCGGTGAAGAGCACCGCACCGAGGGCGAATTCGAGATCATCGAGTACGAGACGGGGGCCGTAACCCGGCAGGTAATCGACAACGACAACACGTACTCCATGCCGGAGTTCACGGTAAAGCACGTCCGCGACCGGGCCGGCTGGGAGCTCTACCGCGACCTGGTTACACCTCCGGGACCGCGGCCCGGTGACGAGCTCGAGTCCCTGTGCCGGGAACTCGACGACCGCAAGCGCCCACTCATGGTGAGTGTGCCCGGCCCCTACGGCTGGCTGCGCGCCATGTGGGGCGAAGAGCGGGTGTGCACCATTCCGTACGACGACCCCGCCCTGGTCCGCGAGCAGGTTGAATTCCGGAAAGACATGCTGCTGCGGTACACGCGGCCGCTCATCGAACGTCTGAAACCGGAAATCGTCGGCATGGGTGAGGACATCTGCTACAACCACGGCTTGCTCATCAGCCCGCGGCAGTTTCGCGAGTTCTTCGAGGACTACTACCGTGCGGTCGGCACTATAGTGCAGGACTGCGGTGTGCCGGTGTTTTCCGTAGACACCGACGGCAACCTCATGGAATACGCCGACGTCGTGATACCCTTCGGTGTCAACTGCCTGCACCCGCTTGAAGTCAAGGCCGGCAACGATCTGTTCGAGCTGCGCCGCAAGCATCCCGGGCTGATAATGGTCGGTGGCCTGGAAAAGGAGTCGGTCAACAACGGCAACACCGATCTGATAGCGCAAGAAATAAACACCAAGGTTCCTGCCCTGCTGCCGCACGGCCGCTATTTCCCGAACGGCGATCACGGCATTCAGCCTTTTGTAACGTTCGACAGCCTGTGTCGTTTCATGACCCTGCTCCACGAGCAGTGCGGCAACCCGGAAGGTGAGTTTCCGCGCGTGGCCACCTGACGGCCCTCGGCAAACCAACCTCTGCTTCGGCATGAGATAAGGAGACGGTTTTGGGCATATCACTCGGATTAGTCGGTTTGGGATCCTTCGGCTCGGTTTTCGCCGACCTTTTCAAAAGCCACCCCCTGGTGGATCGCATCGCCCTGTGCGATCGCGAGCAAGAACGGGTGCGCCGATTCGCCCAAAAGCAGTCGTTTCAAGACAAGTTTCAAGCATCAGACGTGTACGATTCCATGGATGAGATCTGCAAGACCGATCTCGACGCCCTGGTCATAATTACCCAGCCCTGGCTGCACGCGCCTCAGGCCATCCAGGCCATGGAGGCGGGCAAGCACGTGTACAGCGCGGTGCCGATCATTAGCATTCCCGATGGGGACGAGATTCTCGATTGGTGTGACAGGCTCGTGCAAACGTGCCGCAAGACGGGCCGCCACTACATGCTCGGGGAGACTACCTTCTACCGGCCTGAAACCATGTACTGCCGCCGCACGGCGAGCGAAGAGGCATTTGGCGAGTTCGTGCATGCCCCAGGGGGCTACCTGCCAGCC
>SDBV01013291.1_pt1 | contig 10488 bp, 13 predicted proteins | sample 2277081 | NCBI WGS metagenome assembly SDBV01 (sample SAMN10402039, study PRJNA504765) | marine sediment metagenome | isolation source: marine sediment core GS10_PC15, 223 cmbsf | place: Arctic Ocean: Southern Knipovich Ridge | collected 2010
ATGGACCACTTTAGGAGGATGTTTTGCTAAATAGGTCGAGGCCACTTTGCAAAAGAAAAGAAACCGGTCATTGTCATCTTCCTCACCATAGATTTTTTCTCTTTCGAAATAGGCGCGTGGGTGATGGGCTTCGATGAGAATGAGCTCAAGGCTATCGTATTTTGCAGACCATAGAGTGTTTTGTATTGTGATCCCATTTTCTTCGATGGGAAAATTTTTTTGCAGGACTTGCAGATCTTCAATGAGGTGATAGTCGAGACAGTCGTATTTGGGTAGGATGATCGTGACTCGATGTCCCTTTTTCGCAAGGGCTTTTGAGAGGCCGGAAATCACATCCGCCAGTCCGCCGACCTTTGCAATCGGTGCAAGTTCACTTGCCACATGCACAATATCCATATAATCCCTATAATCCCTACAATACAAATCATGGACTTTCCTGTAATTATTTCCTTTTATACGAAAGACACGCCTTACGAGGTAGAAGTGCAAAATCTCATTGCTTCTTGCGAGAGATTTAGCTTAGAGAGTTCTATCGAAGGGATTGAATCACAGGGCTCTTGGGAATTAAATTGCGCCTATAAGCCCTTTTTTATTTTGCAAAAAATCGAAGAACTTCAAAGACCTGTTTTATGGGTCGATGCGGATGGAGTCTTTGTCAAAAACCCAACTGTGCAAAGCGCATTTGATGCCGATCTCGCTGTTCGAATAGAAGATGTCCCTGATGATCATCCTTCGAAAGTGATTTCTTCAACGGTATTTGTAAGGCCAAAAGGGAAGGATCTCATTCACCAGTGGATACAGAATTGCAATGACCTTCTTCTCGATCCCAAGAGAAAGGAGGAATTTTGGGATCAAATTGCACTGCGCAATGTCGTGTTAGAACATTCTGATCGCATTTTGCCCATGCCCCTTGCCTATGCCAAAATTTATGACCATCCAGGTGATTGCAAACAGGTTGCAATGCCAGTGATAGAACATTACCAAGCTTCTCGCCGTTTTAAAGGGATCATGAATGCTCAAAACAACAATTAAGCGAGCTATTTTCACATCGCAACAGATCTATAATTGGACGCCAGTACAGGTTGATTTTGAAGAATCAGCCCCCGATTGGATGCAGCCCCAAATTACTTCTGACTTGTCGCATGTAAAAATGGGTGAACTAGCCTCTGTGATGGCCAATTCGGAGCTCGTCAAAGAGCATAAACTCATGCATTACCGGATTCGAAAAACTCGAGTCCGCGCAAAAGGCTATGTGGAAATTCAACGAACATATCACGTAACGAATGCTCTAATTTTTTTGGCAAAAACGCTTCCTGATATGGATCTAGTTGTTTCTTTTCACGATCATCTCGATGGGGTGGATTTAGGCATTCCCATTTTTGTTTTTGCCAAGGATCCAACCCGCGCATCGCATATCCTCATGCCCGATTTTGAAGCTTTGAAAGGCTATCGGCATGTTCTTCGGGCAGTTGGAAGAGGAAATGAAAAATATCCTTGGGAAGTGAAGGAATCAAGATGTATGTGGCGAGGGGGGATGACAGGTGGGACATTTACTTTTGAAAATTTTCTTGAGTTTCCAAGATCGCAAGTCATCACTACATCTCTTTCTGAGCCAAAATGGGTTGATGCTTGCTATACCGATACAGCCCAATGTGTAAATCCACAGGAAATTCAAGCCCGCTTTTCTTCTTATTTTGCCCCCTATCTTTCGATCGAAGAACAGCTCAAATGCAAGTATCAGCTTGTGGTCGATGGGAATTCCTGTGCCTATTCAAAAATGTATTGGGGACTGTTTTCGAATTCTCTGGTGCTAAAACAAAAGTCTCCCAATATCCAGTGGTATTACCGAGCTTTACAAACTGGACAACATTATCTTTCAGTAGAGAAAAATTTACTTGATATCATCCAGTGGGCCAGAGAACATGACAAAGAGGCAAAAGCCATTGCAGAGCAATCAAAAGACTTTGCAAAGCAAAATCTTTCCTTTTCAAGGGTTATGCAATATTTTCACTCGCTTTTAAAAGCTTACAGGATTGCAAATTAATCTTGAGTTCTATACTATTGACTCTTTGTTTTCTTGGTGGGGTGTCGCCAAGTGGTAAGGCAGCGGTTTTTGGTACCGCCATTCGGAGGTTCGAATCCTTCCACCCCAATAATACCAATTCCAAGAATGAACATATAAAATTACGGGATTTTTTCTAGATGAAGGATCATTCCTCTTTCCTATTGTTTTCTGGAAGCTCACATCCTGAGCTTGCAGAGCTAGTGGCAAGAGAATTGGGAGTGGCCTTAGGAAAAGTTTCTATATCAACATTTCCAGATCGTGAGATAGGCATTGAAATTTTAGAAAATGTCCGCGGTCGGGATGCTTTCGTTCTGCAGACGATCGCACGGCATCCTAACCTCTATCTTATGGAATTGTTGATTTTCGTGGATGCTTTGAAGCGTGCTTCTTGCCGCTCGATCACCGCCGCTATCCCCTACTTTGGGTATGCGCGGCAAGATCGCAAGGACAAGGGGCGAGTGCCGATCACTGCGAAATTGGTTGCCGATTTGCTTCAGCGTGCTGGAGTAGGTAGGGTACTGACGATGGATTTGCATGCACCGCAGATCCAAGGGTTTTTTGACATTCCTGTCGATCACCTGTTTGCAAAGTCGGTACTAACCAAAGCAGTGAAGGGAAAAACTGCCGCCGAAAGTGTGGTGGTGGCTCCTGATCTCGGTAGCATTAAGTTGGCCCGCGCTTTTGCAAATGAAGTGGGAGCCGATTTTGCAATCGTGGATAAGCGCCGCGTAAACGCAGAACATGTTGAGACAGATGCTTTGATCGGCTCTGTCAATGGGAAGGATGTCCTTCTCGTTGATGATATGGTCTCAACCGGGGAAACGCTGAAAACCGCTGCCCGGGTTTGCAAAAGTAGAGGTGCTACAAGCATCAAAGCTCTTGCTACCCATGGGCTTTTAGTGGGAGAAGGGTTTTCGGGAAGTGCGATTGAAAAGATGATTGTAACCGATACGATTCCACTCCCTGAGGAGAGGAAAAACGATCCAATGATAGAAGTTGTGTCTGTTGCATCTCTTTTTAGTCTGGCCATTGAATCCATTCTTTCGGCCAAGTCCATTTCCTCTCTGCAATAAAAAAATTATTGTTTTTTATAAATGGAGTACATTATGCAACTGACTGCAAAAAAAAGAGCAGGAGAGACGAAAGGGGCAATCAAGCAAATCCGTCGAGACGGAAATGTCCCCGCTGTATTCTATGCTCCTGGTGAGCCTGGAGTATCGATCGAAGTAAATGGCCCGGAATTTCAAGCTGCCATGCGCAATATCAAACAGGGACGTCTCTCCACAACAATCTTCACATTGGATGTAGACGGAAAGAAAACCAAAACCATTGTCAAAGGGATCCAGTACGATCTGATAAGCTATGATGTGATCCATCTCGATTTTGAAGAACTGAAAGAGGATATCCCAATCACAATCAAAGTTCCCGTCGAGTGTGTGGGAAAAGCAGATTGTGTGGGAATCAAATTGGGCGGATTCTTTCGCCAAATCATCCGCAATGTGAAAGTAAAATGTTTGCCTAAAGATATTCCAAGCGAATTTTCCTTGAATATCAGCGATCTAAAAATCAAGCAATCTAGACGCCTGTCAGACATCGCGATGCCTGAAGGAGTCAAACCAATTACTACCGCAGATGAAGTGGTGGTGGTGATTGCGAAACACTAAAATGTTGGAGGAGCGCTTCCTAATCGTTGGCCTTGGAAATCCCGGAAAGAAATATGACGATACCCGTCACAATATTGGATTTCGTGTTGTCAAAGCCCTTGCGGCTAAGTACGGGATCACACCTCGCCCCTCTCTCATACGAGCAAAGGGAAATTTTGGAAAGGGGACAATCCGAGATAAGATGGCGCACCTTTTGTTGCCGATGACCTTTATGAATGAAAGTGGTCTTGCTGTGAGAAAATGTATGGATTACTACAAAATCCCTTTAAGCCAGTTGCTTGTCATTACCGATGATGTGGCGATTCCTTTTGGGAGTTTGCGTTTGCGCGTCAAGGGAAGTTGTGGAGGACACAAAGGTTTGAAAAGTGTGGAAACACACCTTGGAACATCAGAATATACTCGCCTGCGCCTTGGCGTGGGAGATCGTGAGCAAGGAGAGCTTGCTGATTATGTTCTGGACCGCTTCTCGCAGGAAGAACAAGCCCAGTTGCCAGAGATGAATGATCGGGCCATTCACGGGATCGAACTTTGGCTCGAGAGTGGTGCAGAAGCAGCCATGCAAGAAGTAAATACATAGGAGAAAAAAAAGAATGCCAAAATTAAGAAAACATCTCTATGAGGGAATGTATATTTTGAGCGCAACCTTGAGCGAGGATGCTCGCAAGAAGGCGATCGAAAAGATCACTTCTTCGATCGAAGACCACGCTGGGGAAGTGCATAAAACTTTTGAACAGGGGCGTAAGAGATTGGCCTATGAAATTGGAGGGCGCCGCGAAGGGTACTACTATGTGATCTATTACATGGTCAACTCTTCCAGCATGCCCGAGCTCTGGAACGAATACCAGCTCAACGAAGATTTGATCCGATTCATGACTCTTCGCGTTGAAGAGGTCCCCGAAAAAATTGAATTCAAGCAATTAGTTACAAACGAATAGGAGAAAAACATGAGAAGAAATAATAAGGATTCGGTGTTTGGAAGGCGCCGCAAAACTTGTCCCTTTACAGGAGCTGGCATACGTCACATTGATTACAAAGATGTCGACACTCTTTCTCGCTTCATTACTGAAAGGGGAAAAATCATCCCACGGCGCATCACGGGAATTTCGCTGCGCTACCAAAGAATGTTGACGAGTGCAATTAAAAAAGCTCGCTATATGGCTCTTTTACCATTTGTTGCCTCAGAATAGGAGAAATAGATATGAAAAACCAAATATTGCTATTAGAAGATGTTGATGGTTTAGGACATAAAGGTGAAATCGTTTCCGCAAAATCGGGCTACATCCGTAATTTCCTTCTCCCCTCAAAAAAAGGCGTTATTGCAGAAAAACATCTCATTCGTTTGCAAGAGAAGCTTAAAAAGGAGCGATCTGAACAATCTGCAAAAGATAAAAAAGAATCAAATGCTCTTGCCAAAGAACTTGTCGGCAAAACACTCTCCACCGAAGTAAAAATCGATGCAGGGGGACACATGTATGGTTCTGTTACGGCGCAAGAAGTAGTTGCTTTGCTAAAAGAGCAGCTCAACATACACCTTGATAAACGCAATGTGATTCTTCCCAAAGGAATCAAAAAGTTAGGTGTGCATGAGATTGAGCTCAAGCTCAAAGAAGGTGTCACTGTAAAAATCACTTTGGAAATCAAAGCCGAGGAAAAACCGACTGAATAAGCTTTTTTAAGGAGAAAAAAATGTTAAGTGTGAATTTAAAAATTCTCACCTTTAATGTAAGCGGCTGCCCTGACCTAATAGAGACTGCTTCAAAGCTAAAAAATGCAAAAAGTACATCAATTCAAGAAAAAATCCGAACAATAGATGGACTACCAACATTTGTTGGCGATGACCATATCAAAATTTATAAAGATATGATGGAACCTTATTTTCTTAAGTTGCTGCAAGAACAAAGGCCGGATGTGCTGTGTTTACAAGAGATGAGTAAGAAAGCTTCCTTAGACAAATCCGAACATCAATGTATACAAAAAGTTTTAGAAGAAAAAGGTTACGAACTGTCTCTTAAACAGGATGCTACTGTAGCTTATAAAAAAAATCGTTTTGAATTGATAAAAGATGGTGTCACAAGAGAGCAAGACTATGCTCAATATGCAGATCTTCGGATGATCCCAGAAAACATGATCATTCGAGTTGTGTCAGATCATCCTCCTTTTTCACAAGATGGTTCAGGTATCTTAAAAGAAAATCTAAATTCCGTAGATATAAAGAAGGATACTTTTTTTCAAGGACTCTGGCAAACCATGCTTTCTGTCTTCAAAAAAAATACCTCGCCCTCACTTATCATTTATGGTCTTGATGCTAACGCAACAAGGGAAAATAAAAATAAAGCTCTTGAATGGCAACCAGAGCGCCTTGAAATTTTTTATAAAAACGGATATAAAACAGATGAGGATGACAATAATCCGACCTATAAATACCAAGAGACTGCTCAGAAAATTGATCACATCTTTTTCAAGGCACTTAAAGGGAACCTTACGAAATTCAAGAGTGAAATAGATATTGAATTAAATGGAGAAAAAATTTTAGAAGAACCTCAAGAATTCCCTGTTTCCGACCATCTTCCAGTCATCTATAACATCGAGTATGGGCCTCCTAAAACAACTTTTTATTCGATAGTTGATTACTTATCTTAAGTTTCTTAAAATCGCATGATTATTCTCCCACTAAGAGTCTGTCTCTGAATTGCTTTCATCGGCAGGAACGAGTATTTTTTCCTAGGAAGATGCTCTGGAAAGCGGAGCAAACTCTGATCGAGTTTGTGAAGCTTGAAGAGCGCCTCTTAGGGAAAAAGAACGTTCCCATTGCTGATGGAATGAATTCAGAGACAGACTCTAAATGCTAAGTGTTTAGTGGGAGTTTTAGATTAGATCCGAAGATTCAAAGCCTAGCACTAGTACTAATTCCACACTTCCGTTATATTCACTTTTCCTTATGAGGAGAAATGCATATGAAAGATCGCATTATTGTAGTAACAGGTGCAGCGGGCTTTATCGGATCCGCGGTAGTTCGTCATCTCAATGATCTTGGCTACCACCGTCTTCTTTTAGTCGATGATATCGAAAAGACCGAGAAATGGAAAAATCTTCTCGGTAAAAAATTCCTCGATTTTATTTCAAAACATCACCTCTTTACTTGGCTCGATTGTAATGCCGAAGATGTAGGAGGCATTATTCATCTTGGGGCTTGTTCAGATACACTTGAGAAAGATGGCGATTATTTGATGAAGAATAATTTTCACTATTCTCAAACACTAGCTGAAATGGCGTTAGAAGAAAATATCCGATTTATTTATGCCTCATCCGCTGCAACATATGGTGATGGAAGTTTAGGCTTTTCCGATGACATTGATAGACTCGAAGAGCTTCGCCCTTTAAATCTCTATGGCTTTTCCAAGCACTTTTTCGATTTGTGGGCCAAACAACAAGGCATTCTCGATCGCATCGTGGGCCTGAAATACTTTAACGTCTTTGGCCCGAATGAAAATGACAAAGGCCATATGGCTTCCATGGTCTATAAGATGCTTCCGAAAGTAAAAAATGAAGGAGTCGTCCACCTCTTTAAATCTTCCGAGCCAGATCGTTTTCGCGATGGAGAACAGTGTCGAGATTTTATCTATGTCAAAGATGCGGCTCGCATCACCTGTGATTTTTTGTTCAATAATATTAGTGGAATTTTTAATATTGGAAGAGGAACACCAACGACTTGGAATGAGCTCGCTTCAGCGCTTTTTGAAGCAGTAGGAAGAGAGCCAAACATTGAATATATTGATATGCCCGAAGGCCTTGTAAAACAGTACCAGAACTATACCTGTGCCGACATGCGCAAGTTTTTAAAAAAGCATGGAAAAACAGGAAATTCTGACACCTATAACATCAAAGAAGCTGTTTGTGACTATGTCCAAGGATATCTACTAAAGGATCAACGATGGTAAAACTCATTGGAATGCTCAGTCGGCTCGGACCGGTAAAGGTTCTCGTCATTGGCGATTTCATGCTCGATGCATATACGAATGGCAAGATCCAGCGCATTTCCCCTGAGGCCCCCGTTTCTATTCTCCTTGTTCATAGCGAAGAGAGCCTCCCTGGTGGAGCTGGAAACGTCGTTTTCAATTTATCCTCTCTCGGCGCACAGGTATCTGTCATCGGCCGGGTTGGCCGCGATTTTGCAGGAGAAGAGATCCGCAATTCTCTTGAAAACGAAGGAACTGATGTGCGTGGTCTTATTTCGCAAAAGCGATACAAAACTCCTGTCAAAAACCGATTCATCGCCGATTCGCAGCAAGTTCTTCGTGTCGACTTTGAAACCATCACACCCTTGCCTGAAGATGTCGAACAGGAAGTGATCCAAAAGTTGCCCGATTTGATGGAAGACTGTCAGATTGTGGCTGTCTCTGATTATGGAAAAGGCTTTCTCTCTCATGCTCTTCTCGGAGTAGTGATCGAAATGGCCAAAGCACGCCACGTTCCCATCATCGTCGATCCCAAGGGAATCGATTTTACCAAATACCGAGGTGCTACTATTCTCAAGCCCAACATGACAGAGGCTTATGCAGCAGCGAGGCTTCCCCATGACGTTTCGCTCGATGAGGTCTCTGCCACTATTTTAAAGACGTGTGGAGTTGAACAGCTCATGATCACCCGCTCGCAAGCAGGGATTTCTCTTTTCAATCGCAATGGGACCCGCTTTGATTTTCCGGTCCCCTCAAAAGAAGTCAAAGATGTGACAGGAGCAGGGGATACAGTTCTCTCAATGCTCTGTGTTGCCCTTGCCAATGGCCTCGACATCAAATATGCCGCCCAGTTGGCCAATATCGCTGCTGGTATCGTCATTGAGCGAATTGGATGTGCACGCATCGACCTCTCTGACATGGCAGAACGTCTCATGGAGTTTGATGTGGAGAACAAGATCTTTGATGGTGAGCACATCTTTGCACTCCAACAATCGCTTAAAGGTAAGCGATGCAGTGTACTGAGCCTTGAGAGCAACCATGGTATGTCGACTGCCGTCTTCAAATCATTGCGCAAACTCGCTGCTAAAGATCCCGAAAACAAACTCGTCCTTTACTTGCGCGGAAGAGAACCAGACCAGGAATTTATTTCCCTCCTCTCTTCTCTTTCCGATGTGGATTTTATTGTTGTCGAAGGGATAAGTCTCAAAGAATTATGCGATTTGATCGATCCAGCTGAGATCTATGCCATTGAGGCGAGTAAACTCATCGATCTCGAGAAATCGCCCGCTCAGCTTGCTAGTGTCTAAGTTCTTTGAGCTTTTCAATACGCATCTCTAGAGGGGGATGCGAAGCAAAAAGAAGTGCCCAGCCCGTTTTTGTGGGCGTAGAAATTTTAAAGGTTTGAAGCGATTCTTTTTGTGCTGTTGGGACACGCCGTTTCACATAGGTTTTCAGTCCCTCAAGCGCAGAAATCATTTTTTCCTTGCCAGCTAAATGAGCCCCTCCTGCATCTGCACGGTATTCCCGTTTGCGCGAATACCAAAAGACCACGAGTGTTCCGAGTACCATGAAAACGAGCTGGAAAAGAATGGTGAATAGCACAAATGAACCATAGGATCCTCGTCTATCCCCGCGACCAAATCCAGAAAGAATGAGCGCTAAAACGCGTGCTAAAAACATCACAAAGACGTTCACAACGCCCTGCAAAAGCGTCATTGTCACCATATCCCCATTTGTAATGTGGGTAATCTCATGCGCGAGAACACCTTCAATTTGGTCTTTGCTCATGTGTTCCAAAAGTCCTGATGATACTGCCACGATTGACCGTCTTTGTGTGGGACCTGTTGCAAAGGCATTGACTTCTGCCGATTTGTAGATCCCTACTTCAGGCATTTCGGGAAGACGTGCTTTTTGTGCTAACCGATGGACGATATCGAGAAGTTTTTTTTGGTGAGGATCGTTTGTTTTTGGATCAATGACCTTCACTCCCATCATCCATTTGGCCATGATGCGAGAGAGTGCAAGTGAAATAAATGCACCACCCATTCCCCATATGAGACAAAAGATCAAAAGATCAGAATATTGAATTCCATATTGCGAAATATAGGGCTGAACGTTAAAAATGCTCAGCACTATCGAAACCATGGTAAGGACAAGAATGTTAACGATTAAAAATAAAAATATTCTTTTAAAGAATTGCACTTTTTGACTCCTGCTTTGCAGAAAAAGAATAACAAATTTGTTTTTATTTGCATATAAATACACCATATGAGATTTATCAGGAAAAGAACCAATAACGTAATGAGTTGAGATGCGAAGACGACCTAAGAAGAATGCCTGTACAATTAGAATCAGCTGTGACGAGCCAACTGAAGACGGAAAAATGCAAGTGGAAATGACATGTGAAGGGGATGAAATCCTCGCAGCCTATTTGCTCGAAAGTGCACAATCTCTTCTCGTTGATCGTGCTTCTCCTTCTTCCAAGGTCTCCTCTATCGGAAATTAATTCCGTGAGGTATACTAGAGATCATGAATCTATCTGATCTCAAAAACTGGTACTCAGATCATCATGAGGCCACTTTTCACGACTTTTTTACTTTCTTACGATTCAAAACCATTGCCACAGATCCTCAGTATGACAGCGATACAAAAAAGTGTGCGGATTGGCTCGTCTCCTATCTCAATAAAATTGGTTTAGAAGCGACGAGTTGGAAGACTTCAGGACAACCCGTTGTTTTTGCAAAGCATACTAAAGCAGGAAAAGATCGCCCAACCCTGCTCATTTACCAACACTATGATGTCC
>SDBV01013292.1_pt1 | contig 10488 bp, 14 predicted proteins | sample 2277081 | NCBI WGS metagenome assembly SDBV01 (sample SAMN10402039, study PRJNA504765) | marine sediment metagenome | isolation source: marine sediment core GS10_PC15, 223 cmbsf | place: Arctic Ocean: Southern Knipovich Ridge | collected 2010
AATTCGGATTTCTAACCGTAGAATGTTCGTACAAAAACTCCCAACTCGGGGCATCTTGATGACCGATAATACCCTGAATACCCAAAAGAGTTGATTTTGCTTTTCCTTTTGCCATAATAAAATCTTCCTTTCAAAAAGGGATCAAAAGGTTTATTACCTGACCCCTTGAAACTGAATTTATGGAGGAGAACACGTTGTCCCCCTCCGTTAATTTACTTCTTACTCAGACTTATGCAGAACAAATCCTGCGGCACGTCTGTTTATACAAAGGTTCTGATGAGAACCATCCAAAAAGACCGTAAACGTAGTATGCTGTGAACGGTCAATCATGGGCTCACCTTCCACCATCCAATAATCTTCCTGAATAACCGGGATGAACTTCTCGAAGTTCACACAATAAATTGGAGTAGCAGTTGCATTGTCCAATTCAGGAATATAAACCACTGGTAAACGGTTTATATAAACAACACCGGAGTCATCGGCCCTAATGTTACCCATCAATTCGCCGCCAGTATGCTTATCGTCTCTCTGATCGGCAAGATCCTGCAACTCAACAGAAGTATCTACATCGGTGTAAATACGCTTTGCGGCACTTCTCTTACTCGCTGGATCATTGATGATGAGTGGAGCTTTGAATTTAGTCTTCAAAAATGCCCTGCGGAATTTCTTCAACATTGCATTATCAACATTACTGTAAACTGCACAGTAATTCCTCCACTTATCATAAGTAGTGGCGTTGAGACCAGCAACGGTCGCACTATAAGTACCATCCTGATACTTAATAAACTCACCATTAAAACCATCGGTCGTATTAATCGTACTATCCGCCTCATAGAACGTAATATAATACGGTACACCGTATGGGTACAGGTCATCAGTCGCACTTGTTGGAGTCTTCCATGCACGTTCCTCAATGAGATCTGCAAGACCCCAAAGTTTTGCAACACGCCGGGTCTTCATCAAATTGATAAAACCCTTCTCGCTGTTTCTATTCCGCAGGATCTCGACTTTATCCCACGAGTAGTCAGTTGAAATCTGACACCATGGAACGTCGATACCTTGCATGACATCTTCGACATCAGGCTCATCGGTATCAAACAGCCTACGATAATGGGCACCACCAGCAGGGTCAAGCATTACTTTACGTTTGATGGAAGTTCCACCATCGATCTCCATCCGTTCATTCTGATAAATACGACAGAACTCATATTCCGGATGGTCCCACATAACTTCAAACTCTTGTTTTGGCAGATCAGCCAAAGTGAGCTCAATCAAATCTGCCAAATCTGTATTTTTAACTCCCATAATATTCTCCTATGGATTTTGTATCCGGAACTATCCGAATACCTTTTTTAGGCGTGCTTTAGTAACAGCTTCTAACTGTTTTCCTGCATCTTTCGATGAAGGTGTTTTTGGAACCCTTTTCGTCCCAACCTTCAAAGAAAGACCTTTGGCACGTTTTTTAATTTTCGAAGAAATTTCCCCACGAATCATTTCTTCACGCATTGACTCGGTAAGTTGTAAGTGTGCCCGTTGTAACACATCGGAGATCGTGAGTTGCTCTCCAGAAAAATCGGCACCTATTCGAATAAAATTACCTTGTGAACACACATCGCCTCGATGTTTAAATTGTGCACCGGTAAGTATTACACGGGGATCTTGTCCCGGCTTTACTGTACCATAGTACTCTCGGAAATCCTTCAACTGATCGTTATCAAAGAAGTTATTTACTTCCGATTGTATAGCTAGTTCCTCTTGTTGATTGTACGCGGACTGACCGTCTGGTTGGACTCGTGTATCTAGCTTACTCTGCATTTTAACGAGTGCATCATTTAGGGGTTTGATAACCCCTTCGATCAATGTCGCCGCTTCTTCATCATCGTCATCATATTGCTCCCTCAACTTCTTGAGATCAACGAAAGATTTCGGAGAGGAATCGCTATTGTCATCATTGGCTGTATGTTCTTGTTTGGTAATTTTATCATTCTGAACCGCACGTCCCATTTGTGCGTACTGAGCCGAAAGCTTATTCTCACCAGCGTGGAGTTCTCCCAACGCAGTAATCATAAACTCAGGGTCCTTATCAAAGAGATCCTTCACTTTGTCCTCAGACATACCAAGGCGTAACGCCGTTTGAATGTGGCTGGCGGGAAGAGTGAGCGTTTCATCACCGGTCTTCTCCCCACTTTCGCTCGTAGCACTGTCTGTTACATCATCTTTATTATCAGTGTCATCCGTTACATCACTATCATCTGTGTCATCCGTTACTTCCGTGTCGTCCGTTACATCTGTGTCGTCCGTTACATCTGTGTCGTCATTATCGTCCGACCCAAAGATGTCGTCCATCTTAGCCCTCACTTTTTCCGCGAGACCTATTTCGGTATCTGTCTTGTCCGTAGCTTCCTTGCTAGCTGCGACGGCAGCTTCGATAACTTTTTCTGTATCTTTATTTTCATTGTCCGGCATTTCATTTCTCCTAAAAACGGTTTCCATTACTGGGTAAGCGTCTCTACCCCATTATTTATCAATACGAACTGCCCCTAAGCCTTTAAGCTTCTGTGGCAATTTTTGAAATCCTGTTTTCTTTAAATATTTATCGTGTTGTTTATAACTATCAAACTTAATACAACCATCAGGTAAAACCTCCACATCGGGGAACAATTTATGATGCTCCTCAGTTTGTTCGGGATTGATCGCAAGTGCTTGTGACACAACACCATTAGCGTAGCTACCCATGCCGGTTCTTGAAAACCCTTTAGGTTTTTGGTTATAATCTCTAGTCATATTTTTACCACATTTGGAACACTCTGGACCCGCGTCATCTTTTGGGCATTTACTTACAGTACAAAGAATATCATCCCTAGTACCACAGTCAATACATTGAAAATCATAAAAGGGCATTTATCCGACCTCCCTTACTGTGTCCCGGTTACTCTGAGCGATCCCACCGCCCTCCTGACGATCACTATTTTTCTGTGCTGTAGAGCCGAAGATACTGTGTTTATTTGGATCTCCGTGGTTCTGCATTACTCCCTTAATTGTGCCTTTACCACTTTGTGATGGCCCCATCTGAGATAACAACTGTGCCTTCTGCACAGACGTCGGATCGACAAACCAATCAACAACGTCTTCCTTAATACCAATTTGTTCGGCCATGTCGGTTACGTACTTGGCCAAGTTAAACTCTTGCCCCATGTTAGCCATAACCTGTGCCGCATTAGCCGCACCCGGCAAAAAGTTTGTCCCGAACTCCATTAGTCTTTTAGCTCGTACCTGTGCATCAAGAACCTCCATGGATCTCGGCTTTATTGAAAACGTGAACTCAAGCCAATCACCTTTGCGTTGTTCCGGAGTAAGCATAATTTGAGAATACTCACCTCCCGGTTGCCTACGTGCAATCGGTAATTCAAGCAACGGGTCAGTATGCAAATACCACGCGATCTTACTAGTAACATCCGAAGAAAAATCGTATATGGTTCCACGCATATCTTGTAACCCAATGCCCGCGTTTGCCTGCATAATTTCCGCTTGTGTAGCGGAATCAGACTCTTGAGCGATTCCGGCTATCTGATCCGGATTACCGCTTATATAGTTGAACCATGTGTGCACTTGGGCCAACAATCGCTCATTCGAATTTGCCTGTCCACCATATGATACGACTTTTACCTGATTGGGGTCACTAACCGAAATTGAGTCTCCATCATTCGCATTGGCAATTTGCTCTGCATCGTCAGCGTTAGATGGGTTGTACAGTAACACATCTTTTTGACGATCCGCTTGGTTCATAATCTTTTCCATCATGTTGTTAGCCATCTTATGCAAGTCATACCACAAACTAACCGGAGCTACTGGAAAAGGATTATTCCCAACAGGTGGGGTTAATGCGAGATAACTGAACGGACCCGACTCGGGACCATAATAATCCTGCACCGCGATATAATCATCGAAAGTTATTTGATAGGGGTTAGGAACGGTCACTAGAACATTCGCCTCTGGAACCCATAACTGTACTATCTCAACGTAATCCTGCAATTCGTACATCCCAGTTGATCCAATATTCTTTTGGGTGAGACTTTTAATTTCTTTTTTATCCCGTGAAGCGTCGGTAACCGATGGTAGTTTAATTACCATATCGTGATCGTACTGGTCATAATCCAACAGTAACCGGCGAGGAGCAAGAAGCTTTGCCCCCATAAAACCGGCGTTCTTCAGCGAGGTACATACTGGATCAACACATAGGTCATCCAGATCAACACGACTCACATATATTTCTCCGGGATCAAACTCGGCATCATCCAACATAATAATATTATTCGACCCACATAGTCCGGACTGCATAACCCCTAGACCGAAGAACGCATCTAAAGCCACGGCCCGCAACTCCTCTTTCAGTTTTATGCGTTTAGCTACGGTATCGATACCAAGACCGAGAAGTTCGGCGTACTGTTTATGTTCAACAATATCAGTATCAATTAAAGTGGTCGGACTCTTCATAACAATGTTCGGGATTAAAGATCGAAGGGCGTGGAAAATTAAATTGAGTGGGGTATCCCCGACATAGCCAGCGTCTTTTGTATAATACTTCCCGACATATTCTCTCATAAACATAGCCCGAGCCCTGCGATATATTTTAGTTCGCTCGAAGCCCGCCTTAACAGCTTCTTGGATTTTGGATGGGATTAATACTTCTTCTACCATGTCGTATCCTTACTAAAATCATATTTATGTCTCCATGGTTTCCGGCTTTTCGCCACCGCTATCTTCTCTTTATGGAGTTTCATTCTGTGGGCGACCGAGCGAAAGGGTGCTTTTGGTTTTTTCCGCCTTAGTTTGGGGGCGGTCTCTAGGGCTTCTAAAGTTAAAGCATCGCCGATCACTCTGTCGCCATGAGTCAATCGAGCAGACTTACTTTCACGAGCAAGTCCCGCGGGTCCAACGCCGCCGCCCGGGTATTCTATATAACGTTCCGCCTCCCCCAAGGCTAAAAACGAATGATTCACATAGTTAGTTTGTGCATACGCGTTATCCAACAACTGTAAAAGATCACGCTTCCCCTGCTGAGAAGTGTGGTACCCATATTTTTGTGTGACCTTCACACCCACGATACCCGCTGTACGAGTACGGTAGTAATAAGGATATAAAAATTTCTTCACTATAAGTTTTCCTATTTCCCATCCGGGCCCATTCTTTTCCCATATAAGCAATGGCATCCTACGAGGTCGAGCCCCGCCTACCCATAGGGCAAGTGCAACAATGATTCTGGCGAAGTCGTAGGGAAGCGTATTCGCGTCCGTCCACTCACCAACCTTTTCCATCGTCTCTACACATAGTATAGAAATAACTGAGTTAGAGGCACCCTGACCTTTACTAGTATCGATACCAAAGATATAGGTCTTATTCTGATCCAATCGTCCCAGCAATAACTCTACCCATAGAGATAAGCTCCCTTTGGAAGTTTTCTTGACTTTGATCCTAGAAGTATCTCGGGTCTTAACAATCTTTGGTATCCCCTCATTCGCAACATCGTTTTTGAAATCAACATTATATATTGAAATCGGTTTACGACCGAACAGATCTTTATGCTGTTTGAGGTTTGCAATACTGAAAAATACGTCGCCCGACTCGATGTCCTGCATTAAAATCTCTTGGGCAACAATCTTAGGTGATCGACGAAGTACTTCTTTATTAAACCACGGAGATTTAATCTCCCACTCATTAGTCTTTTCATTTCGTTCTACATACCGTCCACGACCTTTGTCGGGGTGTTCGTACCACGGAAGCATAAACACTTTTATCTGACCGGAATTAATCCAGTCACTATATTCCGTTCCGGCACCAGCGGGGGTAGAGTTTACTATCCGACAGGGCGTTACATCAGCCGTCGCTGATCTCATCGCCTCACCGTTCTCTACCTTTGCGAACTCGTCGAGGAGAACGATCTTCCGCCGGTCACCAGACGCGGCGTGTCGTGTAGTTGACTCACCATCGATGATACTATTCATAAGTGGATTAAATAAATGCATTTTCGTTCGATTCGGTTCACCTAATTTTATACCGGGGGGGCACATCCACACTGGTAGCCAACTGTTAATATAATCATGCTTCCAAAAAAGTGATTTAGGGTTGCCTGTTTTATCGACATAATCTTCTGTACGGGATAGTTCCAATAACATACAATCTTCTTTAAATAACCAATACCAATGGAATCCCTCCAAGCAACACCAACTGGCCCCCATATCTCGACTCTTCTTTATTCCTAAATCGTGGCCGGTTTCTACCGCATCTATAAACTCACCAAAAAATTCATCCTGTATCACCCATGTTATCATCGGTACATGGGATTGAATCGCAGGTATCATAGATCCATCGGGCAATACATCAAACTGTTTAAAAGTCCAGACAAATGTATTGATCCAATATAACATCGAATCGGCACACGCCCGCATCAATTCTTCTTGGAATGTGATGTTATGCTCTGCCTTACGAAGAATTGTTTCGCGGTATCGTTTGTTCGCTTCAACTTCTTTGGGTACCTGTAGTCCTGTTATGGGGCAAGTCCAGATTTCTGGATTCCCGGGGAATGGGGTTTTGAGTTTAGGGGCGGTGGTTAGAGTACCAAGTGTCATCAAGCCTCCTCGGCCATTTTATTTAACCCTTTTTTAGTCGTCTCACTAATACGGTCCGCAATACTCTTTTTAGATTCGGTTGCACTAACATCCTGAACCTTACCCTCCATGCGTTCCAGTAACATCCTCATGTAAGAAATACTAGGAGGGTGTACCACCTCTTTCTCAGTTTTTATATCAAACTCTTCAAAGCCCAATGCATGTTTCCAAATAATCTCGGCCAACTTCTCAGCCCTTGCACATAGACGAGCCTCTCCACCACTATCTATACAAGCATCTTCTAGCTTCGCCATATCGGTCAGATATTTGCTTACCAAACGATTCGCTTTAGCTCGACTATTTTTCTTCGCCATTAGTTTTCCCTCCACCATCGTGGACCATCCAGCTAAACCCAAAACAGCCGGGACAGTGCATCTTGACTATCCTCGAACCGATAGTATGCTCGATGTTACCACACAAAGGACACGTCCACACAGTCACAGGTTGTTTCGGCTTCTTGTGTTCGGAGATAACCATTCAATAACTCTCTTCCCTTCGATACCGGTACCGCCAGATTAGCTTCTATGCCTGTAGAATAAACAGTTCCCGCCACTACAATCCCAATCAAACACCCACTCATATCGAATAACCCGCCACCCGAGTTACCCCCGGTTACTTCGGCATCGGTCATTATTAGATCCACGCCGAAAGGAGCTTCATCGATGTATATGTTCGACACAATTCCCACTGACACTGAATTAAATACCCCTAGCGGATGCCCAATTATATACATGGACTGACCCAATCGAGGATAGACCTTACTCATTCTAACATATGGAGCATCTTTAATATCGATCTTCAAGATTGCAATGTCATCATTCGGGTCCGCGACAATCAAAACACTCATATATTTTACGCCATCAATCATCGTCGCGATCATTACTTCTTGATCCTCTACAACATGCCCAGCAGTCATAATCCAACCATCGTTAGATATTAACACACCCGCACCTAACCAATTTGCAAATCCCGGACGGAGTTCCACTACAGCGGGAAGTGTCTTCGCCACAAGATCAGGCAAAGCCATACTATTCCTAAACGATGGACGGCATAATTGGCAAGGCAAACGCCCACCATCTGTAATGACCCATAGGTGCCCTACTATTACAACAAAAGCAAGCACTATACAGAGTATTAAAATGTTATGCTTCACTTCACCTCCGAATTATACAGCGTTAGAGATCTTAACAACATATGCAGTAGCATCGAAGGATGTCCCAAATGTAGACACAGTATCTATAACTGCAACCATCATAGTTACATTAGTTGCCTTGATATCCATGAATCCACCCGGAGGTATGACCGCGGTAACATTTCCAACGGTAGCGGGATCGACTCCTTGGCCTACCACCGTTATACCAACCATTGGAGCGAACACTCTGTATGTTTCTCCCACTACCACTGTCACATCAGCTTTTGCCCCATCAACACTAGCGGCTACTTGGGCATCTCCCGCTTTACATACCAGACCATCGGGCCATATACCAGCCATATCAATCTCCCTCATTTATTTTTCGTCTTATTTTATCGATTAAATAACCGATCCGTATTCCGGCAAAAATAATTATCACAATGGCGAACAGTCGAGTCATTCAGTACTCTCCAGATATGCTATAGCTTGGTACAAACTCTCAACAGAGTCTTTCCAAAACCCCAGCCCCATGTTACACCGACAACACAGTAGGCCGCGAACTTTTCCTGTGGCATGGTCGTGGTCTGTATGGATTTTATCGTAGGGAACAGAATCCCTGCATAAGACACAACACCCATTCTGGTCGAGATACATTTGTTTATGTTGTTTCAGAGTAATATCATATCTTCGCAAGAGAGCCTTATTACGGAAGCTTGAAAGTCGAGCCTTCCGATACTCCTTAGCATAGGCACTTAACTTACCCTTATTTTGTCGGTAATACTTCTGTTGCACTTGACGCCCCTTCGCAGAGTGCCGGTACTTGGACTGACGAATATTGAAGCACTTACGACATTGTTTGTCTAGCCCATCTTTTCGGCTTCGATCTGTGTTAAACTCCTCCGGGGGGAGTTCCTGTTTACAAGTACTACATTTTTTACTCATTCCATTCGCCCCCTATAACCGGCATGACTGTAGAGCTTGAGTCATTCATAATAACTCGTAGATTCTGGGCGGTGCCCCAATCCGTAATTTTAACCTCCATCACCTTCACTCCCCATCCTGCGGCCTGTTCCCGAATACCTTTGAGAATTTCGTCCGCCAAACCCATGGGATTAGTACAATCAGCCGTATCCCGTTCCCCTACATATTCTAAAATAATACCTAAAGCAAGAACAGCCAATGATTTATCGACATCATTAATTGTTAATAGAGCTTTCCTTGCATCAGTTATTCGATAACGAATTGCCCCACTCACCGTCATATTTCGTCCGTCTTTAGAGAATACACTCTGGCCCCGAAGATCTACCCAACAAGGGGTGATGGTCAGAGAATGAATCATTTGTACTAGCTCCCAGAAAAAATAAAATCCGGGGGATAGCTTCTTTTCATACTTTCCCAATGTTACGCGTACCGCCTCCTCATCAGGTTGGATCATTTCGATCCTCGGGATACATTTTCTAACGACCTCATATAATTTATTAAATACACCCAATCTAACTCCTACGGTTTAATGGCCTCTTCCCGAGCAGAATTTTCTTTTTTAAGCTGGGCAACTGCATCTTTGAACCGACCTTTATCCTTCTTTATTAATTCGGCCTCTACCAAAGTATGGGCATCGCCCTCAATTTCCCATTGGTCGCGTTTTTTACTCTTAGCCATTAGTACCCTTTCTTCCCGAATACTTTTTTCAATCGTTTCTTCGCTTTTTGGAATATATTTAGTTTCTTCTTCTTGACCGGGGCTTTCGGCTTCTTTTTCTTCATAGCCAAGGCTTTTATTACCCCAGAGCCCGGTTTTTCCCCAGCGGAGATCATCGCCTTCATCCCGGGGGTTTGTTTTTTGAACTCCCTGTGGTATTCATAGTGTCGTTGTCTCGGCATAATAGACCTTTAAACTCTTCAATTGGGGTATGCGGATAAACGCAGACTCCCTACCATACTATCGCAGATTCGGTAATTTTTTCAAATCATTTATGGTAAAAAATTATTTTTATTCTAAGAGATCTTCAGGAGAGAGTAATTTTTCCTCTAAGTTACTAATACGATGGATCACGACGTCGAGTATTTCCCGTCGTATTTCATCATATAGCTTACGCCGCTTTATCCATTGCCACCATCGCAATCCCGGGTTTTTACGTTCATTCATTTTAACACCCCATAAATTAAGATTAAATTATGTACATTATGTACATTATATACTACTTAGTATTTCACCCCCATTATATTATCATGGATCAATAGAAACCGAAGCCGTATTCCTGTGACTGCATCCGGCGACGATTTTTTTGGTACCGTAGGATATGCTTTTTATTCTTTTTGTAATCCTTCCGTTTATACTTATTTCTGCATTCGGTACATTTATACTGTAATCCATCGGAAGCTTCTTTTCGTCTTCCAAATTTCTCCCGCGGTAACATCCGCTTACATCCAGTACATTTTTTCTCCATTGTTTTCCTTCCTGAATAACTGTCCCTATACACTACTATCGCAAACCAGTTACTTTTTTCAAACGATTTATAAAATATTTTTCTGTCCCCCCCACTATCTTTGTTTCCAGCCGAATAATGCATATCGGCCTAAGTAAACCCCGACACGCAGGAACTACTTAGGTCAGATAAGCCTTTATAGTCACTGAGTTTACCGCCGTTTTTTGCCTTTGCCCCCCCGCCCCCCCACTTGAAACCTTATATAT
>SDBV01013293.1_pt1 | contig 10487 bp, 5 predicted proteins | sample 2277081 | NCBI WGS metagenome assembly SDBV01 (sample SAMN10402039, study PRJNA504765) | marine sediment metagenome | isolation source: marine sediment core GS10_PC15, 223 cmbsf | place: Arctic Ocean: Southern Knipovich Ridge | collected 2010
GTTGTCGATCATTTTGGCGTTACTGATTATGGCGTTGGCCATGTTACGGTTTAAGATCGTACTCAGTTTTATCTTTCCCGTCGTCACTGCCTGATCAGTGAGTTTGGCGGTTGTTACCGCCCCGTTCACAATCGAGCTGGTCCTAACTGAGTTGTCGGGGACGAAAGCCAGAGCCGGAGCGGCCCCGAGAATTAAGAGCATCAGGGTGGCTAAAACGACTGTCGCTCGCGAAAAGAGTTGGCTGCGCTTCTCCCTCAGTTTACGTCGCCCCCTTTAACTGGAGACCGTCCGGTCTTTGCTTTCTGACTGTTTACACGGTTGAATTGCTGTCGCTTACTTACGTGATGGGAGCAAGTTATTCGTCGATTTCTGGTCTAGATATGCCCAAGCAGTTTGCCTGCCAAACATCCGAAAAATAATATAAACATCTAGGCCAAGGTGTACCTATGACCAGACCCTTTGTTGCTTGGGTAGGTCTTTCTTCCGGCCAAGAGAGGCCGTCTTCCTGCTAAGAACCAAGCGAATACAGGCCCAAGTAGTCCAATATGTATCTGAACTTTTTCAGTAGGGTTCAAATAAATTGCCAAACGCTTGAACAAGGAAGCAAAAATTGCGCGCTCGCATAAAACAAATATAATGCCTTTGTACAGGCATTATTAGGGATTGGCGGGGATAGAGGGACACTATTCGAACGATTTGCTAGCGGTATATAAGCAGCTTGAACGGCTGATTGGATAATACCACTCTGCTTTCCTGATGAGAGAATTCTTGAAGATCGTCAGTTAGGTAGCTACGTGGACACCTATCGGTTCTTTGCTCTCTATTTCTTGCTTATATACCTTTAGCATTATTTTGGCAAATAACGAGTGGATTATCATAAAATTGAACGTTATAGGCATAGATAAACGTCTCAGGAAAGTGTCAGCTATTATGTCATCAACTAGACTTAATTGTGATGTTTCATTTCCCAGATCTTTGAAGACAAACGCTATGTTCATGGCTATAGGGGGATGATATAGGCCAAAGGTAACCTTCTTTCCCGGATCAATTGCAACAACATCGAAAGGACCGTATTTTCGACCGACCGTTAATTCAATCATCTTAGTTTCCAATTCGTTTCGGCTTTTGAGAAATAATTCAACTGGAGATATAAGTAAGCGTGCCATCAAAAAAGGTTTTCTTTCGAGTAATTTATTAGACGCGAATTTAAACGGCCTATTCATAAAATGCTCATAAACGATCTTTGCATCCGCATTGATATCTATCGAATGCTTAACTTCAAGCATGATTTTCGATCTTTCTTTTAATTGCTGATCCATTAACTTCTCTCCTTTATTAATTAATACATAGCCTTGTCTCTGGCCAAATTATCTAGGCCAAACCAGTCTTTCTCCCGAGCCCTAAACATAATGAGATCGCCTGTCGTCTCGAGTGATCGCGTAATTTCATTTCTACCAACCGAGAATTTATTGGTCTTAAGCAATGAGCGATCGCTTTGCCCTTCATTACTCAACCACTGAAGATTTTATGAATTCTATCTTACTTCTACATTTGTAGTCATTTTATCCAATTTACCAACCAGGCGCCAGACGTACATCAGTATGGAGTTGGAATTGGAGTTGACCCGCTTTCATTGACACCCCAAAACTGAACCCTAAGGGTCCGAAGCCAGAGTCAACATGGCATACACACCTTAGTTCCAAGCTGCGGCAGCATGCCAAGAAGGAGAGGATAAGGCCTTTGTACAGGCATTATTTGGGATTTGCGGGGATAGAGGGACACTATTCGAACGATTTGCTAGCGGTATATAAGCAGCTTGAACGGCTGATTGGATAATACCGCTCTGCTTTCCTAGTGAGATAATTCTTGAAGATCGTCAGCCGGGCGAGCCTATCTATATATTGCTCAAACTGCTACCACTCGGAGCATGCTAAGATGTTACCGCAGGTAGAGGCCTGTTGCAAGCATATCGCTGCCGTCTAGGTTCTTGGTAAAGCCTATGGTAATTTGCTGACACTACCTGCCCACCGCAATCCCGTCGACATCAAAGCGACGTCTGCCGGGAGTGCCAAGATTGACGATCTTGATGTAGTGGGTCTTCTTCTTGACGAAGGTCTTGTTGTAGATCAAGGTTCTCGCTTTGGTCTTCTTGGCGTAGGCATCGACCGTTTTGACGTACTTGCCGTCTATGTAGATTTTAGCTTTGCCTCTGGATTTGGCCTTGGTAGCGATAAGGCCGATGGATTTAGCGTTGGGTACTTTGTAGATCATGGTGTGGTTTCTTTTGTAGGAGTACCTGACAGAGGAGAGATAGTAGACCGACTTAGAGCCCTCGAAATAGGCATTGAAACCTGTACGTTTGTAAAGATTGGCCCCTTCGTTGTAGGGGACGATGGTTTTCTTGATAGCAGACCATCTGGTATTACCGGCTTTGTCTTTGGCTTGCACCTTGAAGTAGTAGGTCCTACCCATTTTGCCCTTAAAGACTAGTGAGGTGGATGTGGTATTGGCTTTTAGTGTCCTCCAGGTGCTGGAGTTGTCGACTCTGTATCTGAGCGTGTATACGGCTATGCCCGATAGGGAATCGGCGCCTCTCCATCTAACGGTAAATTGCGGTCTCTTTGATTGAGCGGTAGAGACATAGGGTGAGTAGACTTTAGCTGTCGGGGCAACTGACTCGAGAATGATCGTATCCGAATAGGCGGGCGATTCATTGCCGTCTTTGTCTTTTACTTGATAGTAGACTCGTTTAGTGCCGTCGCTTGGCGGTAGAGTCCAGGACTTGGTCGAACTGAAGTTGGTCACTTTAAAATAACCGCCACCAAACTGTATGCTCATGCCGAAGTCGACCCACGCGCTCCAGGAGTCGCCCATGTTCTTAAAGCGCACCTTATCTAGACCGCTACCGGTATCTGAACCCGTTAGTTTAAGGGTGACTTTGGTTGAATTGGTGTAGGCGGCACCGCTGTTGATCTTTATTGAACCAGTCGGCTTGATGGTGTCGAGCGATGTCATGAATATCGCATCGTCATTGCCGTCGGTATGGTCTTTCCAAACAACATTGCTGCCACTTACATGGAGACCCCGGTCGCTATTGCTGTTGTTGCTCAGCTGGGTAGTAGTAAACCAAGTGGCAGAAGCCGCGATGGGATTAAGCGTTGCAAACATTAACGCTATTGATAGGATTAGGCCAAATCTTTTGAGCCTATGCATTTCCCTCATTATGTCTCATACCTCCAGCGTATAGTGGCCAATAGCATGATGGAGCTTAGGGCCTCATTTAACTTGTAAGATCTTCGAGTACTTCAATACATTATTGCTACCGCTTCACTACCACGCCATCGACCTCAAAGCGAGCCCGGCCCGGAGTACCTAAGTTGACCACTTTGAGATAGTGGGTGCCTTTCTTGCTAAAGTTGCGGTAGTAGATGAGTTGTCTCGGTCGTGTCTTCGATGACTTGGCATCTACAGTGGTGACGTATTTACCGTCCACGTAGATCTTGGCCCGACCCATCTTGGGTCCCTTGGTGACTACCAGACCGATACCATTGTTTCTGTAGAGCTTGTAGACCAAAGTGTGTCCTCGTCTGTAGGAATACCTCACAGAGGTTAGGTAGTTTTGGGACCTACCTAGTTTCTTGTAGCCGAAAAAGCCGATCTTTCTTAGGAAGATACCTTCATTGAAAGGCACCAGCGTCTTGTAGACCTTAGACCAGGAACTGTTACCGGCGTTGTCTGTCGCTTTGGTCCTGAAATAATAGGTAACGCCTGCTTTACCTTTGAAGTAACCGTAAGTGGAATTGGTATTGGCTTTCCATGTCCTCCATGCTTTGGAAGTGGAGGGGCGATACCTGACTGTATAATGCCTTATCTCCGAAGACGGGGCTGGGTCAGTTGCCGACCACTTGACCTTAAAGGTGGTCGTCTTAGAGATCCTGGTTGAGACAAACGGGGTGACCATCTTGACGGTCGGCTTTTTGGTATCAATCTTAAAAGGCCCCAAGTGTATAGTCGATGACCAGTTGCTGGCGCTATCTACAGTCCTTAGGTGAAAATACCAAGCACCGTTGGCCAGCGGTCTGCTGGTTACTGAAGTCTTTGTCTCTTCAACGTCCTTTATCTTATCCGGAAAATGGGTGGGGCTTTGGTTCCAATCGTAAGAGAAGCCGTCAACACCGCTTTGATTGTCCGAGGCGCCGGTAAAACCCACATCAATAGTATTGTCTTTTGACCAAGCACCGACTATATGACTGGAGCTAGTGGCCGCCGGATCGCTGGGCGCAGGTGATTCGAATCTGGCCAAAAAGATCTCACTGTCATTGCCGTCGCTGCCCGACCAGACAACATTATTACCGCTTACTCGTGCGCCCGAATCATTATAGCTGTTATTGGTCAGCTGAGTCGTGCTTGAGCCGTTGTAGAGAAAGATCTCCCAGTCGTTGCCGTCGTAGCCATACCAGACAACATTATTGCCGCTTATTTGTGGACCCCAATCATCTTTGCTGTCATTGGTCAGCTGGGCGGTGCTTGAACCATTGTAGAAAAAGATCTCATTGTCATTGCCACCTTCTTGGCCCAGCCAGACAATATTGTTGCCGCTTATTTGGGGAGCGTAATCATCATAGCCGTTATTGGTCAGCTGAGTCGTGCTTGAGCCATTGTAGAAAAAGATCTCACGGTTATCGAAATCGCCTCCAGACCAGACTGCACTATTGCCGCTTATTTGGGGAGCGTAATCATGATAGCTGTTATCGGTCAGCTGAGTGGTGCTTGAGCCGTTGTAGAAAAAGATCTCCCAGTCATTGCCACCTTCTTCGCCCCGCCAGACTACATTATTGCCGCTTATTTGGGGCTTCTCTTCATCATAGCTGTTATCGGTCAGCTGAGTGGTGCTTGAGCCGTTGTAGAAAAAGATCTCCCAGTCATTGCCGTCGTGGCCCTTCCACACAACATTATTGCCGCTTATGTGAGGCGACACATCATGATCGTTATTGTTGGTCAGTAGGGTAGTGCTTGTGCCGTTATACAAAAAGATCTCATTGTCATCTATCCATCCGGCTGCCTGCCAGACTACACTATTGCCACTTATTTGGGGAGCGTAATCATGATAACCGTTATTGGTCAGCTGAGTCGTGCTTGAGCCATTGTATAAAAAGATCTCATCGTCATTGCCACCTTCGTAGCCTTCCCAGACTACATTATTGCCGCTTATTTGAGGATACCTGTCTACGTACTCGTTCTCGGTTAGCTGAGTCGTAAACCAAGCGGCGGAAGCCGGGATGGGATTAAGTGCTACTGCCACCAGCGCAATTGATGCAATTAGGCCAAATCTTTTGAGGCTATATGTTTTCCTCATGATATCCCTTGCCTCCAAAGTATAGTGCCAATAGGGCGATGGGGCTTTTTGCGTTTATCGTGTAGCTAAAAAGAGTTGTGGGAGTACTGTGATGGTAGGCTGCTTCCTATACTATAGGAAGCAGCCAAGTTCTTGTCAATAAACTTATCAAGCGCGCTGCAAGAGAGCTATTTTGGTTCACCACACATATGTTGCCAAGAAGGAGAGAATAATGCCTTTGTACAGGCATTATTTGGGATTTGCGGGGACACAGGGACACTATTCGAACGATTTGCTAGCGGTATATACGCAGCTTGAACAGCTGATTGGATAATACCGCTCTCTTTCCTGATGAGAAATTTCCTGAAGGTCGTCAGTTAGGTGATCCTACATTGACACTATTCAAACTGCAACAAATCAGCATATATTAAGATGTTACAGCAGCTAGAGGCCCACTGCAAGCATATTCCCGCTGTATGATTAAGTGGTCCATGGCAGGTACATACTGAGGACTCCAGGCATGTTTCACGTTCTTTCCGACAAATGCTATTGATGTTCATAGCGGGAGCGACGGGCGTCAATCCCACAAGAGTCACCACAGAGGAATTGAGGTCTTGGCTGACTTAAGCTGAAATCAGCCGCAAATCCTCGAATACCAAGGATGTCAAATGTGACTCTGATTTCGAGCACAAAATCATATAATCATGCAAGCAGACATAGCAAGACACTCCAGATTCAGTCCGTGGCTTAAGCTCAGGATGGTCAAGTGCATGAAGTCTTGACCGATCTACGCAGCATTCCATAGTATGCTTGTTGTGTAGTTTAAGGATAAAAGAGAATGTTTGGACTTAGTTGAGTGAAAAGCTTGCCTACCTCATATGATGGAGCCTCCTCATCAAGGAGACTGATATGATCGACAGCTTCCTACACCTCATAGACAGAATTATTCAGCTCATCAAAGATCGGGACAAAGCATCGCATGAGGTTCTTGCGCTCATTGTAGAACCTCTGTTTGCCGAGATGGCTCTAGTCGTGAATGACTATTTATCTCTTTATCTCGAGACGCTCGAGGTAATAGGCGATGATTCTGACGAGTCTCTCACTATGGCCATTAGAAATATCACAGCGAGAAGACAGGAGCTCCTAACAACGCGAATCAAAGTGCGCGAAATGGCCCGCACTGTAGGTGACAGTTTCCGGAATCAGCAGCTCGTAGATTTTGCAGAGGAAATCCTGCATTTCTTCCACAGCTCCAGGATTGTCGCCTACAGGACAAGCTCTACCCCCTCCACATCTTTGAAAGTTGAACTCCACGAATTTGTCGAACGCCCCGATTTGGACAGATCTGCGCTGAAGTCCAACATAGAGCAGGCATTACGAAATATTGAAATTAATTGGGCCAGCGTCACGCGTGCATATTGTCGGGTCAAGATTACCTTGGTGTGATAGTCGCCTTACTAGGGAGATTCTTCTAATGGAACTGCTAACGTCGGTAAGAATGAGAGCCTTTCTCAAACAACAAAGAGTGGACGAGGTTGATCGCCGAGTGGAGTCGGGCAGCTACAGAACATATCGACCCGGCGAGACAATTCTTGACAGGCACAAAGTAGTTCGGACCATAACGGGCGGTTTTGGGATGATTTACTTCTGTCAAACCCTAGGAACATATGGCCCAATTGTTATTAAGACGATCTTGCCTGAATACGTTCACAGTGATGTTGCTCGACAATCATTCCGGCAGGAAGCGGAGAACTGGACGAGGCTCGGAGATCACGAAAATCTAGTCAAAGCGCTCTATGTTGGAGAGCTTGACGAGTGCTTAGCCATTCACTTCGATTTGGTTATTGGCGATCCAATGTATGGCAATGACCTTTCGGGCTATTTGGGAAGGTACCCATTTCGTCCTGAAGAGGTGCTGCTTCTCGCAACTCGTTTCTGCGATGGGATGATATATGCAGACCAGCGTTTCTGCGAGCTTGGCAAACATTTCATCCACGCTGACATAAAGCCGTCCAATATCCTCATCTCTCGAGACCTGACTCCTAAGATCACTGATCTGGGTTTGGTCCATACGGGACAAGAAGCAGGAAAAATCGCCAATGGAACCCCTGGATATATTGCGCCCGAGGTATACGCCGGATCGCCACCGACCCCATATTCGGACATCTATAGCTTTGGATGTGTTCTCTATGAGTTGTTTTCTGGTGGCAAAGCGCCTTTTTTCTTAAACGCTGTCGAGCTTGATCGACCGGCCGTCGAGTGGGGAGGAATACTTCAACACAAACACAAAGCTCAACTACCTCATGACCTTAGAACACTTATTCCTGAAGGTGTCTTGCATGAAGGCGTGTTCTATTTACTCGATCGATGCCTTTCTAAAGATCCCCTGAAGCGATTTCCCGATTTCTCGACTCTCAAAGATTTTATCGATCAAATATGCATAGAGCTTGGCAGCCGCGACTCGCCAATAGCTCATCATGATACGACTTTTGACTCACATGATTTGCACGACGTTCTGCACGAACTTGATAATAGAGCACAGTCCCTATCCAGCCTGGGACTATTTGAAGAATCACTTAAATGTTGGGACCAAATGCTCGCAAAGTGTGAGCGTCAGGAACCACGCGCTCTTCGCGGAAAAGGAGACGCGCTTGTTGCAGTCGGACGCTATTCAGAAGCATTGGATTGTTACAATGAATCCCTGAAGTTGTTGCCCGATGATATTGAACAGTGGTTGGATAAGGGAATCATTCTGATAAAACAGGGCAACCCAGGTGAAGCAATTCAGTGTTTTGATAAAGCTCTCTCAATCAAGGTTCAACCTAACACAATATGGGGCAACATTGGTCATCCTGTTATGGTGATGCCGGCAAATTCACCTGCCGAAATGGATGCGTTCCAACGATTGTACGAGAACGAAATAAAAAAAGGCGACTTGCTTCTAGCTAGCGTATACCTCAACAAAGCAGTTGCTCTAGAACATACGGAGAAACATGAGAATGCTTTAGAGTGCATTGAGCAAGCACTTGGAAAGAATCCCTACTCAACTGACGCTTGGCTGCAGAAGAGTAAGCTCTTAACAAAACTTGAACGCGAACAAGAAGCGACCGTCTGCCTTTCTAAAGCACTGTCTATCGTACCGGAGGAATGGGAGCATAAACTAGGTGTGAGTCTGTGCGGCGGTAGTGCCGACACAGAGGACATTGTAGGTACGCTCCCGAGTGACTGTGAGCACGGCAGGATTGGCTACCTGTTCTTCAAAGGTGCAGAACTAATCAAACACGGGCGTCCACAGGAAGCCCTTATATATCTTGATGAGTACTTGGCCTTCCATGAAGGGAACCAAGTAGCTTGTTGGTTTAAAGCGATGGCTCTTAACGAAGCAAGTAGACCTGATGAGGCAATTGAATGGATTGATGAATGCATCTCTGCGCGGCCAGATTGGGCTGAACTATTGGGACATAAAGGCATCCTGCTCGTGATGCATGGCGAAAAACACCTGCACGATGCTGTTCAGTGCTTCAGACGTGCTTTGGAAATTAATGACGAAATGCCTACAATTCATCAAAACCTCATAAGAGCTCTCCGCACACTTGGCAAGGAAAAGGAGGCAGAGCAATGCTTTATTGAGGCAACTAACGTTTCAGGTCGGTGGATCAAGGAGGGGCTCCGACTTCTCGCTGATGAAAAGTTTCACGAAGCAATCAATGAGTTTGACATGAGCCTGTCGTTCGACAATTGGTTAGGGCTTAAGGAGGGAGAGCCCATGGCGCTCAGTAATAAAGGGACAGCGCTCTTATCGTTGCACCGATATAATGAGGCACTCGAACTATTCGATATAGTGTTGAAGGTTTTTCCTGACGAAACTGCCATATGGTGTAACCGCGGCACGGCTCTGAGTTTATCTGGGAAATTTGACGAAGCATTAAGTAGCTATAATAAGGCACTTGAAGGGGATCCGAAAAACGGTGACGTCTACGCCAATAAGGCGACGCTGCTTGCTAAGTTAGGTAGAATGAGGGAGGCCAAAAAGTGCTGGCGAAAGAGCAAGCGCTTGGGTGTCGCTGGGTGGCAGGTTAATCCAGAAGACAGTAACCTTTGAGCTTGCTATCAACTGGCGTTCTTCGATTCTCAACCGATGGTGCTTAGCGACATTAGATACAAAATAATCATTAGGTCTTCCTCCGCGGAAACGACGGCGGTCGAACCTGCGAATCATTAATAGAATTCAGAATGGAGCAGATTTTGGGACTAACCGCAAATGATGCGGACAGAACCACACGCTCTCAGGAAAACAAGAAACAATGCCTTTGTACAGGCATTATTTGGGATTTGCGGAGGGAGGGGGATTCGAACCCCCGGACCCTTGCGGGTCAACGGTTTTCAAGACCGTCGCATTCGTCCGCTCTGCCATCCCTCCACGCCCTAGTCTACAGGAAACCGCTGGGGCTTTGGACCCTAGCTACTTCTTGGTCAGCGGGGTATAGGCGAGCAGTACGCGCTTGGTCCCGATATCGGAAAAACGAATGGTTGCGACGGCATTCTCACCACTGCCTTCGATCTCGACGATTATGCCGTCGCCCCACTTGGCGTGAGTAACGTTGTCGCCCGAAGAGATGTCGAGCGTGGGCTGAGAACGCTTCTTTTCACTATCGCGCTTCCTTTCCGCCGTTCCCCAGCCGCTGTCGCCATAGTGGCCGATACGATCGGCAGGGCGGGTGGCGCCGGCATGCTCTAGCAGCTCGTCGGGTATCTCTTCCAAGAATCGTGACGGGCGGCTAGCGCCCGTCTGACCGAACATCATCCGAGACCAAGCGTAGACTAAATAGAGCCGCTCCTCCGTCCGGGTCATACCCACATAAAAAAGGCGCCTCTCTTCTTCGATATCACTCTCACTGCCGATCGAGCGGACGTGTGGGAAGAGCCCTTCCTCCAAGCCGATCAAAAACACCACCGGGAACTCCAGCCCCTTGGCGCTGTGCAGGGTCATCAGGCTAATACCTTCCTCGCCTTCCACGACCTCCGAAGAGACCAGAAGGGCCGTCCGCTGGACAAACTCGGCCAGGTCCGAAACGGCGCCGGTTTCAGTCTCGAACTCTGACGCCACCGACAGGAACTCAGTCAAGTTTTCTAGGCGGCTCTCCGCTTGGGC
>SDBV01013294.1_pt1 | contig 10487 bp, 10 predicted proteins | sample 2277081 | NCBI WGS metagenome assembly SDBV01 (sample SAMN10402039, study PRJNA504765) | marine sediment metagenome | isolation source: marine sediment core GS10_PC15, 223 cmbsf | place: Arctic Ocean: Southern Knipovich Ridge | collected 2010
TTGGCTCCGCGAAAAGAAGGCGGAACTCGGCGTCGAAAATCTCCTCCTGCTTCCATTCCAGCCCTTCGAGGTCATCCCCGACGTGCTGGCCTCGAGCGAGGTGCTCGTCGCCATTCTCGAGCGCGACGCTGGGATCTTCTCGGTGCCGTCGAAGGTGCTGAGCTACCTGTGCGCCGGGAAGCCGATCCTTGCCGCGATCCCGCCCGAGAATCTCGCAGCCCGAATCATCGCGAAAGCGGATGCCGGGATCATCGAGGCACCGGATGCCAGTAGCGCCCTCGTGAGCGCCGGGGAGCGGTTTCTGCGAGATCCCGAGCTGCGCCGCCGGACTGGTGCCAACGGCCGCTGTTATGCCGAAAGCGCCTTTGAGATAGGACGGGTAGCCGACTCATTCATCGGTATGCTCGATTGAGCCGATCCCCGCGCGCCCTCTCACCCACCGGGGCCTCGGTTGTAGCAGGAGGGAGCAGGTCGCGAAGATGCGGTGGTCTCTGTGGCCGCAGCAGAGGGTTTCGTGAATGATGCGGGCCAGAGAACAAGCCGTATTCAACCATGGGTCGAGATCAAGGGCGATCTTCACAGCCTATTGGGCACGAACGGCTGACTCCTTGTCGAAATGGAAACTCTCGGAATCGGGTACGCTGTTCGCCTTTCTTAATCGTTCTTGGTCAATCGTCTCGACTCTGGTCTTCATCTGGCTCGTCATCACCCAGCTGACCCCTCAACTACAGGGTTTCTACTATACGTTTCTCAGCCTTCTACTATTGATACAGCTGGCCGACATGGGGTTTGGCACGGTGCTGACACAGTTCGCCAGCCATGAATGGGCCCACCTGGGTTTCGACGATCGGGGAGACGTGGTTGGACCGGATCAGCCGAAGGCGCGATTCGCTTCGCTGATTCGTATCGCGATCAAATGGTATTCGTTGGCGGCAATCATCTTCTCCCTGGTGCTCGGTTTCGGCGGACACGTCTTCTTTTCGCTTCAGATTGACTCCAGAACGGTCGACTGGCAGGCACCGTGGTGGATACTGTGCGCGTTTGCCGCGGCTTTCCTCCTGTTGGTCCCGATATCGAGCCTTCTGGAGGCGACCCACCAGGTCGCGAAATGCCAGCGCAATCAACTGGTAGCGAACGTGTGTGGCACCATCGCCGGCTGGACGACACTCATCCTTGGCGGCGAGCTTTACGCAATTCCTGTTCTGTTTGCCTTACGCGCGATCATCGGACACGCGCTCAACACAGCCGCCGCGTTACCGATATTGCGCCTATGGTCGCGCGCCCATCCCAGCGACCGCCTTTGGCGCGCTGAGTTCTGGCCACAGCAGTGGCGCATATGGGTGAGCTGGATGGCCGGCTTCATGGTGTTTCAAAGCTTCACGCCGATCGCCTTTCAACTGGCGGGCGCCACCGTAGCTGGTCAGATTGGAATCATGGTACAAGCATTCCATGCGGTCAACCAGCTGAGTTCCGCTCGGCTCGTCAACGATCAGCCTAGAATGGGAGTTCTGGCCGCACACAAGGACTACAACGGACTCCGTCGCCTAGTGCGTACGGCCACCAAGCAAAATCTTCTCCTGGCAACGCCCCTCGCGGCGACTGCAATCTGCACCGTCTTCGCGATCAAGACGTACTTTCCCGAAATCGGCGCGCGCTTCGGCGATGTCGGGAGTTTCACGATCTTTGTTCTCGTCGCAATACCTATCCAGATTTCGAACGTAGAGACGGCCGCCATCAGATTCCAGAAGAGAGAGCCCTTCATCCCGCCAACCGTTGTTACCGCGTTGATCATATTGGCTGGTAATCTGATCCTGACGAAGACACTGGACGCACATTTAATGCCCATCGTGTTCGCCCTCGCTTCGATTGTGGTCTTGTTACCTTGGGTCCATGTCGTATATTTGAGAAATATGGTGCATTCTAGATGACTCGGGATTTGCAGCGCCGATGCCGCTGTCGATGACGGCAGTCGCTAGATCTGAAAACAGTGGGTAACCCATGCTTGAAAAGATTCTCGTAACGGGCGGCGCCGGCTATATCGGATCGTTGCTGGTCCCCGCGTTACTGGCCGATCGTCATTCGGTCACTGTGTTGGATTCGTTTGCGCGCGGCGAGCCATACCTTGCGGATTGCTGCCGGTATTCCACTTTTACGCCGGTACGCGGCGACGTGCGAGACGAGCAGCTCATGCGCCAATTGGTTTCCGACGCAGACATCGTGATTCCGTTGGCCGCGCTGGTTGGTGCGCCCCTCTGCGACGCGGACGCCGTCGGCGCCCGGACCATCAACAGGGATGCAATCCTGTTCTTGTTGAGCCTATTGAGTTCCGAACAGCGCCTCATTTTTCCAAACAGTAACAGCGGCTATGGCATCGGTCAGGGAAGCACCGTTTGCACCGAGGAAAGCCCGCTGAATCCGATATCGCTCTATGGGCAGACGAAGGTCGAAGCAGAAGGCGCGATTCTCGACTCGGGTAACGGAATTTCGCTGCGGCTGGCCACCGTATTCGGCATCTCTCCGCGCATGCGAACCGACCTTCTCGTTAACGATTTCACCTACAGAGCCGTCAACGATCGGACGGTCGTGGTTTTCGAAGGCCACTTCAAGCGAAACTACATTCATGTGCGTGACGTCGTGAAGGCGTTTCAGCATTCCATCGAGAATTACTCGGCCATGAATGGACTTCCCTACAACGTGGGATTGTCAGACGCCAATTTCTCGAAGCTGGAGCTTTGTTCGCTGATCCAATCCCATATCCCCGCTTTTGTCTATCTGGAAGCTCCAATCGGCAAGGATCCGGACCAGCGCAACTACATCGTGTCGAATTCTCGGATCGAAGGCACAGGATTCAAGCCGGAGTGGTCGCTTGATCGGGGCATCATCGAGCTGATTCGAGGCTACAAGATGTTGAGCAACCTGAAATTCTCGAATGTCTGATGCCAACACACGGAGCATCGCCGAAGCCATGCCGCGCGCGGTCGTTCTCGTCGGCGGACGTGGTTCGCGCCTGGGCAGCGCCACGGCGGAAACCCCCAAGCCTCTGTTGCCCATCGAGGGACAGCCGTTTCTGTACTGGTTGACGCTCTGGCTCCTTTCGCAAGGTGTACGCGACATTGCTTTTGCGTCGGGCTATCTCGGGTCGCAGGTGTCCGCATGGATTGGAACGCTTCGGCTGCCGCGGGGGGCTCATCTCTCTTGCCGTTGCGAAGCGAGTGCGTTGGGGACGGGTGGAGCTTTGCTGAATTGCGTGGATTCGGGGGATGAGACGATCCTGGTGTTGAACGGAGATTCGCTATTCCTGTGCGATCTCCCGTCGATGATCGTAGGGTTCTTGGAATCCCGGGGCGATGGTGCAATCGCTGCGTCATGGGCAGACGATGCGTCGCGCTTCGGGTCGATCGATATGGACGAGTCGGGCATGATGTCGTCGTTCGGCGAAAAACGTGCGGGGAGCGCCTGGGTCAACGGAGGAATCTATCTGTTCTCCGAATCCTTCCTGAAGCAGTTCCCGGTCGGTCGGCCACTGAGCATCGAATACGACATGATTCCGCAGGCATTGGCGTCTGGGGCGCATATACGTGTCCACGCTTCGGCAGCACCTTTCATCGACATCGGGACCCGTGCCACGTTCGAGGCAGCGACGGCCTTCGTGCGTTCCCATTCCGATCAGTTCCCGGCAGGGGTGTTGGAGGCAATGTCTAGCGCAGCTCCCAGGCGAGTTGACCCGCTTTGAGAGTGTTGGTCACAGGCGGGACTGGATTCCTCGGGCGTCACCTTGTTCCCCAGCTGGAACGCCAGGGAATGGAGGTGTTCGTCATCCAAGGGCTTCGGGCCCTGCATGAGCAATTTGACATGAACTATCAGTATTTCGTCCCGTCAACCCTTTACGGGTCGAATTTCGACCATTCCGATTCGCACTTCATTTTCGATCTCATCAAGAAGATTGTTGCTGGCAAGGAGGGGCACGAGCCGGTCGTATTGTGGGGAGATGTTGCCTGCGCGACCGAGCGGAATCCCCTAAAGATCGGACGAATGATGCCGGGCTGCCGAATTCCGATCGTCGATAAAGATGATGTCGATCCACCTGATGCATGCCCCGTGTTACCGTGGAATTTCCTGGGTGAGTTCCCTGTCAAGAAGCGGGATTATATTCTGGATGGTGGAGTCTTCCTGGTGCCTCTGCCCGAACCCCATCTGATTACGCGTGACAACTACGCCAACCGCGCGAAGGCTCTCGTGCAACCTGGAGTGGCCCTATGATCTATACATCGCGAACGCCCCTGAGAATTAGCCTCTTCGGCGGGGGAACAGACTATCCCGAATACTTTGAGCGCCAGCCAGGTGCCACACTTGGCTTTGCGATCGACAAGTACATCTATATCAGCGCCTTGCCCCTGAGCGCCGTTGTCGAGTACCGCTACCGCATCAGCTATTCGCAGATCGAGATGGTGGATGAAATCAGCGAGATCCAGCATCCGGTTACACGGGCGGTTCTGGCCGAGGTAGGGTTTCTCGACCCCACCGACTACAGCATCCAGGCCGACCTTCCCGCCAATTCCGGATTGGGCAGCTCCTCGGCGTTCACCGTCGGTTTTCAAAACGTTGTGTGGACAATGACCGGCCGCTCCGCAAGCAAGATGGAACTCGCCCGCCAGGCAATTCACGTAGAACGGGAACTCTTGAACGAGCTCGTCGGCGTCCAGGATCAATTGCACGCCGCATTCGGTGGATTCAACCGATTCGATTTCTCGAAGAATGATTTTCAGGTGACCAGCTTTGCGCTTTCTTCCGCCGCGCTGCACGAAATAAGCAAGTGGATGATACTCGTATACACCGGATCAAAACGGCACGCCTCCTCTGTACTAAAGGAGCAGATGCGTAATACGTCGCACCAGACGGTGGATTCGGAGCTTGAGGACATGAGAGCGATCGTCGACGAAGCTGAGAGCACCATTCTGAATTCACGCGATCCCTCTGAAATCGCACCCGGCTTGGCGCCATTGCTTGCGGAGTCATGGGCGCTCAAGCGGACTCTTTCTTCGAAGGTTTCGAGCCATGAGATCGACGATCTCTACGATGCCTGCATATCAGGTGGCGCGCTTGCAGGAAAGCTCTGCGGTGCTGGCGGCGGCGGCTTCTTGCTAATGATCGTTCCGCCTGGTGATCGAGGCGCGTTCGCCGATGCGGTCGGACGTAGACGGTGCGTCGATTTCGAGATTGACACATCGGGTTCCACCATTCTTGGGAGCACCTTGATCACGAATGGTCAATGTGACGGGGAACCCGCCCAATGAGGCCGTGCCGACCGCTTTCCAATGAAAATTGCGGCGGCCGCGCGGTCCTCGTCAACTGCCGCCGGCGCCATCCGCGAGCTCCGCCTCGGTCCAGTCGCACAGCAGGTGACCCATGAGGATATGTGCCTCCTGGATTCGTGCGGTATCCCGTGACGGAACGATGAAGCAATAGTCGACCAAGGGGCCCATCGAACCGCCGTTACTGCCCGTCAAGCCAACAGTTAGGGCCCCGCGGTCACGCGCGGCCTTCAGTCCTTCCAGCACGTTGGCGCTGTTCCCTGACGTGGATATGCCTACCACGACATCACCCGGTTGACACAGCGCCTCGATCTGTCGGGCAAAAACCTTCTCGTAGCCGTAATCGTTGGAAATGGCGGTGAGAGCCGAGGTGTCTGTTGTCAGCGCGATCGAGGGCAGCGCTGGCCGTTCACGCGAAAACCGCCCGACAAGTTCCGCTGCCAGATGCTGACAATCCGCAGCACTACCACCGTTGCCCATCCACAGGATCTTGCCGCCACCAGCCAGGCGATTCGCCATCAGCTTCCCCAACTCAGCTATCATCCCACTGAACGCACGGATTGCATGGATTACTTCGACGTGCTCGTCGATCTTCCTTTCGATGTCTATCATCGGGTTTCCTTCAGGTCCGCTAACTCGCGGACGAAATGCATCAGGTCGTCAAAGATCGGCACGTCGCTGTCAACCGCCGATGCTTCCCCAACTCCGCTACACACGAATGCCTGCCTACAGCCGGCAGCCGCTGCTGCCTCGACGTCCCGAACACTGTCACCGACCATCCAAGTTACGGAGGGATTGAATCCAAAGTCGCGTCGTGCCTGGTTCAGGAGCCCGGGTCTCGGCTTGCGACATTCGCACCGATCTGCGTCGGTGTGTGGGCACACATACACGGCAGCGATTGTGCCACCCGCTCGTCCGATCATGTCGTGCATCTTGTCATGGATGACTGCGAGCCCGCTCACCATCAATTTCCCCCGGCCGACACAGGCCTGATTCGTCGCCACCAGCACTTGATAACCCTTTCGGTTCATTGTGGCGATAGCCTCGGCCGCTCCCGGCAGCAGCGCGAACTCATCGGGCGAGCAGACAGAATCGGGCCGGTTCTCGTTGATCACGCCATCACGGTCCAGCACTACGAAACTTGCTTCCGATCCGTCCATCAGATGCCTCCCACGGGATTGTCCGCGCCGCACCGCGGTTAGGGCCGCCAATATCTCCAAGCGCGATGTGGATGGGCAGAAGAAATCCTCAAGATCCTACTCTTTTGTCCCCATCAGGACATAACAAAATCGGGTCAGATCCCACAGGTCAAATAGAACGATTCTCCGGTTTTGGATCGAATGGAGCACGATGAGGATCGGCGAAAATAGGCTTCGGAGCCATATCCGCCGAACACCTGCATGATCAATCAGAAATCCGCGTGACGTTAAGATGTTGGAAATCTCGTCGATCGCAAAGGTGCGAACGTGAGTCGGGTCATCGAAGAAATTCAGGCCAACCCCCCGTATTGGGAAGGTCATGGACTCGACGCTCGGCCATTCCAGATACAATTGGCCACCTGACCGCACCTTATCGCACAACTGTTCAACGATAATGCGGCCGTCATTCAGGTGTTCTATCGTGTGCGACGAGATCACGTAGTCGAAGCTGTTGTCTGGCGCGCGCGAAAGATCGCCCGCGTTAAGGTCCGCGACATAATATGCGTCAAAAGTTTTCATTTGGTCGGGATCCAATGGAGCGATATTGAACGCTTCGAAATGGCAGCCCCGGTACAGACGTTTGGCAAGCTTTGCGTCGCCGGGGCCGGCGCCTACATCGAGAATCCGAACCTGTTTATCGAACGCTGCGCGCGGCAGCCGCGAGTATCTCGGATTGAGCTGGCGTATGACACAGGCTGCGAAGCTCTGATGCCAGCGAATGTGGGGCTGTGTCAACAATGGCATTCCTAATCGACCATTGTTCTACAGGTCTTCCTTTGCGATGAATTTGATCTGAAGTCCTCGATTGCAGTTGCAAGCGTCCGGCCGCGCTCTTCCCAATCGAACCGACCTGAACAAGCATCGAACGCGCTATCCTGTAATTGATTCAATCTCGGAAAGTCGTCTAGGACAGCAAGACTTCCATCGACCAGTGCGTCCATTGTGGGAAAGGTCAAGATGCTCTTGCCCTGCAGGAGCGGGACGCCGGCGGTTGAACCTTCCAATGCCGCGATCGGTACCCGGCAGAATACGTATGAGAGGACTTTGTGCTTGAACCCGCCGCCAGTCCTCTCGGGCACGATACCCAGCCTCGTCTTCGCGAGATGGGGCTCGGCTTCATCAAAGGTGCCCGCCAAAAGAACCGAGGGAAAATCCTTACGAATGCGCGCCGCATACGAAGCGGGCATATGGCCTAGAATTTCGATTTCGGCGTCTGCCGCCGTGAAACGTGGCACCGCCACGCGAAGAAACTCTTCAAGGTTCATTCGCTTTCCAAGCCAGCCAAAACTTCCCAAGACAGTTACTCGCCGCGGGGTATCTTCCGAAATATTGCGTTCGCCAACGATCCGCCCTTCATATCCGGGGAGCACGCGCAAGAACATCTTGTTCGGGTGTTCGAGCCGAAAAGCCACCCCATCTTCTTTGGTGTTGACGGTAACGATGTCCGCATGCTGAACCACCCTTCGCTCCAAACGCCTGACCTTCCAAGACTCCAGCCTCAGCACGGCACGCACGAACGGATTGCCCCGAAAATGCATCGCAACGTGCCTTCGCACCGTCGCTTCGTGATTGTGCGAAACGTAGATCAAGAGCGGACATCCGCTCTCCTGGGTAAAAGCGCTCGAGAGTGGTTCGATGAGCCAAGCCATCCCGATATGGTCGACAATGATCGCGTCCCAGCGAGAATTCTCCAATTCCCTGCGGAGATATACCGCGAATTCGCTGGATTCAAAGCGGCAGGCGATGCTGGGATTGAGGGACAGGATGGTGTGCCACGAGCGTTTGTTGGGCGACGGCAGGATGTTCCATCGAAGGCGAGCGTTTGCAGGTGGGGCATCGCCTTCTGATCCACCGTTTTCGTAGCAGATGGTTGCGACCTCAACGCCGCAATCCGCCAGAGATCGTATCAGTCTGGACGAATAGATCGCATCGCCACCATAGAACGGAGGATACGGAAGGTTACGAGTCAGCCAGAGGCAGCGCATGGTTTCATCACGCCCCATGTAGCTGGCCGATCAGCCTGATTCGACCTGGGCTGGATGCACGAATCGACTGCTCTCCTTCCTGATGAACACGGCTGGACGCGAGAAGTCCTGTAATTGCCGCAATTGCAACGACCGCCGGCACCAGAGCTGTCCCAAATAGAATTAGAAGCGTGAGACCCATCAACATCGGAAAGACAAAACCTCGTACCCAGAAGATTCGGACGATCCACGCGAGAAAGGCAAACCCGAGAAGTCCCAGCTCGGCAACCAGATTGAGGCTGAGAACATCTGACTTGTAATATGCCGCTTGGGCCAGGTTGATATAGGTATCGAACTCCGCCCCATAGACACCGTAACTGCGGAAATTTCCGTAGCCGGTACCGAGCGGGAAGGAATCGGCGATCACCTGAAACGCGACCCTCATCGACGCTCTGCGCATGAGGAGAGACGAGTCCAGACCGGACACGACAGAAACGAGCCGATCCCATTGGAGATAGGTCAGCAAGAACAAGGCGCCGAGCCCGATGAACGAACTTTTCACCCATGACCCTGCCGGGTAGCGCTTGAACCAATATGCCGCCGCGAAGCTTATAACCAGAAAGTATCCGGTACCGGAATTGATCAAGATCGCTGCAATCACAAACGCAATCAAGGCCCGGAATTGGCTGGCCGGACGAAAATAATGAATCGCAAGATAGCTGGAAGCGATCGAATAGGCCGCCCAGGCAGGCTCCCGACTCAATCCAGCATACCGGATCCCATAAACTTCGCTGCTTTCCAGCGGTCCAAGAAAATTCAGGAGATTAATGTTGACGTCAAGGATGTTCCAGAAAACAGCCGCAAGGATGATATAGGAACATTGCACGTAGTGGATTACGAAGACCGCACCGAGGAATCCCTCGGTGATTCGCCGCGGTACCGCTTCGAACAGCCTCCTGACCAAGCTCACCAAGATCAAGAATAACACGAGCTGTCCGAAGCCCAGAAAATATATCTGGCCCGAAATACTTAGTTGCAGAATCATCCAGCCAACACAGATGGCAATGGGAATGAAGATACTCTCCAACGCCTGGCGCAGACTGAGCTCCGGTGATGCCTCATAAGCCAGGAAGAGTGACAGGCCCAGAATAGGCAGCATGAGCAGATGTGGGCTGGGCAACCCGAACTCATTTCGCAGGTAATAGCCAAGGCCGTCACCAAATCCGACAATCAGGAAAAGCAACACGCCGGGCAATGAGATCCAGGGCACTAGGGGAAGCAGCACAACGTCATGCTTTTGTCCGGAGGTATGCTTCGCGGTATGCATTTCGAATGAGCAGCCTACTCCGTCACTTTATCGGACTTTGAGAGACCCCCAGTACGTTAATGAACTCTGCGTCGGAAATCACGTTGCCTATGTGCAAACCAGAGGGATCATGGATTGCGAAATAATTTGATTCGCGTGGCTGAATCATCGAACATTGAATGAATTTTCCTTCACTCTCGGCCCAGATCCCGTAGCCACGTGTAGTCAAGAACTCCCAGATGGGTTCCCAGCTACGGCCGCTGCGTTCGAGATGTCGCAGCTCACATTCAAAGTAGATGATCGGTTTCTGCTTCAGTATCAGATCCTCTGCTCCCTCCAGAACGTCTTGCTCGGCGCCTTCTACATCCAAGTTTGAGAAAAATTAGCGGCTCTGGGAGCACGAGGCCGTCATCAATCAATCGATCGAGGGAAGTGATCGCCACCTCTACAACAGACTCTGACGAGGCCGGCATCGCTCCGCCGATCCACCCCAGCGGCGTCATCGGGTTTTTCTGGTCATCCAAAGGGGTGTGCAGATACCCCGTCTTCTGGGTTGCGCCAAACGCGAACGGGAAACGCTGTGCTGCCCAGCGTCAATTACTTTTCCCCACTGACGTCAACTATTTCTCCCCATCGCGTTCTTGACCCGGGCTGTCCTTCAGCCCGTGCTTCTTCCCATTCAATTTCCTTCTGGAGTTGATCGGTT
>SDBV01013295.1_pt1 | contig 10487 bp, 4 predicted proteins | sample 2277081 | NCBI WGS metagenome assembly SDBV01 (sample SAMN10402039, study PRJNA504765) | marine sediment metagenome | isolation source: marine sediment core GS10_PC15, 223 cmbsf | place: Arctic Ocean: Southern Knipovich Ridge | collected 2010
CACACGGTAGAAGTCACTGGTTCAAATCCAGTATCGCCCACTCCATTTTTGACAAACCCACTAACCCATAGTATAACCATCATGAGGACGTTTTTTCTTGGTATCCCGTGTGTTTTTGCTCTTTTCTTATTATGCGGCTGCGGGGGTACGAGGTGACCGGTACCTCCTCCGCTGCAACAGTCATGATTGCCGACAACGATAACAACACCACGGGGAATGACATCAACTTCACGATAGAGGGATTTCTCGACCGGTAAAGATTCATACACTTTCACGCCATGGTTACCCGCACCAAACCGTTAACCATTTTTTTTATCACGATTCTACTCTCTCTCACACCGTCCAGCGGCACAGGAGCCGAAGAAGAGAGACACTGCCTCTGGAGGGTGGAAACGCAGCAGAATACCGTATACCTGCTCGGATCGATTCACATGCTCAGGGAAGAGCATTACCCCCTGAGCCCGGTTATTGACGAGGTCTTCCGGCAGGTCGACATTGTGGTGTTCGAAACAGATCTGGACAGCATGAATGACCCCAAGATTCAAGGTCTCATACTGCAGCGGGGAATGTACCTCGACGGACAGACCCTCAAAGGTAACCTCTCTGAAGAGACCTATACGTTGCTCGAGAAGTGGATGCACACTTCCGGAATGCCGGTAGAGCTCTTTCAGATCTTTAAGCCCACCACGGTTGCGATAACGTTGATCGTGCTGGAGGCACAGCGCCTGGGATTTATGCCCGAATACGGGATCGACAATTACTTCTTCAAAAAATCCAAAGAGGCGGGTAAGGAGATCCGGGCCCTGGAACCTCCCGAGTTTCAAATCGAGCTTCTCTTCGATCTCACAGACAGCGAGCAGGAGATCTACCTTCAACACACCCTCATGGATATGGAAAATCTGGGCAGGTACGTCAGTGGAATGGTTCAGGCATGGCAAATCGGTTATATCGACGAGCTCGTGGCTCTCTCCACAGAAGGAATAGATGAGCATCCGGAGATCTATCAGATGTACAACAGGCTCAACTACCAGAGGAACCGCAACTGGCTCCCTCGAATAGAGCAAATGCTGAAAGAGGATAGGGATTTTCTTATCATCGTAGGAGCCCTTCACCTGGCCGGCGAAAAAAGCGTCATAGATCTATTGCAGAAGAAGGGTTACGTCCCGGAACAGCTCTAACTGGAATCTGGAAGCGGTCGACCCGGCAGCTACTTCACCACCAGGACCTTTCTGATTTCCTCTACCCCTGGCGCCACCACCTTTATGAAATAGATCCCCCGTGCCACCACTCGACCTCCCCGGTTCCTACCATCCCAACTCGTAGAGTAATCCCCCGCATTCCGCCTTCCGCGATACAGCACATCCACTATGTCTCCCTTTAAGTCAAACACCATGATCGACACCGTGCCTCCCTTGCTCAGCTCGTAGAGCAGCTTCACCGTCTCGCCACGCGTCGGATTGATCACGTTGTTCAAGATCGACACCCCTCCCCTCTGGGTCACCACATCCCTCACACTGATCACCCACGGCCTCACTCCCCTGTACCAGTCAGAGGCATTCGGATTGGTCAACCTCCCACAGTACACCCCGCCTATCTCAAAGAAAAACTCCACATCCGCACGGTCCCTCACCTCCGGGTCACTCTCAGGGATCACATAGTTCCTCAGCTGTCCACTCACTATCGTCTCCGCTACACTCCGCGCCTGGGTATTCGCCCCGTTCGTCAGACCCGGTGCGAGGACCGGCAGCCACAAATCCCCCACTTTAAACGAATCCGGCACATCCACATCAAAGTACAGACTCGTTACAGGCGGTGCGACTATGTCATCATGTATGTGAGCCTGAAGCTGTATGTCCTGTGACCTCAGATACTCACTCCCATCAAAACTCCTTATCAACCCTATCCCACCTCGCTCAGGATCCCTACCCGTCTCATCCATAGCCCACAACGGCTGCATGACCCCGTTACCGACTAGACCGAGACCCACATCAGAGACAGGGTGATTAGTCGACACCAACGTCAGAGTCACTATATCCTCTACATCCCCCAACACAGCCTCCGCTATCACAGTCGGCACCAACACCTCATCCGCTGTCACATCTGCATCCAGGATCAGCAGCACCTCCTCATAGCCAATCCCATCCGCCGCTATCGTCACAGGAGTCAAACCGGTCACATTGCCAACCCCTGAATAGGTGAAATCACCAGCACCAAGCGACACCCCTGGAGCCTGATACACAGGCTCCGAAAAATGCACAAACACCTCATTACGATCAGCCACAGCCAGCGTGTAGCCTATCAAAGGCTGAGCGTTGTCAGTGGGGGTTTCGCCGCCCGGATTCGTTTGGGCTACTCTGGTACCGGATGCGAGGTCCCTCAGCATGTTATTGCCCGTGATCTCCCAGAGCGGGGTGGCGTCTGTGTCCAATTCCTGCCCTTCAGCCAGAAGGATGTAGAATCTGTCGGTTTCTGCCGGGATGGGATGGTCGGCAAATCCGGTGACCCTGTAGCCCGCGACGCTCACCCCCAGGTCGGTGTAGTCGCTGTTGTGGGCTGCCGGAAATTCAGCCTCGATGAAGTCTATCTTGCCGTCTGCGTCGCTGTCACCGGTCCAGCTGCCCGTTACGAGCATAAGTGTGATCCAGTTTGTGCAGTTGTCTGTGGCATCAACGGTAGGAGGAACTATTATAATGAGCGTAGCAAAGCTATCATGCACAAAGACATTCTGCATGTTTATGCTTGCCCCTGTATCTACAGTGATAAGCCATTGAGCGGGTGATGCGCTACTCCGTAGATCGATTGGTTGTACGACTGTGCCGATTATCGTGAAGGTTCCACCCGATCCAGCATCGATTAACTGAGTCGCTCCGGCTTCGAAATAGACCTGGGCTCCAGCTACAGTGCAGGTGAAATCGTGAAAGGTGTTGCTTCCGTTCACAAACGCGTTTCCAGCCACGGGGGGATTCATCACCACCTCCCCGGTGCCGTGCTGGAAGATTCCAGCTCCCGAGCTATCAAATGTTCGCACAACTGTCAGAATCCTTGTATTTCCGTTGAAGGTACCCCCATTCAGAAAGATATCTCTATAAACAGTGCTGTCCGCATTGAGGAAAAACGTACCCACCCCGTTTATTACCAGATCGTAGAACTCTGTCATACGTACCGTTCCACCAACCGCTCCATTGTACAGAACTGTTCCGCTATTGATGTCCATGGTGACTATACTCTGCGTACCTTGGGTTCCGTCCATCTCGAGTGTGCCGTTATTGAACAGGGTTCCCGTTATCGTGAAGCTCTGATTCGCCATGTCCATGATATCCAGAGCCGCAGAGATCGTCAGGTTATTGTCCACCGTGAGGAGGTTGGTCAGAAGGGTCAGACGCTGCCCGCCCTGTTTGGTCAAATTGAAAAAGGAGGAAGCGCCGGGATTCACCGTTTGAGCCGCCAACCCGTTATCGAAAACGACGGTGTTGTTGTTATGAGTGAAGGTTCCGCTGTTGGACCAGTTGCCGGCAATGTTGATCTGAAATCCTACAGCGTCCAGCGTGCCGCTGGTGATAGTGATGTTACCGTTGGCATCGATGGCGCCTGATAGCGTGTATGTCCAGTTGTTCCCGCCGTCATTGAACTGAAGGTTGAAAAACTGAGTAAGAAAAACATCAGAGCTGACTCCCGGAGTGATTCCGTCGTTGGAGTAGAGAGTCAGCCCGGTATTGGTGTCGGGATTGTTGATCGTCTGTGTGCCCTGGGTTCCCCATAGCGCAAAGGTCCCGTTATTGTTAAGCCACTGGATGATGAAGTTTTTGTCCTGAAAATCCACCGTACAACCCAATGCAATTGTCAGGGTGGCTGCCGCTGTGGCATCGATGCGGATATCATTTGCCACGGTGAGAATGCCGCCTGATATCTTCTGGAGATTGTTGAAACGGTTGTTCGCAGCAACGGGTCCGGGATCGACGCTTTGGGCCCCGTTGCGGTCGAAGATGACCGTTCCCGTACCTGCGTTGAAGAACCCACCGGTATTGGACCAATTCATGGAAACATTGATGGGAAAGGCGCCGGCAGACAGCGTGCCGTTTTGAAGGGTAATAGTGTTGTTGACATCGACGTCATATGCAAGCGTTATAGGTCCAGCCGCTGTGTTTATCAGGAGGTCGTAGAAAGCCGCAGGAGCCGCTGGTCCCGTTCCGGCCTGGATAGATCCGGTCCCGTAGAGCTCTACGAACGCAGTGCCGGAAGAAAAGCCAGATCCATTGTTGTTGTTGAGCCAGCTCCCTGCTACTCGGATGTTCTGGTTGTTCGACCACAGTCCCACTGAACCTGCAGCGATGATTAGATCGTTAGCCACATCGAGTAACGCTGTGGGATACTTCCAATTCGTTCCTGCTATTTCGAGGTCAAAGTAGTCGGCATCGAAGTTGCCGTATTCTTGGATCTGGTTCATAGCAGCACCACGGTACACAACCCTACCGGTATCGTTGTCCTTAGGCGCCGACTCCGCTAATCCTCCCAGTCTGTAGAGGATTGCGCCATTCTGGCAGTTATAGCTTCCGCCGCCCGCAAGCGACATGACCATCCCGTTAACATCCAGGGAAAATCCGTTCAGTATATCTGCAATGTAGAACGTCTCGTCTGTAATCAGTGTGCTCGTCCCGTCGAACTCCACCTTACCGTTTCGCTCCACAAAGCCGCCCGGCCCCACGGAGTTGGTCCAGTTACCTGCTATGTTGATCTGATGGGACAAGCCGGATACATCCAGAGCACCGTTTGCTATGTTGAGGCTTCCGTTTATATCGATGCCGGCATTAAGAGTGAAGGTCTGCAGGGCGCTGTTGATCTCGAGGTTGAAGAAGTTGGCGAGCCTCACCGTTCCCCCTAAAGCTCCGTTATAGAGGACCAGGCCCGTGTCCACATCCATATTTGTAATGGTCTGCGTAAGCTGAGACCCGTCCAGCTCCAGCGTCCCGTTGTTGACCAGCGTCGTTATCGTGAATTCGACGCTCGTCATATCGACCGTAAAACCCAAAGGGATGGTCAGGGTCGCGGCCGGGGTATCGTTGACAAAGAGATTGCTCCCTGAGACCGTGAGGGTTCCCGCGTTGGTCTTGGTGAGGAGGTTGAAGGCTCCCGCGGCTCCGCCGGGATCCAGAGTCTGACCACCGGCCCCATTGAATATCACGTTATTGCCGCCGGCGGTAAAGGTATCGCCATTGGTCCAGTTTCCGTTGATAGTGATTGTCAGCCCGTTCGCGTCGAAATTACCGCCTGTTATGGTAAGATCCTGGTTGATAAGGATAGTGCTATTTATCAGACGATAAGTGGCGCCCCCTCCGCCGTCATCGAAGGCGATGAAATCAAAATCCTGCCCTACACCAACCCCTCCGGTATCGATCGTTGCAAGACCAGCCGCTGCGTTAAAGGTGACGGTGCTGCCTCCGGACGTGTAAGTCCCTCCTAAGTTGTTGATCCAGTTGCCGGATATGAACAGCCCAAATCCGGCAGAGTTGAACTGCTGTAATGCATTGATCGTCAGATCTGTCATCTGAATCGGGGTCAGCTGACTGATGGCGTTGGCGTTAACCACTACGTTGCCTATATTCACGGGAACCCCATTCAGGTCTTGCAACGTAGAGGCGCCACCCTCGAGAGTAAAGGTTGTCGCGCCGGCTGTCCAAACCGATCCGTTAGATATCGTTAGGTTCCCTCCCAGATCCAGGTTCTGTCCACTCTTATCAAAGCTCGCTGTAAGATCTAGCCAGAGCTGGCCGTCTATCTCACAATCCGTATTGATAAGTGTGACAGCAGTCCCGGGAAACCGAACGATCACATTGCTGAAGTCCTTGAAACCGTTGTTCGTCCCGCCAGCATCCAGATTCTGAGCTCCGAAACCATCGAAGACAACGGTATTGCCGCCGGAGACAAAACCTTCCGCTACGGCTGCTGTATTGCTCCAGTTACCGGCCATGTTTATCTGTAATCCCGCTGCATTCAGGGTGCCGGCCAGAATCCGCAGGTTTCCGTCGACATCCAGCGGATTCGTAATCAGCTGATAGGTAATACCAGCACAATTAAAATCAATATCTGCAAACGCCTTCCCAGCTCCCGTTCCCCCGCTTTCTATGGTAGGACCGCCCGCAGTCGCATCAAAGATCACCCTGTTCCCGCCTGGTGTGAACGTATCGTTGTTGTCCCAGTTGCCGGCGAGATTGATGTTAAATCCAGCAGCGCTTAGAGCTCCATTGGTGATCGTCAGATTCCCGTCCACATCGATCGCAGCGATCAGGCTGAAGGTAGATCCAGCATCGTCAATAGTTAGATTGAAGTAGTCCGCCCCCACATACGCTTCTATATTTCCGGCTGCAGCTCCCCGATACACCACTGTTCCCGAATCTGCATCCTTTGCCACAGCCTGCCCGACGCCTCCGGTCCGGTATAAGAAGCCACCGTTCGCGATGTCCATCGTCCCGCCAACCCCCGCGTCGTTGCCAAACACCTCAAAGTTGGCCAGGTTGTTCACGGTCAAGTTGTTGCCGACACCCAAATCCGCACCTAACGTATAGGGGGCTATAGCTGTTCCTCCGTCTATCACCAGATCCCAGTAGTCATTTCCAACCCCGTAGTCCTGTACCGTGCCACCAGCTGCAGCATCGTAGACCACTGTACCGCTGTTGTTGTCCTGCGGTACTACCTCCCCGGATCCATCACGGTACAGAAAACCCCCATTCGCAATGTTAAAGGCACCGGTCACAGTGACACTGTTCCCTCCTACATCCAGATCTCCCAGGCTCGTCACCGTAAGGGTACCTCCAGTACCCAGCGCAGCTCCCAGCGTATAGGGTGTAAGCGCTGCTCCTTCAGCTATCTCTAAGTTGAAGTAATCATTGCCCGCCCCGTAGTCCTGTACCGTACCACCAGCTGCAGCATCGTAGACCACAGTTCCAGTGTTGTTGTCCTGCGGTACCGTCTCCCCGGATCCATCACGATACAGAAAACCTCCATTCGCTATGTCAAAGGCACCGGTCACCGTGACACTGTTGCCCGCCACATCCAGCTGCGCCAAGGCCTTCACCGTAAGGGTGCCCCCCGTACCCAGCGCAGCTCCCAGCGTGTACGGCGTTACAGCCCCTCCGTCAATCTCTAAGTTGAAGTAATCATTGCCCGCTCCATAGTCCTGTACCGCACCAGCTGCCGCATCATAGACCACTGTACCGGTGTTGTTGTCCTGCGGTACCGTCTCCCCGGATCCATCACGATACAGAAAACCTCCATTCGCTATGTCAAAGGCACCGGTCACAGTGACACTGTTCCCTCCTACATCCAGGTCCCCCAGGCTCGTCACCGTCAGGGTACCTCCAGTACCCAGCGCCGCTCCCAGCGCATAGGGTGCAAGCGCTGCCCCTTCGGCTATCTCTAAGTTGAAGTAATCATTGCCCGCCCCGTAGTCCTGTACCGTGCCACCTAGAGCGTTGTCATACACCACCGTGCCGGAGTTGTTGTCCTGCGGTACCGTCTCCCCGGATCCATCACGATACAGAAAACCTCCATTCGCTATGTCAAAGGCACCGGTCACAGTGACACTGTTACCTCCCACATCCAGGTCCCCCAGGCTCTCCACCGTAAGGGTGCCCCCCGTACCCAGCGCCGCTCCCAGCGTATACGGTGTAAGCGCTGCCCCTTCAGCTATCTCTAAATTGAAGTAATCATTGCCCGCTCCGTAGTCCTGTACCGTACCACCTAGAGCGTTGTCATACACCACCGTGCCGGAGTTGTTGTCCTGGGGAACGCTCTCTCCCGTTCCGTTCCGTACAAGAAAGCCCTGATTGTCATACGTTCCGGTTACCGTGACACTGTTGCCCCCCACATCCACGTACCTCAGAGCGTTCATCGTCAGGTTGCCCGCCGTACCCAGCGCAGCTCCCAGCGTATAGGGCGTCCCAGCCCCTCCTCCGTCTATCACCAGGGCAAAGTAATCATTGCCCGCTCCATAGTCCTGAACCGTGCCACCACCTGCAGCATCGTAGACTACAGTACCGGTGTTGTTGTCCTGCGGTACCAACTCCCCAGATCCATCACGGTAGAGAAAACCTCCATTCTCTATGTCAAAGGCACCAACCACCGTGACACTGTTCCCTCCTACATCAAGGTACCCACCGTTCTTCACCGTCAGATTGTTCGCTGTCTGAAGAGCCGCAGTGAGACTAAACGGAGTTCCTAATGCGCCTCCGTTAATCTCGAGATTGAAATAATCATCTAAGACCCCATAATCTTGAACGGTTCCACCCCCGACGCCCTGATAGACCACAGTTCCGGAATTGATATCGGTCGGCGCGCTCTCGAGAGCGCCTCCGTTCCTGTAGAGAATTGCCGTGTTATCAATATTGAAAACACCGGGTCCCACCGCGAGCGACATGCCGCTCACATCCAGAGTAGCGTTAATTCCAATGGCCAGACTGTTTACGATCGCGTTAACATCCATGACAGGTTGGGGGAAGGGAAACACGTTGGGGATCGTCACGTCATCGGCGGCTCCGGGATTTCCATTCGGCGTCCAGCTGAACCAATCACTCCAGTCTGCACTGGACGTTCCGTTCCACGAAAAGGGCGCAGAGAAAGCAACGGATGTCAAGAGAAGGTATAGAAATATAGAACAACTGCGACGGATCATCTATGTATGGGCTTTGCCATATACTGTTACAGTGAATGAACAGGCGCTTATTCTGTCACCAATCGGGTCTGACTACGGCACCACGTAGATGGAGTACGCCTGTGCGTTCGAAGATCCGTCGGTCAGGTCGGTTCTCACTCCATCCGTCCAGTAACTGGCAGCAAAAGATGGTAACGGCGTATGCCAACCCGCTGTGTACACTACTCCATCTACGACGTGGATGGCTTCGGCTCTCGATGGTATCGTTCCTGTCAGATCGGGCTGTCTCGTTGTGCCGATCCAGTAAGTGGCCGTAATCGCACCGGGATTATAAAAACCCGCCGTGTAAACCAACCCCCCTGACACGGATATAGAGAGGCCTTTTGCGGAGTTATCGAGGTGGTTCGGTGCGGCGTCTTCAACCCAGAAGCAAGCCTTACCACCATCATAGTACCCTGCCGTGTATCTAGTGCCTCCGGAAACAACAATCGACATGCCCCTTCCACCTGTACCATCGGGCAGGGGCGTTGGTAGGTCTAATTCGTTCACCCAATAAGAAGCGGTAGAACCGCTGTAGTACCCGGATGTGTTGACATCCGAGCCGGAGAGAAAAACCGACAGGGCCTGTGAGGGCTGGGCACCGAGCAGATCTTTTTTGGTAGGTGTGCCGGAGTCAACCCAATAGCAGGCCTTAGCTTGGCCCAAGTTGTCGGAATATCCGGCCACGTAGACCGTTCCGCCTGAAACATAGATCCCGTTGCCTCGAGATGCCAATGCCCCTGGCAATGGAACAGCGCCTGCCATGTTGTCCTTCCAGTAGTAGGCCTGATTGTTGTCGTAACCGGCGACGTAAACAGAGCCTGAGACAACAAAGATCGCAAAGGCTTCCGCGTCGTTCGTGCCGTCCGTCAGATCCGTCTTTACCCCGTCCTTCCAATAGCACGCGACCTTTTTTCCGCTCCCGCCCGTGTAATAACCCGCCACATAGACAACCGGATTGGATCCACCGCCACCACTGCTGGGGTTCGAACATGAAGGCAAAAAAACTCCCAGAAGCACTGCACACAGAATAGTTATAAGAATAGATATCATGCTAATTTTCATCGATGTCATCTTTACCTCTCTCTAAAATTCTACCACAAAAAAAACAGAAATCAAGTAAAGGATTTTTTAATTATTCGAGTTTATGCTAACTCATTGGTAAAAGTTCAACGAGCATCAACCGAATCATAACACAAACTTGGGTATAGGAGTCCGTAGAGAGGTGCTCACAGAGTCTCTACCTCTTCCTTCACCGTTTCCTTAAGGAAGGAGATGAGCACGTGCAGGGCATTCTCGTTGTGGCCACCCTCGGGGATGATGAGGTCGGCGTACTTCTTCGTGGGCTCGATGAACTGGTAGTGTCCCGGTCGAACGACCTCCAGATACTGGGTGATAACCGAGTCCACCGTGCGGCCCCGTTCGTTTATATCCCTTCGAAGCCGGCGGATGAATCGAATATCGTCGGGAGTTTCCACAAAAAGTTTCAGATCGATAAGGTCTCTTATCCGTTTCTCGAAGTAGATCATTATCCCCTCGACGATAATCAGCTTTTTGGGCTGAACCGTAACCGTCTCCTCCAAACGCCGATGATGGATAAAGTCATACCGGGGCAGCTCGACGGGCTCGAAATGCTTCAAGCTGAGAAGTTGTTCATGGAGGAGATCGCTGTCGAAGGCTTCGGGATGATCGAAGTTGTAAGCCGTTATGTTCTTGTTGCTGATGAACTCTGCGGATTTGTAGTAGCTGTCCTGGGGAATGAAGACAAAATCAGAGATGATTTCGGAGATCTTCCTCACGATCG
>SDBV01013296.1_pt1 | contig 10487 bp, 8 predicted proteins | sample 2277081 | NCBI WGS metagenome assembly SDBV01 (sample SAMN10402039, study PRJNA504765) | marine sediment metagenome | isolation source: marine sediment core GS10_PC15, 223 cmbsf | place: Arctic Ocean: Southern Knipovich Ridge | collected 2010
TTCGAGCTTGGCCATAATGTTTCCTCTGTGGGTCTCGACAGTGCGGTCTGAAATGAAGAGTTTCTCGGCCACTTCGGCGTTTGTGTAGCCGAATGCGAGTAGTCCGCAGACTTCTTTTTCGCGTGGGGTAAGAAGTCCGAGCCGGCCTGTTTTATTTTTGGCCGTTTTGCCCACGTATGGCGATATTATAAGACTTGCCATAGATGGGTCTATGTATGTGTTGCCGTGGTATGCGGCGCGGAGGGCTTGCAGTAGCTCTGTTCCGGTGGATTTTTTTAGCACATACCCTTTTGCGCCTATCCTTAGCAATTCATGCAGGTAGTGCTCGTCTTCGTGCATTGTGAGAACCACGATGGAGAGTTTTGGGTGCTTGCGTAATGCTTCCTCGGCGACTTTTGGTCCTGGGAGTCCGGGCATGCTGAGGTCCAGCAATAGAATGTCGATTGCGAGGTTTTCGAGGGATTTGAGGGCCTCGATTCCTGAGCCGACTTCGCCTGCTACTTCAAAATCTTCTTCATCCTCTAATAGTGCCCTGAGGCCGCTTCTGAAAACCGCATGGTCGTCTGCTATGAGTATCCTAATCGCCATTGGCGCTCCTGTTTAAATATGTGTTGGTGCGTAATTTTTGCGTATATTAGTATGTGGACGGGGTGGCTTGCAACATTTGGCTGCCTTTTGGAGAACTTGTGCCCCGCCGTTTTCATGAGAAATGGTTGAAACCTTTGGCCTGGATTGTTTTTCCGTCGAGGCGGGCTTCTTTGAAAGTGTCTGTGAATGTGCCTACGATGTGCAGGTTCATCTTGAATTGTTTCTCGAATGCGCTTTGAAGTGCTTGGACTTGGGACGGTGATACGGCGATTGCGAGTTCGTAGTCTTCTCCGCCGGTTAGGGCCATTTCTAAAGCATTTAAGTTGTTTTGTGAGCAGTATTGGGCCAATGCCGGGTGTATTGGGACTAGTTTTGAGTCGATGTCGACACCGATTGATGCGGCTGATGCGATGTGGGCGGCGTCCTGGATGAGTCCATCGCTAACGTCGATCATGGCATGCACATTTTCCTGTTCGGCCAACCATATGCCTTGCTCGATGCGTGCGGCCGGGTGCAAGTGCGCGTGGACAAGTTCGGGCACTTCGATGCCGTTTCTGAGGGCGTGTAGTCCCGCCGGGGAAAGGCCGAGGTAATTTGTTACGGCAAGTTTGTCTCCGTTGCGCGCCCCTTTTCTTAGCAGGATCCTTTGCCCTTTGGGTTCGCCTATTACGGTTACGTCGATGGAGAAGCCTGCATCGGATTTTGCCGTGTCGCCACCTACAAGATTTGCGCCGTATGATGCAAAGGAGCTGGCCAGACCCTTGTACATGTCTTCGATGACTTGAGTTTCTGTGTCCTGCGGGCATGCGAGTGATACGAGTCCGAATCGGGGAATGCCTCCCATTGCTGCTATGTCGCTTATTGCCGCGGATGCGGCCTTCGATCCGATGTCTTCCCATGAGGCGAATTCGGGCGAGAAGTGGATTTCCTGCACAAAGAGGTCGGAGCTTACGAGTAGTGTGGAGTCCTGCATGCTGAGAACGGCGCAGTCGTCTCCTATTCCCTCAATGACTTTTGCCGGTGATTCATCGTGCACCTGATGAGGATTCTGGGCGTGGACAATGTCGGCTATTTTTTTTATTAGGCCGAACTCGCCGATTTCAGAGAGTTTGGACACGGTTATTGGCCTTTTTCGAGAATTCGCCATGCTTCGGGTATGGCGTCTGCCAGGTCGCCTGCGATCATTGCGCGTTCGGTCATCTTTTCCGCTGCGATGTCGCCTGCGAGGCCGTGTAGATATGTTCCGAGCATTGCGGCTTGAAGGGGGGGAAGCAATTGGGCCATTAGGCCGCCGATGATTCCCGATAGCACGTCTCCGGTGCCTCCGCTCGCCATACCGCTGTTGCCTGTCGGATTGACGAATACTTCTTCGGCTTCTGAAGCGATGACGGTGTTTGCTCCTTTGAGGACGACAGTGCATTTGTTTCGTTTTGCGAAATCAAGGGCGACTTTCTGTCGGTCTTTTTGGATTTCGGCGGTTGTTAGTCCAGTGAGGCGGGCCATTTCACCTGGGTGTGGCGTGAGAACTTTTGGACAGCCTGAATCCAGATACATCTCGGGATTTCCTTTCAGACAATTGAGGGCGTCCGCGTCGAGAAGAAGAGGCACTTTACATTTTCTGATGAATTGGTGTACGAACGAACGCGTGTCGGCGTGTTGCGATATGCCTGGGCCGAGAACTACGGCGTTCTTGTTGGCTGCGAAGTCTGTTGCGGCTTCGAGAGCGGACGATGCAATGGACTCTGCTTTGGTAGCGTTTAAGGGGAGCGTCATGGCTTCAAGTAACGACGCTGCCATTATGTTTGCAAGAGGGCGTGGGATTCCCGCGGTAACGAGGCCTGCTCCTGATCGGTATGCGCCTATGCAGGCGAGTTTTGCCGCGCCAGTGAATCCTCGCGAAGCGGCAATTACGAAAAGATGTCCGAATGTTCCCTTGTGTGCGTCCGCTGGACGCTTTGGCAGGAACTGTTGCAGCAATTCTGTTGAAAGTATTGTGCTCATGGCGTTTCTCTTTCCATTAAACTGATGTGACTATCGTATCTGTTACTCGTACTTAGGTCAAGATGGCATCGACGCGAGTGGCGGTTAGCGCTACGATTTCGATTGCGATAGCGATTCCGATACCGATAGCGATACCGATACCGATACCGATTCCGATACCGATGGCGATGGCGATGGCGATGGCGATGGCGATGGCGATTATGACCGCGATTCCTGGTTCTGGTTGCTGGTCTGAAGTTCTAATATCGAATAGTCCCTCTATATATTAGCTGACTTTGTTCCGCTTTGGAGATGCCAACGATTCAAACCAAGTTTACGAAATAAGGGGTGTTTAATAGACAAAGCCCATTGGCATTGTCTAGTGGATCGAGAGTCTTTTTGAGCCTGTTTTGCGAAACGAAGGGAGTTTAGTTTACATGTGCTTTTATTTTATAATAATTATGATGTGTATTACTTTACAAAAGTATAGTATTCATATTATAGAATCTTTGAAAGAGATTCTTGACTGATAAGCGCATAATGATAAATTTGTGCGATAAGGAGTACTCAGGTTTTAAGGCGGAGGGCCAAAGGTGCGCAGAGAAGAATTGAATGTGCAAAAGTCTTTGTGGCTTTGTGTGAGAAAGTTGAAATTCTTGGTTGTGGCCAGCTCGGGGCATTAATTTCTCACACAAAGCCACTAAGCCGCAAAGAAGAAGGGTGAGGAGGGGGTGGGAGTGATAATGTCTTGTGTATTCTTAGCTTCCGTGCTATGCTCGTGTTACATGGGGAGGGTATGTCGGTACGGGGTGCTGGATGAGGGATAAAGGGGGAACCTTGTATGGATTCCGATACGATTATTACATTGGCGGTTATAGGCGCCGTGGCCGTCATCGTTCTGGCACTGATCTTTCATCGATTGATAGTTAAATTCAAAAAAGGTGACCTGGAGTTATCTGTCGATGGGTCTAAATCGCCAGATCCTGATACATCGTCGATGTCTTCTCAAGGTGATGAGAAGACACCTCCAAACAAGTTTGAAGGTGCCACCCGGGAACAGATTGGTTCGAGCGGGGGAGATTTGGTGCAAGGGGACAAGGTCGGTGGGGACAAGATTCAGGGTGATAAGGTTGGTGGGGACAAGAATGTTCATGAGGCCGGAGGAAATAGTTATCATGCGGAAGGCGATATAATTATTAATCCACCTTCTACTGCTGCTCCGTCCGCTCCGGCACCCTCGACTCCGCAGCAGGTTTCTGAGGCCATGTCCATCAGCTTTTCCCGTTCCTGGCCTCATACTGATGCTTATCTTGTTGGTCGTGAAGCTCAGGTTTTGGCGCTTGATGAGGCTTGGGGAAATGATGGTACGAATATTGTTACCTTGGTTGCTTTTGGTGGGATTGGTAAGACCGCTTTGCTTAATCATTGGGTTAATGAACATATGCAACCGGATGCGTGGCGGGGGGCTGAACGTGTTTATGCCTGGTCGTTTTATAGTCAGGGTTCGGATGAAGGACGGCAGTCTTCGGCGGATGCGTTTGTTGCTGACGCCTTGAGTTGGTTTGGCGATAAGAAAATGGCTGACAGCGCTGCTGGCGCTTGGGATAAGGGTGTTCGGATTGCAAAACTTGTGCAGGAAAGGAAAACCTTGCTGCTTCTGGATGGTATGGAGCCGCTTCAGCATCCGCCTCATGCGCACAATAGGGGTGAACTTAAGGATCCCGCGCTTCAGGGGCTTTTGAAGACTCTCGCTCGTGGAAATCCAGGGCTTTGTGTGGTCACTACGCGTATTGCGGTGAAGGATCTTGAGGGTTTCGAGAACTCGGCGCTCGAAAGAATCGATCTTGAAACACTCTCTGATGAGGATGGCGCGGCATATCTTAAGCATCTTAAGGTCGGTGGAAGCGATGGTGAACGGCGTGAGGCGTCGAAAGATTTCAAGGGTCATGCGCTCGCACTTACGCTTCTTGGACATTATGTGAGCGTCGTGCTCGATGGCGATATACGTAGACGGGATGAAATACCTCGTCTAACCGCCGACGAAGCTCAGGGCGGCCATGCGCGTCGTGTTATGACTGGTTACGAGAACTGGTTCGCTGCTGAGGACAGACCTGAACTCGATATTCTTCGTATTATGGGGCTTTTCGACCGGCCGGTTGAACCTGCGGCAGTGGATGTTCTTCGTGCGGAATCCCCTATCCCGGATTTGACGGATAGACTCGATGGCTTGTCTGAAGAGCAATGGAAGTTTGCGTTAGAACATTTGCGCGATGCTGGCTTGTTGTCCAAAACGGGCGGTGATGACGATGCCTATCTGGATTGCCACCCTTTGGTTCGTGAACATTTTGGTGAACAAATTGAAAAAGAACATCCCAAGGCGTGGAAAGAGGCGCATGGGCGGCTTTACGAACATTATAGGGACATTGCGAAAGAGTTGCCGGATACGGTTGACGAGATGCAACCGCTCTACGCTGCGGCAGGGCACGGGTGTAAGGCCGGTCGGCATCAGGAAACCTTCGATGATGTCTACTGGAAACGGATTCAACGGGGAGAAGATTTTTTCAATCTCAGAAATCTTGGTGCCTTCGGTGCTGACCTGGCTGTTATGTCAGGTTTTTTCGATGAATTGTGGTCGCGTCCTTTGATGGGGTTGACCGAAGATGCCAGAAGCTTTGTGCTCAGCGAAGCCGGTTTCGATCTCCGTGCATTGGGTCGTTTGTCCGAGGCCACAGATCCTCTGACGGCTGGGCTTGAGGCGCGAACCAAACAAGAGAATTGGGAAAACGCGGCCAGAGCCGCTGGTAGCCTTTCTGAATTGTACCTCAGCATCGGCGAAATCGATCAGGCCGTGGACTACGCCAGACAAAGCGTCGATTTAGCTGATAGCAGTGGAGACGAGTTTATGAAGATGGCAAACCGAGCGATTCTGGCGGATGCGCAGCACCAGATGGGTCGGCCGAATGAGGCGGGGAAGTTGCTCTGCGAGGCCGAAGTTATGCAGCGGGAAATGCAGCCGGAATACCAGTTTCTGTACTCGCTCCCAGGCTATCGATACTGCGACCTGCTGTTGGCCCAGGGTAAATACGATGAGGTGCTTGAACGCGCCACACAGACCTTGGAATGGGTCACACCACATCAATTGCTTCTTGAGATTGGTCTGGACAATCTCTCATTGGGACGTGCTCACGTTATGATAGCGGCACGAGACGGTACAGACGATTACGACGCTGGATCTGCACATCTCGATTGTGCCGTGGACGGTCTGCGCCTTGCGGGTTCGCAAGATCATATTCCACGAGGTCTTCTTGCGCGTGCTTCGTTTAGGCGTCTACGCTCCGATTATGACGCGGCCCTACTCGACCTGGAAGAAGCGATGGACCTTGCCACACGTTGCGGTATGGGGCTTTTTGAGACGGATGCCTGCCTTGAATATGGGCGTGTTTATCTGGATATGGCTGATGGGGAAGCGGATGAGGGTTATCGGGAGCTTGCGGAGGGGTATGTTGACAGGGCGGAAGGGCTTATTGAGAAGACGGGTTATCACCGGCGGGATGATGAATTGGGGGAATTGAGGGGGCGGTTTTAGGTTGGGGAACAACGAGCACTTCCCTCGTTCCCATGCTCCTGTGGAGCCGTTGAAAAAGTGGCTTTTATGGTGAATGGATTCTACCTGGTTGTGCAGTTGACCTGCTTAGGTCGCAAAAAGCGGGTACAGCGGAGCTGTTGAAAAAGTGGGTGCTGTGGTGAATTTGTGGTTGGAAGGGGGCTAGAGTCCTTCTGGTTGGGGCCGCAAGAAAAGGGACAGTCCCGTCTGCGCTCGAAGACTCGCTCCGCTGGGGACAGTCCCTTTTTTGCTTAGTTTTTTGCGCGAGACTTTTTCAACAGCCCCACAGCCATCATTTATATCGGAATATAAATGGAATGGCAGTCCTGTTTTTCGGTCTCCTTCGGAGCCCCTGGCAGTTCGAAGACGAACTGCTGCTTTGCTTGGTCTTCTGTGTTGGACTTTTTCAACAGTCCCTATGTCCCCGCTTTCCGCCCGACCAATCCAATTACTATTCAACTTTGACCTATGGGTGGGGGCTTGTTAGACTGGATTGTGTGAGGGTATTTGTTTTTTGAGGGGGCTGATTAGGTGAGAGCGGTTGTTCAGCGAGTATCGAGGGCTTCGGTTTCGGTTGATGGCGCGGTTATGGGCGAGATCGGCCTGGGTTTGTGTGTCTTGTTGGGTGTGGGGGTGGATGATGATGAGAGGGACGCTGGTATGATGGCTGAGAAGGTGCTTGGCTTGCGTTGCTTTAATGATTCGGAGGGTAAGTTTAATCTGAGCATAGCTGACGTGGGGGGGAGTATTCTGGCGATATCTCAGTTTACTTTGTATGGGGATTGTCGGAAGGGTAGGCGTCCGTCTTTTATTGACGCGGCGCGGCCGGAGCAGGCGGTGCCTTTGTATGAGGCTGTGATTGAGCGGTTTCGTAAGGCGGGTGTGGAGGTTGGCACGGGTGAGTTTGGGGCCAAAATGGCTGTTGACTTGGTCAATGATGGGCCTGTCACTCTTATGATTGATACTAAGAAGGTTTTCTAATGGGCGTTATTTGTGGGATTGTTGGCGACTTTGATGCGGGGCGCGGCAAGGGGGCTGTGAAGGCGATGTCGGCTGCCATGAAACACCGCGGCAGCGCCACTGTGCGTGAAGGTGAGCGGTATATTGTCGCTGCCAGTGTTGTTGCGGGCGAGGCTGATAGGTTTTGTGCCTTGGACGGGCAGGTTCGCGATTCTAAGGGCAAGGTTGTAGCGCTGGAAGAACTCGGGAGAAGGTGTGGCGGCGCTTCGCCATCGAAATTGAATCTGAAAGGCAGCTTCGCAATCGCTTGCCGTAAGGGGGCCGGGCGTTGGTGGTTGCTGCGTGATCGTTTTGGTTCAAAACCGTTGTATTACTTTGAGGGCGACGGGCATCTGGTATTCAGTTCCGAACTTAAGGGTCTGCTGGCCTCCGGACTCGTGCCGAAACATCTTAACCTGTTGAGCGTGGATCGTTTTCTCACGTTGAGGTGCGTTCCTGGGACTGACTCGATAATTCAGGGTGTTAGCAGGGTGCGTCCGGGGCACATTTTGGAGTGGCGGGATGGGAAAGTTTTTGAGCACAAGTTCTCCGGATTCAACATTGGGTCGACGGATGTTTCGCGTGACGAAGCTGCCAGGAAGATAAGGGGACTTTTGCGAAATGCCGTGGATGATTTGTCCGGCGGCGGTGATTCTGAGGCGTTGTTGTGGACTGGCGGCCTTGATAGCGCCAGTCTGGGGGCTTTGCACGAGTCTCCGAAGCCGGTGTTTGTGGAACTGGAACCCGCCTGGCAGAGAGAAGCGCGTAGGGCAAAGGAATCGGCACGCAAGTTGGGGTTGACGCTTGAGATGCAATCCGCGCGCCGAATAGATGAGAAGACTTTTGCCGCGGCGGTTGCTTGTCTTGATGAACCGATAGCGGATGCGTCGGTGTTTCCGTTGTGGCTTGTTGTCGAAGAGGCTGCAAAATTCGGGACGACGCTTTTGTCCGGGCACGGTGCGGACGAGATTTTGGGTGGATATCCACGATACCATTTTTTGCAGAAGGCGCATGGTGCGCAGGCTTTTGTGCCTGTTAGTCTTTTGGGGGGAATACAGCCTTCGTTGCCTCCGAATTCGTTTTTGCGCAGAGGGGGGCATTATCTTGCCTCGATTCGCGATAAATCAGAGGCGTTTCTGTCGTTTTTGTCTGTGTTTGATAAGGAAGAGCGCGACGAGCTGTACACCGATGCGATGAAGTCGGTCGTCTATGAGCATGGCGGGCCGGGTGCTCTGACGCGGCTTGATTTTAGTGAGGCGGACCTTACGCGCAACCTGTTGTCGCTCGATCTTAAGGTTAGTATGCCGAGTATTTTGTTGACTGAATGCGACAGGATTGCGGCGGCCCATGGGGTCGAGATGGTGCATCCTTATGTTGACGATGCGCTTGTTGATTACGTGATTTCGTTGTCGCCTAAGACGAAATTCGGTGTTCGGAGTAAGCGTCTTTTGCGGTTGGCGATGAAGGGTGTGCTGCCGGGAAGAATGCGGTTTTGGAAGCGGCGCGGGTTCAGGATTCCGGTGGAAGGCCGGGTCTTGGGGGTGATTAACAAAGTTGCGGAGAAGACGATTACGCAGGAACGTGTGGAGGCGTCTGGACTTTTTAAGTGGAGCTGCGTGGAGCAGACAGTACGCCGCGGTGGGCATAACGTTTTCCGGCGGCGTCAGTTTTGGGCGCTGTTGATGTTCTTCGCGTGGTACCGTGAAGTTATGGAGTCCTGAGGAATGAGAATCATTCTTGCGGGCAGCGGACTTCTCGGTTCGAGTCTTCTTGAACCCTTGTTGGACTCCTCGCACGAGGTTGTGGGGGTGCTGCAAAACGGCAGGAAGAACAAGGGTTTCAAGCGCTTTTACATGACTTATCTTTCCAGCGGATTTTTGGGGCTTGCGCGGAGTCATGATATTCCAATCATCTGGATTGACCGGATGACGGAAGAGGAACTCGCTCCGCTGCGCGATTTGGGGCCGGACTTGTTGTTGGTTGGCGGTTTTGGAATTATCTTTAAGCGTGCAATACTTGAGCTGCCGAGAATAGGTTGTGTTAATGCTCATTCTTCTTTGTTGCCGAGGCACCGGGGCCCCAATCCCTTCACGGCCGTTCTGATGGCGGACGACTCGGAAAGCGGTGTGACTTTTCACGTGATGGAGGAGGGGATAGACACTGGCGACATAATCGATCAGGCGTCGTTCGAAGTGAGTGAGAATGATACGAGCGTTGTCGTATATTCGAAGGCTTGCGAGCTTTCCCGCAACCGTGTAGTTGAGGTGATGGACCGGATAGAGAAAAAGGGCTTGTGCGGGGTTGCGCAGGATCCGGACAAAGCGACTTATGAAAAAAATATGACGGAGCAGGAAACGGTTCTGGAATGGAGCAGGTCCGCGAAAGACCTCGATAGATTGGTGCGCACGTGTCTTCCGTCTATGAGGGCGCGGTTTCCTTACGGTAAACGTACTATTCTGGTTGCTCGCGCGTGGTATGACGAGACGCCGGTGGAGGCCGAACCCGGCACGGTGATGTCGTGCAGGCCTGAGTTGCGTATTGCTACGGGTGAGGGGACTTTGACGATAATGAGCGCGTATTCGACGGGGATGGTGTTTTGGCTTTGGCCCGCTCCATGGAACGCGCCGAAGCCGGGTGAGGTATTGCATTGAGTGATGTAATTTCCATAGTGATTCCGGCCTTTAACCAGTTGTCGTATTGCACGCAATGTGTTGAATCGATCCTGAATTTTACTGAACGGCCTTATAAGCTTGTCTTGGTCGATAATGGTTCGACTGATGGTGTGGGCGAGTTTTTTGACGGTGTGCCGGGTGCGGAGGCAGTTCATTCGGAATCTAATCTGGGTTTTGCCGGGGGTGTCAATCTTGGTTTGGCTCGGGTTGAGGGGCATGTGGTGCTTCTGAACAGTGATACGCTCGTAGTGCCGGGTTGGCTGGGCCGGCTTGAGTCGGCGTTGCTGAGCAAGCCGGATATCGGAATGGTTGGACCGCGGACTAATCACGCGGCGGGAGAGCAGATTGTTGCGGGCCTCACGCTCGATTCGGATTTGGATATTCTTGCATGTGCTGCCGGGATTGCCGAGACTAACAAGAACAAAGTGCGCGAGGTTGTGCGCTTGGTTGGTTTTTGTATAATGATTCGTGACTCGGTTTTGGAGAAAGTGGGGGACTTTGACGAATCGTTTGGTATTGGCAATTACGAGGACGATGATTATTGTACGCGGGTGACGAGGGCGGGCTATCGGTTGTGTATAGCTGAGGATTGTTTCGTGTACCATTTTGGTGGACGGACTTTTTCCGGCATGGGCTTCGAGGGT
>SDBV01013297.1_pt1 | contig 10486 bp, 10 predicted proteins | sample 2277081 | NCBI WGS metagenome assembly SDBV01 (sample SAMN10402039, study PRJNA504765) | marine sediment metagenome | isolation source: marine sediment core GS10_PC15, 223 cmbsf | place: Arctic Ocean: Southern Knipovich Ridge | collected 2010
TCGATGACCTGGTGCTTAATAACCTGCCACGTCTTCGGCACAAAAATATGGTCAATTTGGCTGTATTGGGCCCGAAATCTGGCCGTGTCAATGATCTTCTGAATGACTATGCTGTCCGGCCCAGCGTTAAAATCACCGGCTAGAATCGCTGGTTGATCTCCAACAAAGTCAAGGATCTGCTGCATCTGAATCGGCCTGACATCAGGCTTCTTAGCAGTGAGGTGCACAGAGGCCACTAGCACGTCTTGGCCGCCTAAATGCATCTTGCACCAAAGTGTGCGGCGGTTGGCACCAGCCCGATAGAACGGCGAGCGGCCCGCCATAGTTTGATTGGCAACGACATCCAGAGGCCATCGCGACAGGATTGCGTTACCTGCAATCATGCGATAGAACGGCAGCCCACGGTTGAAGCCTTCACCAAAGACCCACGCATGCATACCGGCAGCTTCGGTGATTAATGGAGTCTGATTAACCGAACCAGGCCCGGATTCTATCAACACTTCCTGGAGGAATACAAGATCGGGCTCATATTTCTTGATCAACTCCCCAACTTCGTGTAGGCGCTCGGCCACACGTTCGGGTTTCTCGAATCGCCAAAAGCCTTTATATGCCCCTCCCATCCAAATGTTGTAGGTCATAACGGTTAATTCGATACCACTCTCGTCTGATTTTGGCAGGACAGCCAGCTGTGATGTCTCGCCCGACAAAGGTGTTTCCCCCGGTCCCAAGAATATCGAGTTGATCGCCAATAAGGCCACTAATATGATCAGTATAATCAATGGGACTGAGCCTCCGACGAGCAAGTATCGGCGAGCGACACGCTTGTCCTCGCCAGACCATGACTTGCGCCACCGAAACCAACAAACAGGTAAGATAGCCAAAATAATCAGCGGAAACCATGCAGGGATCTGTACGATCCAGTGAAGCCATACCACCTCGTGCATTGTTCGAGATGGATCCCCTCGCCCCCAAGCGAACCCTAACAACCGTCCTTGCTCCACCGTAAGGTCCCATGTCGCTCGCTCGATTCGCTGATACCAGGAAGTGGAGAGTGTCTCTTGTCCACACCGTAATATGGAGCGGCCATATATGGAGGGGCCCAGTCGCGAGTCGTGAGCTGAGCTGTAGGAGAACCGGCCACGATGGCAATGCAACTCGTCTTGTTGTGACTCCTGGGCAAAATAAAGCATATCAGCATACCAATATGACCTGATGGTCAAGACCGCGATGGTGCCCCATAGCAAAAAAGACATCCCCGCCACTAAGGTCAATACGGCATACTTCACTGCTTTTACGCGTGTGTGCTTCACTGGCTATAGTATCCCACGTTCGTCGAGCCCCTGAACGGATTCGGCCAGGCTTTCGACCGTTTTGGTCTCGATAACTACTCTAACCTCCAAATGCTTTGCCAGTGCCACCATGGCGGGCACATCCACTTTTCCGCTAAACAACACTTGGTGAGCCCCTGCTCCATCCCAATCGTGTATATGCATATGGCTTATTCGGTTCTGTAGTTGTTCAAATACCGGCTGCTCTGAAAATCCCGATTCCGCGTCGTGCCCTACGTCCCAGGTCAAACCGATCCAGTCACCGTCCAGCGCCAATAGGTTCTCAAGTGCTTCACGGATAAAACCTTTGCAGAAGTTGCCCTGATTTTCGATGCACACCGTTACTCCCTCTGATCGAGCTAACTTCAACAACTCCTCGAATGCCCTCTCCAAGCCCGAAAGGAAATTGCTTTTGTATTTCTCGTATAGCCACACTCTTTGATCTGGTAACGAAAAATATACCCCGCTGTTTAGATGAAGATTCACAATCGAAATACCTGCCTCACCTGCCCAGACAATAGCCTCCTTACAGCAGGCCAAGTGCCCTTTACGAATATTCGGTTCAAAGGAACCTAGGTCTATCTCTTCGGGCAAATGTAGCGTAAAGCCCACACCGGTTTCTTTTTCCAGTTGCCTTAACCGTTGAGCCCCGAGGCTCTGGGGGCTATAAGCTGGGCAATTCATATTTAACTCGATAAAAGACAGCCCCAGCTTTTGGCAAAGTTCGATGTTTGCCTCCACATCCGCCAACTCAATCAGCGTGGGCATACCCATCGTGAATTCACTCATCGCTATATCCTCGTCCCCAGCTTCAGCCAACGTCCTCGCCTGCCCCAGTCCACATCTCTTGCTGTGCTATTCACGTCTTTCACCAAATGTTTTTACTTCGCGTTCTTCGTCCTCCCGACCAGTCGGGACCGGGATCGTGGTAAAAATCTTTGTGTTAAGTAATCTTGTTGTTAGATATTCACCCACAGCGTCAGCCAGACGCTGGCCAGTACACATACAAAAAGGATTATTTTAGCCACAGCCATGAAGGTGATCATAATCGACTGAATTTCTTTCCAATCCATGTCTACACCCCAGAGCTTCTGCAGCCACCCCGGCTTAGCTTTGAGAATTACCCGCCATATCAGCCAACTAATCGTCAGCCAAATGGCCCCCAGCAGGACCGTCCACCAACCAGCCACCGCCGCCGAACAAATGATTTGCCTCAGTTCTTCGCTCATCACTCATCCTCCTTGTAACTGAAAATCGGCTTGGTCTTCGTACCCCACGCTTGTACTTTCTTCTTCTCCGATTCGCTCAAGGGCTCAAAATTCATCGCCGCGTCCACCGCCATCCAGAACAGTTTCTCCTCGCACGGAGGAATCGCCGCAGTTATCGGCTCACTCAAAGTAAAACGCAGCGCCAGCTCAACCTCCCCACGCTCGCTCAAAGGCCGATACCAGCACTTGCCGAATTCCTCCCGTTCCGGATGATCCTCCCCCGGCCAGCGATCCTGAGCCATAGCCTTCAACGCCAGAATCGCCATCTTTTTCGCCTGGGCCTTCTTGATAATCTGAGGCCCAAAATTCCCCCCGTAATAACACGCAAAGTTGAGCGGGAACAGCACCGAGTCGAAATCATAACCATCCATTGCCGCAAACGCCGCCTTCACCGTGTGCGCCGAAAATCCCAAATGTCGCACTACTCCTGCTTTTTTAGCCTCAATAAGGGCTTCCATTGCCCCGCCTTTACCCAAAGCCAAATCCACGTCATTCTCCTGCTCACCCAGGCCGTGCAACTGATACAAATCCAAATGATCCGTCCCCAGCCGTTCCAGCGACTGCTTCAGTTCCGCCCGAACTCCCTCAGCCTTTCGCTGTGCCGTTTTGCAGGCCAAAAAAATATTCTTACGATATGGTTTCAGAGCCACCCCCAGCTTTACCTCCGCGTCCCCATACGTCGGAGCCACGTCAAAGTAGTTCACCCCCTTTTCGATGGCTCGGCTCACCACCTCATTGGCATGTTTCTGCTCTGCCCCCATCACCACAATGCCCCCCAAGCCTATGATCGAGAGTTCCACTCCCCTGCCCCCATACGCCCGTTTGCTCAGCACCGGCGAATTCCCTTTGCCTTGGCCCTCGTTCGCCCCGGCCTGCTCCCCTGGAAGATTGTTCAGAAATTTGCTCATGGTCTTCATTGCTCCCAGATTAGGTGTCTTTTTCAAAAACCCTCGCCATTTCATAATATGCCTTTCATACTCCCGCTGCAACCCAGTCGTTCTTCCATTTACCCTCTGTTGCACCGAAGTTTATTGCCCTCTGGACCTTCCATACTGTCAAAACCGATTACGAAAGACCCGAAATCTCCCTCAAAACATTTGACCTCCCCTCTCGATTGGTTACAATGACTCCGTCCAGACGTATCTTTCGCATTACTTGCTGATCGAACAACCGCTGGGCCAGTCACCTCCGGGATCGAGAGTAGAAGGATCGAAAATCGCCGTGGTTAAAAGAAAACCTACCATTCGCAAAAAGGCTTCACCTTCCGGTAAGACTCGCCACGACAGCGAAATCCGCCGGGCCAAGCGGGCCGTCTCGGCCGCTACCACCCCCAGACCTGTTGCATCCCCAGCTCCCAAACCCCAGCCTTCTACCTCCACCACCGCCAGTCCACCAGCGGAGTTAGCCCCTGGAATCATGAAACGGCTCCTACACGCAGCCACCTCTCCTTTCGTCACAGAGGTGCAACCCAAGCACCATCAGCCCAGACTTACCCCAGGCCAGACACTGACCTCGACCTTCTTGGCAAATCCCTTGACCGACTTGGCCCGCCGCCACGTGCACCAAGCCAGCCAATTACCCCCCGATCTGACCGGCTCAACTGACTCCCACTGCCATAAACTCCTGACCAGCCTAGCCAACGCACGCATTCAAGCTGCTCTGCAGCAATCACCTGATTACAATTATCCTTTGTCAGATTCCCCCGTCTCTAACGGATCTTAGCAAATGCCCGACCTTTCCCAAGCCTCCCTTTCCGACATCGAGCAGAGCCGTCCAGATGTTGCCCCTCCCCCACCGGGACATTATCCTCTGCTGCCGCGCCCTCATCCAGGGCCCCGCGAGCTTCCTCATTCCTTGCTGGTTCGCGCCTTTCGCCGAAGATGGAAGCTCATGCTGCTCATCTTCTCTCTCTCGCTGACGGTTGGCCTGTCTTTGTCCATCATCTTTGTCCATCCTGTTTATCAGGCCGTGGCGCAGCTACACTTTGTGCCCCGACCGGTCGTTGACGGAATTCTCACCACCTCCGACGCTCGAGCCGGTTATTCCGGCTATCTCAACACCGCGATTGATCGAATTCCACACTCCGACATCGTCACCGCCGCCGCTGCCAAGCTCAATCTAACTGCCGCTGCTGATGTGAAGGACCTCCTCAAACGCACTTCCACTCTATCTCAGGACAGAGGACAGATGGTTTCCGTCGTCGTTACCGATTCTTCACCTAAAGGCTTAGTAGACGCTGCCAATGCCATCGCCGAGGCCTACATAGCCCTCGATGTCCGTCCTCAGATCGACCAGCATCGCCGCACTACCCAGAAGTCCCGCGACGAGCTCGCCCGCTTTCGCCAGGAGCGTCAGGCCATTTCCCAGAGCCTCTCCGGACGAGACAACGTCGCCTACATCCAGGCCCTCTATCGTCTTCGGCAGGACTATATTCAGCCCCTTGCTGACGCCAGTGATGATCTCGACGCCGCCCAGGCTGATTACACCAAGGTTAACGCCAAACTTGCCGCCTTGAACGCCTCCTCTGTCGACAACGACAAGGTCCAAGCTCTCTTGAGCGACTTTGTCCCGGGCGATCCCCTACTAGAAATGTACCGCGATATTTATCGCACCATGATTGCCAGCTCCGACCAGGAAAAACTCTTTACCACCGCTAAAATCCAATTGCCTAAAGACTTCCCAGAAGCAGATTCGAAATCTTCCGCTGTTGACCAGAAGCAAGCCACCATTATCCAGCAGATTCGACAGGGAATAACCGAGCGACTTGACGAGTTGAAATCTCGTGCCATTAAAGAGGCCCAGAACCTCCGCCAAACCGAAATTGCCGCTCAGCAGATCATCGTTGATGGTAAGGATCGCCTCCGCAAGGAAAAGGACACCCTGCTAAAGGAACTACGCGCCAAGGATAACGCCGCCGCACAGGAGATTACTCAGGTCCGCCGACTCTCCGGGCAAGAGAAGCAGCTTGACGAGCTGATTAGAGAGCGTCTTGATTTGCTCAGGACAAAGGCTGCCGAACTGCTTCCCCCCGCCGAACCCGTCTTGGCCGGTGCAGCCACCGTCGCCGAAAAGGCCAGCGACCTCCGCTGGCTATTTATCACCGGCTCTCTGACCTTAGCCGCTTTGTTGGCCCTGGGAGTCGGATCGCTCGTCGAACATTACGATTCCCGTCTGACCCATGCCGGAGACATCGTCCGCCGCGTCGGAATACCCGTCCTTGCTTCCCTGCCAAGCTCTGATGACAACCAGGCCGACGAACACTGGCTGCCACAGGAAGTGTCCATGGCCGATTATATCAACGACCAGTACAGAAACATTCGCACTGCACTGCTCTTCGGGCATGATTCGCCTCCGCGTACTATCGTTCTCACCGCACCTACTGCCGCCGAGACAAAAACCACTTTGAGTGTCAACTTGGCTATCAGCATGGCCCGTGCAGGCCGAACCGTCCTACTGATTGACGCTGACCTGGACAACCCTGCCTTAGCTGATGTCTTTGACCTGCCCGAATCGCCAGGCTGGTCTGACGTCCTGCGTAATCCAGCCTCTCTGAGTCAAGCTCTCGGGCAAACTCGCATAGAACGCCTCTCGGTTATGCCCGCAGGATCAAAATTAGAGCAATCGGCGGAGTTCTTGAGTTCTCCTTCCTGTCGAGTTCTGATTGATTCGCTGGCTCAGAGATTTGAGCATGTTATTATTGACGCTCCACCTTTGCTAGATTGTCCTGAAGGCCGTATAATCGCTGCCTTAGCAGACGGAGTCATTTGTTCTTTCAGTGCTGGCTCTACCCGTTCCGGACAAGCCCGACGAGCCACCGCCATACTAGAAGAACTCGGTGCCTCCGTCATCGGATCGGTCCTGAACACCTAGACGTTGACATTAGAATATTCAATGCAGCAAAGGCTTGCTTCTTTCACGCAGAAGGATCTGCTTACCAGCCATGAACGTTAGCCTAAGATTACTATTTGATGGCCAATCTGCCCTGCCCGCTGCTACTTACCTTCTCAATTCCGGTTCTACTCTCATTGGCAGCGACCCTAATTGCAGCCTACACCTCGATTTCCCCAGCCTTTCACGTTGGCATTGTATTGTTGACGTCGCCCCCAACGCCGTCTTCATAACTGACCTGCACAGTCTAAATGGCACTTACGTAAACGACCGCCGAGCCATTCGCCAGCCTCTGGGCAACGCCGACCTCCTCCGTCTCGGTGAGTTATCTTTTATCGTGGGAATCAATTCTTCCTCTGATCTGCCCGTATCATGCGACTATTCTACCCTGGCCGTGCGCCCCAGCAGTTTTGACCAGCCAAACGCTAAACCACTCCCGCTTGCCACCTCAGCCATGGCTGACTTGCTACCCAAACCTGCCCCTCAGCCCCCCCTCGCACCCAAAGCTGCCACCCCCTCGTCTTATCCGCTCGCTCAGACGGGCTCACAGATGGCCCGTTATGAAAAAGCACTCGTCGACTGCACTACTCAATTAAAGCTGCTCATTGAGAAGGTCGCCGCCCTGGAATCCAAGCTAAACGCTATCACTGGCCCAGGCCAAGCCCCGCCCCCTCAGCTCTCGCCTAAAAAGGCCTTCGAATCCCACGATGCCCTCATGTACATTGCCCGCGCCGCCGTCAGCGAGAAAGTCCGTCAAAAGACCGTGGCTCCCAGTTTGAATCCCGAGCCTTGACAACCAACCAATACCTCAATAGAATGCAATTATTGGGCAGTTTTGCGCTGTTTATAGTGTGTAGGCCGTTTGTTTTTATTTTTCCCGAAGGAAAACCACATGTCAGGTAACTCCGTAACTATCAGCGATCAGAATTTCCAAACTGAAGTCATCCAGAGTTCCATACCGGTCTTGGTGGATTTCTCTGCCGAATGGTGTGGCCCATGCAAAATGTTAGCTCCGGTTATTGCCGAATTAGCTGACGAGTACGTCGGCCGAGTAAAGGTTGGCAGTCTCGACATTGATGAAAACCGCCAAAGCCCCAGCCAGTATGGTATCCAGGGTGTTCCCACCCTGATCATATTTAAGGACGGCCAACCCGTAAAAAAACTAGTCGGGCTCACACCCAAGGACAAAATTGCCGAAGCCCTGGACCAATTGCTTTGATTGTTTCACTCCGCTCAGCAGCCTTTTAACATAACTTGGAGAAACCATGGCCTCCACCGAGGATGCTTCTGAACAGATGCTACATTGCCCTGGCGACAACTGTCAGATCGAGTCGCACATCTGCCGTGCTCGACAGATGAGAGGATACCCCCCTTGCAGGCAATGTGATTCTGGGCCCCGCTCCGCTAAGCCCATATCTTCTGAGCTCACCAAACAGGACCAATTGGCGACTGTGCTCGATAAGATTGTCAAGGCTTATGATATTCGCGGCAGTTATCCTGAGCAAATAAATGAAGACGTAGCCTGGCGTCTGGGATACGCCTCAGCCGACTATCTGCTCAGTCAAGTTTCCGGTTACGCCCGGGCTCAGGACTCTAGCAAGTCCCTGGTCGTCGGGCGGGACATGCGCATTGGCAGCCCCGAATTGTCCGCAGCTTTTATCGATGGCGCCCTGGCTGGCGGAGCCAATTGCATAGACATTGGTATGATTGACTCACCTTTGTTGTATTTTGCCATTAATCACTTGGACGCTTGTGGTGGTGCTCAGATTACTGCCAGTCACAATCCCGCCGGAGACAATGGCGTCAAAATTGCCGGCCAGGCCGCTCGACCCGTCGGCGGTGAAACTGGCCTCGATAAAATAAAAGCTCTCGCTCTGGCCGCTAGGCCTGGCACTACCCGCGACCGGTCCCGTGGAAAGCTCACCCACATAGACTTGACTGCTCAGTACAAGGAGCACATCTTCAAGTTTGCCGGACCCATATCTCGCCTAAAGATCGTCATTGACGCTTCCAACGGCATGGCTGGAAAGTTCGTCCCTCTGCTCTTTGATGATTTGCCCATCAAAATCACCCCTATGAACTTTAAGCACGACGGCCATTTCGACCACCCTCCCAATCCCTTGGTCGAGGAAAACCTCGCCAAACTAAAAAAAGCGGTCATCAGACGCAAAGCCGATCTGGGAGTCTGTTTCGATGGAGATGCTGACCGTTGTGTTTTCGTCGACGAAAAGGGCCAAACCGTCAGACCGGATCTGGTCACCGCCGTCTTGGCCAAGGAGTTTATTTTCGCGAATCCTGGTGGCACTATCGTATACGACTTGAGATCTAGTCACATCGTCCCTGAGGTCATAGCTCAGATGGACGGCATACCACGTAGAGAGCGAGTTGGCCACGCCTTTATGAAGCACGCCATGGCTGACTCCGGAGCCATCTTCGGCGGTGAACTCAGCGGGCATTATTATTATCGAGACAACTGGTTTTGTGATTCAGGCTTTATTACGTTCCTGGTTTTTCTCACCGCCCTGAGTCAGGCCGATATCCCCGTGAGTAAACTCATCGAGCCCATGAGAAAATATCATCATTCTGGGGAAATAAATTTTGAGGTTCAGGACAAGCAGGCCGTCCTTGACGCCATTGTCGCTCACCACCGCAAAACCCCCAAAGCTCGCATTGACACCCGTGACGGCGTCACCGTCGAGCTGGAAAAGTACTGGTTCAACGTCCGGCCCTCAAATACCGAATCCAAGCTCCGCTTGAACCTCGAGGCAAATACCAACGCCATGATGAAGCGGATGATACGCGAAGTGACCAAGTTTATCAGCGGGCCTGCTAAAAAATAACAGGCTCGCGTCAATGGGTCACGGCGATGGTACTGCCTGGTAGGTAAGGACTTACGTAGACAGCCTAGTCCGCCGAGCGAACTTCCAGAATCTTTTTACGCACTTCCTGAGCCGCTGCCTTGATCTCTTGCATTGCTTTGCGAACTCGCGTCCCCGCAGCTTTGTTGCCGCCCTCGGCCTTGAGCAAATCATCTTCAGCCGCAGCCACTAACTCTTTGAGGCGATCATACTCCATCATGGGCTTACTCCTTTCAGAGTGTTGGAATTGTAACTCCTCACCAAAGGTTGGTTTAATCTAGCTCCTAACCCGCAGCCGGTCAAATGTATTTTCCGCTCCTTTGTAGAGCTCTGCCGAGGATGCCCATCCGCCCGCAGCCGCCCGACCAGACCCTTTCATACACCTGGTCCCGGCCCAAGATCATTGACCCGTGAGCTCCTGATTGCTACACTTACGCCCCACTGAAGCGCCACTAGCTCAGTTGGCAGAGCAGCTGACTCTTAATCAGCGGGTCCAAGGTTCGAGTCCTTGGTGGCGCATTAACTTGTGAAAACTTGGGTTTTTGCTTGTTGTTCTGCTTGTGGTTGCAGACTATCTATCCGCAGCCACGAGAAAAGGGGCTAGCCGCTGTCTGCGCTCCCTGCTTCTGGTCCGTTTAGCACTGCTGAAGCGTAGGCAGTTGGGCTAATTTCTTAAGGACATTGCTGTTTACCAAAAAGATTTACTTGAATAGTGGACCTATTCTGTCATATATTGGCCACAGTATCTACAGAAGGGAACCAAATGGCTAAACAACCCAGGCAGAGGGTAGCTGGCGAGCCACTGGTGCCCAGCCAGCCACAGCCCCAGTGTGCAGAAACCTCCAACTGCTATAGAGGACTGCGGTTCCCGGCGGACCGGGGTATAATGGGGGACAAGACCTGGGTCCGGTCGCGGGCGAGGGGCTAAAGAGCAGATATCAGATAGAAGAAAGAGAACATGAAAAAGAACATACTTGGCAGAACATCTCTGGAAGTAACCCAATTGGGTTTCGGCACTATGGAGCTACGGGGGCCGAAAAGAACGAAAAGCAGGGGCGGACGGAACGTTAGCGAAGAACAATCTGAGCATATACTCAACGCTGTGCTGGACGCCGGCATCAATTTCGTCGACACGTCTGTGGAC
>SDBV01013298.1_pt1 | contig 10485 bp, 12 predicted proteins | sample 2277081 | NCBI WGS metagenome assembly SDBV01 (sample SAMN10402039, study PRJNA504765) | marine sediment metagenome | isolation source: marine sediment core GS10_PC15, 223 cmbsf | place: Arctic Ocean: Southern Knipovich Ridge | collected 2010
GTTCTTTGAAACGGATATCTTCTGTGGCTATCAAGGCATTAATAAGATTAGGTGAGAGTTCCTCGTAAGATGCCATTGACCTATTCTCAAAGTAATATTTACCGAGTAGCATATTGTCTTCTGAGTAAATTTCTGAGGCGAGATAAGTCTTTGGATTTTCCAGATCCTCAAAAGAAGGTAGTGCTCCGAAATCACCATTAGATATTTTATATATAAAAATTCCGAAACAAAATGGAGTAAGAACTAATAATAGCCAGAAAAGCAGGATAAGTATTTTAAACCACTTACTTCTTTTATTGGCAGGCCGCATCTATTATAAATAGAATTTATTAAAAAAGTTAGTGTATTTTTCTAATTCTTTTATTTTGAGAAGTGTTTTAAAATTATTAGCGCTAATTGTAAAAGCATTATAGTCTTTTTCATCGAGGTAAGCCAATTGTTTATTTTTGTTTATTCCTGCATAATATTTCAAAGTTTTTTCACTATCAGCAAAACCTTTTACGATGATTAATGGATTGTTTTTATTAATCATTATATTAGAAATCTGTAGTTTATCTAGCCGATGGAATTTTTTGTTATAATTAGATAATTGTATGCTAATCTTATTAACATCAGCTTTTTCACCTAACAAAACTATATTATAGTAGTGTTCTTCTTCCGGATTATAAAAATAAAGTAGTTTTTCATCAGATGATGCTTGTTCTTCGTTGATTTTACGATTTTGAAGATAAGCTAATATCCTTTGTGCTTCTAGTTTGGTTTCGTCTTCCGGATATTTTTTTACAATATATTCCAAAATAACCTTCATTTTAGGTATCTCCTTCATTTTACCATAGGATAGTGCTTCAATGAATTCAAATTTTGGTGACAGACTATTTTCAGGGTATAAGCTATCTGCAACGACCGTTCTGTCCAAGCAAGCGGTATAATTGTCTTGTAAATATAGGTTGTATGTTACTTCATAAAAGCGAGAAATTTCATTTTGTTTATCCTGACTCTCTTGGTTGTTAGGATTGTTGATGACGTTGGCAAATTCAGATTCAGGGTAGTTTTTTAATATTAAATTTTTATAAAAGTCAGCTTTAGCTTCGTTCGGTTTATGTGTATATAATAGATACAAATAGTAGTAGCTTTCAGCTTCATATTGGTTCTTAGGGTATTTTTCGTTTAATACTTCGAAATTCTTTATAGCATTATCAATATTATTTAGTTCTTCTTTATATATGATAGCATTCTTATATAGAGCGTTCTTTATTTTATTATGTGCAGTTTCTTTTTGAGAGGACTTGAATGGTAAGTTTTTCAAATAGGTTTCACGTTGTAATCTAGGATCATTTTCAAGGTCAATAGAACTTCCGGTATTAGTTGACTCTGAATTTGCAAAGGTGTTTTTATCTTTTCTCCTCCAATTATCTTCAAGAACTCTTTTACCCCATTTACCTACAAATTCAAAATAGCCTAAGTTTTTTGCTCTTTCATTATAGAAGTACCAGCCTTTATTTTTATTATTTTTTTGGGAGGTTGTATTTTGTACAACTTCCTTATTTTCTTCTTCCTTTTCTCTTTGTGCCTTTTCCAGTTCTTTTCTTTTCTTTTCAATGACTTTGTCAATTAACGCATTTCTTTCAGCTTCATCTAATGCCGCTAGCTTTAATAGACTATCTTGTTCTTCAATAGTTATAAAATTATTTACTAAAGCTGTTAAAGTTTGGTTGGTAGCTTTTATATCAGCCAAATCCTTACTATTACCCGGCAAGGCAGCAAGTGTACTGTCAAAATACATTTTCGCATTTCTATAGGCTTGTTTACTGAAATAAATTTCAGCTAATTTCATATATGAAAGAGCTTTTTGTTTTTTGTTGTTAGTACTGTATTTAACAGCATTTTTCAGATGCTCTATAGCTTGTTTTATATTGTTTTCTTTAATAGCCAGTTCAGCTAATAAATAATAGATCTGATCTAAATAATCTATGTTTTTTTCATCTTTCAAGAGCTTATAAAGTTCTTTTTTTATAGATTCAAGTGATTTAGAACTACCCACCTCGTAAGCCTTAGCTATGTTCAATTTAGTATTAAACTCCATTTCGTAGCTGGGCTTTAATTTCAACACTTTTTCATAATGCTCTATAGCTTCTAAATTTTTATTATATCTATGATATAACTGAGAAAGAATATAGGTAGGCCTTGTTTTTTGTTTCTTTTTTTTAATGGTTTTTATTGCATTTAATAAAGGAGTAATAGCATCTTCTTTTTCGTCTTTTTTTAAATATATATGTGCTTGCATAATATTTAATTCACCCAATAATTTTTTGGGAAATTTTTCTTCTGACCACATCAGATCAATAATTGCTTGTGCCTTGTCATATTCTTCTTGTTCTATATAAGTGTGGATTAACCAGATTATGGCTTGATGATAAACATATTGGTGTTTTAGTTTTGAAAACAAGCCTCTTTTTGTTAATTCATCTTTTGATTTTTTCTTTTTCCTATTATTTTTTTTTCTTTTCTTCTTTTTTTTCTTGATATCATATCCAGGTTTAAATTCAGATAATATGAAAGAAAAAGTTTGTTGTGCTTTGTCTAAGTCGTCTTTCATAAAGTAGGCCTCTCCCAGTTGTAGATAAGCATTATCCAACCATTTACTGATAGTATGTATATTTATTACCATAGAACCCTTTTCAATCACATCATCCATAGTAGGAGATACAGTATTCTTATTTTTTGAATCTATGTATGGGAATAATGGTAATATCTCCTCATAGTTGTCTTGGTGAGACTCTTTTAAAGCTTGTATGGAGTTATTTATCTTAAGTTTTGCATTAAAATAGCCGTTGTACCTGGCTGTGGTATTATGGTATACACGTTTTAGCCAGGTTGTCTTCTTTTTCTTTTTGCTTTTTCGTTGAGCTTCAACATTACCTGCTAAAACCAGTGCTAATAAACATAGTATGACAAGTTTGACGCGCAATACCTCTGTTTTACCTGATATAACTACTTATTCATAAAATTATTTTAAATTTAGTCAAAAATTACTAATCCTGTAAATCACTTCAAGTAGTGACGAAAACAAGTAATAATAAATGGAGGTATCGTTTAAAGCGAAAGTACAGGATTGTGTTCATGAATGATGATACATTAGAGGAAAAATCAATTTTTAAACTCACCCGTTTAGATTTTTATCTTATTGGTTTCACCATTTTTCTCATAATATCATTAATTATAATTGCGGCCATTGTGTTCACACCGATAAAACAATATGTATTAGGATATAATGAAGTTCATATGCAAAGAAAATTGATAGAACAAAACTTGGTTGTGGATTCTCTTCAGGAAATGGTAACTAACCAGCAGCTTTTACTACTCAATATAAAAAAGGTTATTGCGGGAGATATAGATACTAGTTTACCATTAAATTTTACTGCTCAAAAGTATGATACGATTAATATAGATAAGCGATCTAAATATGATTCATTATTCAGAAAGAAGATGGCTAGCCAGGAAAGAGTTAATCTTATAACACAACAATCAGATAATAAAAAAAGCAGCGTAGTTAATTTTCATTTTTTCCTACCTATTAAAGGTATTGTTACTAATGAATTTAGTCATGATGTAGATCATTTTGGGGTAGATATTGTAGCTCCTGAAAACACCATTGTAAAGGCTACCCGGGATGGAACTATTGTATTGGCTTCGTGGACATTGGAAACCGGTCATGTAGTGGTCATACAGCATGATAATGACTTCATCTCATTTTACAAGCACAATTCGGCTATTTTAAAAAAAATAGGTAATTTTGTTCAGGCGGGAGACGTAATTGCAATAATTGGCAATACAGGGGAGTTAACAACGGGAACCCATTTGCACTTTGAGATATGGTATAAAGGAATTCCTGTTAATCCCAGGGATTATGTCAATCTCAACTAAACAGAAGAGATATGTTTAAAGGAAATAATGGTCAGATAAAAAATTCAGGAACTCAAGGTACAGGTTCAGTAAACCTCATAGGTGTTGGAACTAAGATAGAGGGTAAAGTTAATTCAGAAGGTGACATCCGCATTGATGGCTATGTTCGTGGAAGTATTACAACATCTGCTAAAATAGTTATTGGTGAAACTGCAACAGTTAATGGAGACATTACTTGCCAGTATGCAGATATATCGGGTAAAATAAAAGGGAAAGTTACCGTTCATGAGGTGTTAACCTTGAAAGGCAAGGCAATGCTTAATGGAGATATTATGACTAATAAGTTTGTAGTTGAACCCGGTGCTAAGTTTAATGGTAATTGCATTATGGGCAATGTTCCTAAAGATGACACAGAAGTCAAAGCAAAAGTTGATGAACAAAAAGAGTCAACAGCCACGCAAAAATAAACCACTGGCTAGCTATGCCAAATATTCTGGCATGGCTCTTCAAATGATTATTTTTTTATTAATTGGTGCTTTTGGCGGAAGAAAATTAGATGGTTATTTTGAACTTAAGTTTCCTGTATTCACGTTAGCATTATTATTATTAGCACTAGGTGCTGTTATTTATCTTATTATAAAAAGTGTTCTCAAGTAATCATTTTTTTACATTTTTTATTAGAGTATTAAGCGTATTCCTGGTGTTATCTGCGTTGATCTATATTAGTCAATACGTCATACCCTTAACTGTTGTAAGTCCATTTATTTGGCACAGCCTGCTTTTCTTTACCATTTTAACTATAGTCGTTTTTTTAATATCCATGAAAGGGATTAAAAGCGCTCAGCAAACTAATTTCACCACCTATATAATGGGTTCGATGATAATAAAATTCATGATTGCCATTATTTTCTTTTTAATCTATATAGCATACGTAGTGAGAGATAATAAAATAAGTTTCGTAGTTGCATTTTTATGCTTTTACATCATTTTCACCTGGATAGCCATAAAAGGATTACTAAAAGCCATTCCTGAAAATAAAAACAAATTATCCTGATGTTGATGTATTCGCCTGATCTTGATTCATTATATGCTTTTTTACCAAAAAATACCTTACCTGCTATAACTGATATTTTGAAGGCTTATCCGGTGAGTATCAAGATCACCAAAGAGCGGAAAACAAAATTAGGTGATTATCGCTGGCTACAGGATAGATCGGAGCATCGAATTTCGGTTAACAAAAGCCTTAATCCTTATGCTTTTTTAATAACATTAGTTCATGAGATTGCACACCTCACAACTTATGATCAATACAAAAGAAGGGTGAAACCGCATGGGTTAGAGTGGAAGCAAGAGTTTAAGCAATTAATGCTTCCTTTTTTTTCTCAAAATATATTTCCTGAGGATATAACCAAGTCACTTGCTGCATACATTCGTAATCCAAAGGCCTCCAGCTGTACAGATATTAGTTTGATGAAAATTCTTAGAAATTATGATAAGGATGATTCATCAGCCACTTATTTAGAAGAAATAGCACATAATACCCGTTTTCAAACCACTAACGGGCGTATTTTTATTAAAGGAGATAAAATGCGTAAGCGATATAAGTGTGTGGAACTAGCTACCCAGCGCTTGTATCTTTTCAGCCCCATAGCCGAAGTAGTTGAAATTTCAGATTTTAAAGGTTGAATATTTAACATTTTTCTTATATTTACTGCCCCATGACACCCACCCAACATAGCAAAAGGCTGCAAACCCTTGCTGCCGTACACACACACACACACACACACACACACACACACACACACACACACACACATTCTGATTTAATATCTCAGTATTTAGATCTACGAGTAAATAAAGCATATACCCCATGAGCAGGGCGTGGTTAAAGCACTACGTTACCTTGCCCAATGGGGAGCTCATCCACAGGCGAAAATACTATTGGGAGCTGGCCAAACTTATATTGGCGCTTGCCTTTTGCCTCGCTTTTATCGTAAAAACCCTTTGGCTAAGTAGTACATTTTTTGCAAATGATGAACAAATACTTTATAAGGGCAATAAAAGCATGTTTGAAGATGCCAAACACCTATTTGGAAACACCAAACACTTATTTGGAGACGCCAAACACCTATTTGGAGCAACCAAACACCTATTTGGAGACGCCAAACACCTATTTGGAGACACCAAACACTTATTTGGAGCAACCAAACACCTATTTGGAGGCACCAAACACCTATTTGGAGGCCCAAATACATCTTTGGAGACACCAAATTCATCTTTGAAACGGCTAAAACCACTCAAAACACTCAATTTTACACTTTTAACCTAAAAACAACATAATTATGGCAAAAAGAAGAAATTATATACCAACAGCAGAAGGCGACCTGAAGACATGGCTCATGAATTTAAGAGATAAAATTGATACCCACGGGTCCACCATAGGGCTTACGGGATCAGAGATCAATTCTATCAAATCCAACGTCAATCAGCTTATCAGCAAGATAGACGCTGTGGAGCAGAAAAGAAATGATTTTCATGAAGCAGTGGCTGACAAGAATACATTTAAAAATGCCACGACTAAATCAATCGGCACGCTTATCTCAAGAGGTAAATTAACCAGCGGCTATACCACCGCCATTGGCGAAGACCTGGATGTGATAGGTGAAGAAATTACTATTGACTCGGGCACAGCAAAGCCTATTATAACAAGCAAAAAAGTACCCGGTGGATGGGAGTTCAGCTTTAACCTGCTCAACTTTTTTCATGGCATTAAACTATACAGAAAAAGGCCGGCAGAAACAGAATTCAAGAGGATAGCCACCGATACCAACTCGCCTTATGTGGATGCCGACCCGCAGGTGAACAACACGGAGTACCACGCATTTTATATCAACACCGAGGAGGAAGAGGTGGGCGTAAGAAGCGATATTATTAAGATTAATCTGTGAGGTGAAATTTTGGATTATTAACTATTAAATTTTAGAAAACATGAATAAACTGTACTTATTACTAATGTTATTACTAATTGTATTTTTTCAGGCTAATGCTACTACCCGGTCAATGGAAATTACATGTACAGGAAATGATGCTCTTTTATATGTAGATGGAGAAAAAATAGGTAATCTCCCGCAAAAAGTAACATTTCGAACTAACGTATGTAAAACAATAAGGATTGAGAAAGCAGGTTTTTTAAGTATTGAACAAACATACTGTAATAAGAATGGAGAAACAAGACCACCTTATAAGCAGTATTATAAGCTAGTAGTGGATGATTCTTATAATGCTTCCTTACAGACTGACGTGGCTAATGTAGATATTTCCCAGATTATTAGAAAAGGATTAGACAAAGAGAAATCTTGGAAAAAGATTTATCAGATAGTTTTAATCTATTTTGATGTGATTGAATTTACTGATAAAGAAGTAGGATACTTAAGAACTGCATGGGAAATTCAGTCTTTCACAGGTAATACAATCAGGACTAGAGTTATCATTAAATTAACAAAGTCCGATCCGTTAACCTACGGAATCAAAATAATAAGTGAAGAATCAGATGAATCAGGTACAAGCGTTAAGAGCGATGAAAAGTTTAGAGAATGGGATAGAATATTAAAAAAATATGGAAATCTTGTTACCGATTTCCAGTTTAGTTTAAAGGAAAAATAAAATTTGGTAACTATATACCTTTTTACATTATAATCTCAACAGTTATTATAGCTTCATTAATTGTAATTTTATCTAAAAAGCCTGGAGTTCCTGAGCTTTTTAAAGACTTTATTGCAGTTTTGATTTTTTTGATATTTTCTTTTCCAATACCATGTACTCTAAAACCCGGAATATCATAGTCCTTACACGCCTGAATGTTACGCTTAATTTCTTTCTCAATATCTACTGCTTTCATTGCATAATGTATAAATAAAGCATATATCCCTTGCCCTACAAGTAACTCATATGTTTTTTTGAAAACTTCAAGACCATACTCATTGTGTACCTTAATTAATTCCTCAAAGTAGTTAGCTGAACATAGATTTGCAATATTGTTACCTCTAGCCCCATACTTGTTAGAAATCTCCAATTTAAATCCAGCTATTTGTCTTTTTGCTTTAAACTCACTTCTAAGAAACAATGATTGTTCCAATGCTTTATAGTCCAGTGGTGGAATTTCGCCCTTATAAAACTTTAGTATTAAATCATCTTCACCAGAATCCTCATAAGCAACTGCATTTTTTAATATTAGAGATTTTTCTTCGTCAAACAGTAATTCCTCTTCATTTTCTGCTTCTTTTAATATTTTCTCTAAAGCTTTTTTATCGGAAGCTGATAGATTCTTAGGATATATTATTAACGTTTTCTTGTCAAGCTCTGCTTTATTCTCAGTAGTGGTATTATGTGAGTTTATGTTTAGGGTAAAAAATGATGAATTGCCAAACTTTAATCTTACATTGACAAAGTCTTTTAACGCCTCAAACCATCCCATTTAAATCTCATTTTTGGCTAACTTGAGTAGGGTGGATAAATCTTTTTTAAGGTAGATTTCTGAACCTTGTTTAATTCCAGCAAACTCCTTTATATGTATTTCTTCTCCTTCTTTAGTTAATACTCTTTGCTTGGTATCTTGTTTAATAACATACCCCTCTCCATCTGTGGTTTTGCCAAAAGCCCTTAAGACAAAGGCTTTAGAAGCTTTATCAAATGTTATTCTAGGTATTCTGTTATCCTTTTTCATTATGTTAATATTAAATTTCTTTTTTTCTATTGTATAAATATACTATTAAACAAAAAAAGTCCACTCTAAATAGAGTGCAAAATTATAGAAATTATTAACGAAAACATAATGTAAAATTGTATATAGTTACATCAACTGGCGCGCATTTGTTATGCGTTCCTTTTAAATTTGAAAGATATTAATAAGGGATACAATCGCGCTACCAGTAGCGGCTTTATTTCTTCCGTATCAGTAATGCCGAGGGGGTTTTAGGAGCACGTAAGCTGGTTATTCAGGATTGAATGGTGAATGCTATTTTATAACATTCGTTATTCCAAACTAGTCCTCGCTTGAAGCGAGGATTTCAAGAGCATACTCGCCTCATGCGAGTACGAGATAGGGTTTAAACTTTACACAACAAGAGGCTAAGCTTCAGGCGGATTAACTGAAGACAGAAACATTTTTTTGTATTTTTACGTTATAATACTCCTAACTAAAAATTAAAAATGAGTAATTATAAATTTGAAGGCAATTTTAAGAATATAACATCTGCTATTGATGTAATGCTGTCTTTATTATCTTTCGAAGAAGATAATACTACGATTATCTATTCTCCTGCACTTGATCTAAGTGGCTATGGGAAGAATGATAAAGAAGCTAAAAAATCATTCGAAATTGCCTTAGAGGAATTCTTAAGATATTCTATTAATAAAGGAACCTTTGAAAAGGTGCTGAAAAAATTAGGATGGAAACTATCAGGTAGAAAATCAACCAGAAAGTACAAACAACCTTACCTTGACCATCTTCTAAGAGAAAATAAATACTTAAGTGATATTGTAAGAGAAAAAGAATTCCATAGAATTAATGAAAAGGTTTCATTTCCTGCATATGCTTAACCATGCCTCAAAGGTTAAGCAATATCCCATTAAAAAAATATCGAAAGTTTCTTGAAAACCTTGGCTGTAAATGCAACAGAACCAAGGGTGGTCATGAGCATTGGTCAAGATCAAACCTTGACAGGCAAATAACTTTACAAACTCATATCGATCCAGTTCCTGAATTTATTATTAGACAACATTTAAGGCACCTGGGTATGTCAAGGGATGCATTCCTAAAGACTATATCTAAAAAGAAGAAATAATAAAACTTGTATATTTGAAAGAAACCGCCTACCTGGCGCGCATTTTCAATGCGTTCCCATAAGATACGCTGATAGAATCGCGCACCAGTTAGGGGGGCTTTACTTTTTTAGCATCAGCCTGCCTACCGGTCAGGCAGGCAGTGCCGAGGGTATTATTGGTTCGGGCAAGCTTGTTGTTCAGGATTGATATATTAGTAGCAAGTACCTGGTCATTTGTATCTTGTACCCAATACTAAATACCAGATACCAACTACTCCTCTTTCGGCTCTTTCAGCTTAAAATTGTCTAAAAAAGCAGTTGTTACATTGCCCTTTTTAAAATCTTCGTTCTGCATGATCTGCAGATGCAGTGGGATGGTTGTTTTAACGCCTTCCAGGTAAAACTCGCTTAACGCCCGTTCCATGGTTTTAATGGCCTCTTCGCGCGTTTGAGCGATAGCTATCACCTTACCGATCATAGAGTCATAATAGGGGGGTATGGTATAACCGGCATACACATGTGTATCAACTCTTACTCCATGCCCTCCCGGCCGGTTGATCATGGTAACTGTGCCGGGGCAGGGTTGAAAGTCATTAAAAGGGTCTTCCGCATTTATTCTGCATTCAATGGCATGCATATCAGGGATATAAGATTTACCGCTAATTGGTATGCCTGCAGCTATCTTTATCTGCTCTTTTATCAGGTCATGATGAATGACTTCTTCTGTAACAGGGTGCTCTACTTGTATACGTGTATTCAT
>SDBV01013299.1_pt1 | contig 10485 bp, 11 predicted proteins | sample 2277081 | NCBI WGS metagenome assembly SDBV01 (sample SAMN10402039, study PRJNA504765) | marine sediment metagenome | isolation source: marine sediment core GS10_PC15, 223 cmbsf | place: Arctic Ocean: Southern Knipovich Ridge | collected 2010
CGCGATCCAGTTCCTCGTAGCTCATCGTCAAGGTCTCCATGCCCGCGGGGATACCGCGGGTCGATGGAGAAAGCGGACATTTCTACTTTGGAGAAACCGGACATTTCTATCTTGGTACTACATTTTCAGGTCCGAGAAGGCATGATTATGTCAATTCCGCGGGGGAAGTGCGTCTTGCGCTCCAACTCTATGAAAGGCAGCTCTATCCGATGGCGGGAGGAATACGCGATTTGGATCCTCCGACACCAGCGTATACCGAAAGCTCTCCCTAGAAGTTGTGAAGTTCGTCCTGGTAGAGCCGGAATCCCGCTTCCCGGGCAATCTGGCTGGCGGATTCGGGATCTTCCACTTCCAGGATGAGAATCGCCGTCTCCCCGGGGCTGACGACGAAGCCGCTTGCATCCTTGACGTTGAATCCCTTCGCGGCGAATGCCTCGAGGACTGCGTGCAACCCGCCGACCCGATCCTCCATGACCACGGCGAGAATCTCTTGCAGGTCGACCGACATCCCGCTCTTTTGCAGCACCTCGTAGGCTTGATCGGGTCTATCGACGATCAGCTTGACCACGCCAAAGTTTACAGAGCTGCCGATCGTCACGGATCGTATGTTGATCCGCTCGTCTGCAAGGACCTGGGCCACATGAGCTAGGTGGCCGGGTCTGTTCTCCAAGAATACGACGAGTTGTTTTGCCACGATTTCTCTCATTCCTTTGGGCGATTGTCTACGACCCGAACGGCCTTTCCCCCGCCTGACACGATCGTTCCCGGCTCGACGAACTCCACCCTGGGCGTCATCAGGAGTTCTTCCCGCAGACCTTGGGTGATTTTCTCTCGCAGGGCTTCCAGTCCCTCGAGACCCCGGCCGAGTAACTCCGAGGTGACTTCGATTCGGACGGTCATATCGTCGGCCATGCCTTCCCGGTCGAGAATGATGAGATAGTTGTTGCCTACCTCTTCGAAAGCCATCAGCACCTGCTCCACCTGAATCGGGTAGATATTGACCCCCTTGATGATCAGCATGTCGTCGGTGCGGCCCACAATGCGCGAGAGTCTTCGATGGACCCTGCCGCAATCGCAGGGTCCTGGATGAATCATGGCCAGATCCCGCGTGCGATAGCGAATCAAGGGCATAGCCTCTCGCCTCAATGTGGTGAGCACGATCTCGCCGGTCTCGCCGTCGGGCAGCGGGTCGAGGGTTTCTGGTTCCACAATCTCGAGGATGTAACTGTCTTCCCAGAGATGCATCCCGCTCTTGTTCGGGCATTCGAAGGCTACACCGGGGCCGTTCATCTCCGACAGGCCGTAGGAATTCACCGCAAAGACTCCGTAGGCGTCCTCGATGCGCGCGCGCAGTTCTTCCGAGTGCGGTTCGGCGCCGACGACCAGGATCCTGAGATTCGTGTCGTCGTTCGGGTCCAGATCCATCTCGCCGAACGTTTCCAGAAGCTTCAATGCATACTTGGGCATGATGTGTGCCACGGTGGTCCCAAACTGGCGCATGAAGGTCACCTGGCGCTTGCTGGTGCCCGGACCTATCGGCACCACCATGGCGCCGAGTTTTTCGGCGCCGTAGTGCAGCCCGAGCCCACCCGTGAAGAGCCCGTAGCTCATCATGTTCTGGAAGACGTCCGATCGCCTCACGCCGGCCATGTAGAGACACCTTGCGACGAGATCCGCCCACAGATCGATGTCCTTCTGCGTGTGATAGACGACGATGGCCATCCCCGTGGTTCCGGATGATGCGTGCATGCGAACCACCTGGTCCCGCGAGATCGCGAGAAAGGCGTCCGGGAATCCAGACCGGAGGTCCTGCTTTGCTGTGAACGGGAAGCGCCTGAGATCATCGAGGCACGTGACGCGGTCGGCCGAGAGTCGGTTTTCGGAAAGCGTCTGTCGGTAGAACGGAGCTTGCTCGGCGACCCGGATGGTCTGCTGCAGTCGTGCCAGCTGCAGGGCGTCCAGATCGCCCCTTGGCATCAGCTCACTTTCCTTGTCCCAGAACATCCTTCCGTTGTCTCCTCGGGGTGAGCTCTGGCACGATCTCTCCAGCCACTCGGTAGGAGCGGCCGCGGAAGTAGGCTATCAGGTCTCCCTGCTGGTTTGCGACACGGACGTCGTAGATGCCGGTGCGTCCCGGCAGCGCGCGCTCTTCGGCCGTTGCCGCCAACCGGTCTCCGAGCCGGGCCGCGCTGACGTAGTCGATGGTGGCTCCCGCGGCCACGGTTTTCCGGTTGCGACTGTTGGACGAGTACGCGAAGGCGGAGTCCGCCAGTGAGAAGATGAAGCCGCCGTGACAAATGCCGTGGCTGTTCACCATGTCGTTTCGCACGGTCAGGCTCATGCGAGCGCGGCCGGGCTCGATCGAGTCGAGGGTGGCCCCCATCGCGCGTGCCGCGTGGTCCAGCTCGTAGAGGCGGGCGCCGCAGGCCTCGGCGATCTGCTGCGGAGATCCCGCTTCCCTCATTTCCCGCTTCGTCTTTTCCCGTTGCTGGTCGCGCCGACGATCGTCGCCGCCTCGGTCAGATCGCGGCCCGCTCGCGCCGCCTTGAGGTTCAGATCGACGAAGCGGGGAGGGCTCGTGCTCTGGATCGCTTGGTCCAGCGACGCGTCGCTGCACAGCTTGCCCAGGCGTGTCAGGGCACCGAGACCGACCAGGTTGGTGATGCGCGGATTGCCCAGTGCGGTTGTCGCCTCGCCGAGTGCCAGGGAGTGCAGGGCAAAATCGCCATCCGGGGGGCGGGGAACGCGCTCCCCGTCCACGACTACCAATCCCCGCGGCTTGACCATGTCGGAGACCGGCGCCGCCGCGATTTCATCGAGGATCAGCGCACAGTCGAGCGACGTGGCCAGCGGATAGTCGACGACACCGTCGCTCGCCACCAAATCGGTTCGGCTCATGCCGCCGCGCGAGGTGGGCTCGTAGCTCTGCGATTGCGCCACCCACAAGCCCTCGATCTTGAACGCCTCGGCCAAGATGGCCCCAGCTACGCGCAACCCCTGCCCACCGGTTCCGCAGAGGCGGATTTCGATTTTGCGCTCTGCCACGTCAGTCGCTTTCCATCTCGGAGTTGTGGCGCCTCCACGCATCCAGGTACTCGGGATTGTCACCGCGCGCCAGCACTCCGGTCTTCCAGGGTCCCGGTTGGAAGGGGCGGTCCTTGCTGCCGCCGTACGACTCCGGCCGGATCTCGGCCTTCTGACGCAAGATCATCTCGGGTGAACTCCCCAGGTCGTTCTTGCGCCCGAAGATCTCCGTGCAGTCGGAGATCACTTCGATGAAAGAGAAGCCGTGGTGCGTGATTCCCTGCACAATCAGGTTCTTGAGCGCTGGTGCCTGCATGGTGGTCTCGCGTCCGACCAGCCCAGCGCCGGCCGCCGCGGTCAGTGCGCAGGCGTCGAAGACTGGCTCCTGGTTGCCACTCGGCGTCGTGGTCGTGAATCGATCGCGGCTGGTCGTCGGCGACACCTGCCCGCCAGTCATTCCATACACCTCGTTGTTTAACATGATGCAGGTCAGGTCGAGATTGCGCCGACAGGCGTGTATCAGGTGGTTGCCCCCGATGGCGAGGCAGTCACCGTCGCCGGTCACGACGATCACCTCGAGGTCGGGCCTCGCGAGCTTCAGGCCGGTGGCAAAGGTGAGGGGACGTCCGTGCGTCGCGTGAAGTGTATTGGCGTCGATGTATGCGGCGATCCGCCCCGAACAGCCGATCCCGGAAACGACTGCCAGGCGGTCCTTGGGGATGCTGAGCTCGTGCACCGCCCAGAGCAGTGCCTGAAGCGCGATTCCGTGGCCACACCCCGGACACATGAAGTGGGGCATCAGCTGCTCGCGCAGCCAGTCGCGAATCTCGAATGTATTTCCGGATACGTCAGTCACGATGTGCCAACTCCATGATGGATTCGAGGATCTTCGCGGGCGCGATCGGCTGCCCGTCGACGCGGTTCAGGCGTTGGACGCCGCGCATCGGCGTGCAATGCCGTTCGACCTCGAGGCAGAGCTGCCCTGCGTTCATCTCCGGCACCAGCACGGCGCTGGCACGCCCGGCGACCTCGCAAAATGCCCGTTCCGGGAACGGCCAAAGGGTGATCGGGCGGAACAACCCTACGCGAACACCTTCGTCCCGCGCCTGCGCAACGGCGCGTCGAGCGGAACGCGCCGTGATCCCGTATGCCACCACTAGCACGTCGGCATCCTCGCAGTCGATTGCCTCGAAGGACTCGATCAGGTCGCGGTGTCGGTCGAGCTTCCGTAGCAGGCGCCGCATCATCCGATCGACGGTAGGGGGATCCTGGGTTGGGAATCCGTCCTCGTCGTGTGTCAACCCGGTTACGTGAACCCGGTAGCCATCGCCGATTCGGGCCATCTCGGGGACATCGTCGTCTCCGGCGGCGTATGGCTGGTGCGTTTCGACAGGGCCGCTCGCCCAGCGGCGCTCGATGAGCTCGAGCTTGTCGGGATCAGGGAGTTCGACGGTCTCGATCAGGTGGCCCACAACCTCGTCATACAACACCACCACAGGCACGCGGCAGCGTTCCGACAGATTGAAGGCGCGCACGGTCTCGCTCCAGATTTCAGTCACCGACGAGGGGGCGAGGACAATTACCGGATGGTCACCGTGTGCTCCCCAGCGCGCTTGCATGACGTCGCCTTGCGAAGGGCGCGTGGGCATGCCCGTGCTCGGGCCCCCTCGCATCACGTCGATGATTACGCAGGGAATCTCGGTACCCGATGCGTAGCCCAAGTGCTCTTGCATTAGTGAGAAACCCGGTCCGCTGGTGGCGGTCATCGCCTTTAGACCTCCCAGCGAGGCGCCGACCACCGCGCCCATGGAGGCGATCTCGTCCTCCATCTGGATGAACATACCGTTCACCATCGGAAGCTCGATGGCCATCCGCTCAGCGATCTCGGAAGACGGGGTGATCGGGTAGCCGGCGTAGAAGCGGCAGCCGGCCGCGATCGCGCCGAGCGCGCAGGCGTGGTTCCCCTGCAGGTTCTGCCGCGGTCGCGCAGCGCCGGGGGTGGACATCTAGGAGGCCCCCCGCGTGGAGGCTGTAGCAGCCTGCACGCGGATGGCGAAGTCTGGGCACAGCCATTCGCAGACGCGGCAGCCGGTGCAGGCTTGGGGATTGGTGATCGTGACGATCCGCTTCTCGTTTAGCGCCAGGCAACGCTCGGGGCAGACTTTTACGCAGATGTCGCAGCCCTTGCACCACTCCGGAACGATCTCGAGATTCACACTCCCGCTCATTACACGAAATTGCGCCACCTCGTCGGCCGGCTTCGTTTGGTTGCCTACCTCCGCCGCGGTGGTTTTCGATTGGTCGGCGTCCTGCGCCCATTGTCTCCCGTGCTCGAAGGCAGCTCGGTTCACCTCGATGGTATTCGGCGGCACGCTGACATCGAGCGCCGCGCGCCACTCCTCGGTCGGGAAGTCGAGTACGGCCGACAGCGCCCCAAGCAGTACGGTATTCGCCGCGCGGTTGTTGCCCAGATCCGCGGCCATACTCGAAGCGTCCAATGCGATGGACCGGCCAGCCCGCCTTCGCACCGTCTCGACGTCGCAATCCGGATAGCCGCTGCGGGCGCCGAGTCGTCGGTCGCGGCACGCGAAGGGAGGGACGATGCGCCTGGTGTCGGCCAGGAAGGTGCCCCGCTCGGGGCGCAGATGCGATAGCCAGCGCAGGCCCTCCGCCCACTCCAGTGCCACCAGGACGTCCGCTTCGCCGTGAGGAATCGTCGGCGACCAGACGCGCTCGCCAAAGCGCACATGGCTGAACACGGTGCCACCGCGTTGCGCCATTCCGTGTACCTCGCTCTGTTTGACCTCGAAGCCCCTCCGCGCGCAAACCTCCGCCAGAACCCGGGATATCATCAGCACGCCCTGGCCGCCGACGCCGACGACGAGCACGCTCGTCGGGCGGGCGCTCGTGTCTGGCGTCCCGATGCTATGGCCCTCGCGAGTCGCATTGTTGGGGCGGTTGCTCACGGGTTACTCAAACCTCCACCAGTTGGATGCAATCGGTCGGGCAGAGCTGCACGCAAAGGCTGCAGCCGATGCAGGTGGCGGTATCGATCTGGACGCGGTGGCGTCCCTCGAACATGGTCTCGCCCCAGACGATCGAAGGGCAGCCGAGGTTCATGCAGGCCTGGCATGCGGTGCAGCCCTGATCGACGACTTCAAAGGGCTTGCCTTTTAGCTTTACGGGGTCGAGCACACAGGGTCGGTCCAGGATCACGACCGCTACTCCCTCGAACTGGGTCGCCTCGCGCACGGTCTGGAAGACCTCTGCCAGCTCGTAGGAATCCACCTTGCGAAGCCACTGCACGCCCAGCGATCGGATCAACTGCTCGAGGTCGACGCGATGGGTCTCCTCACCCCGCAGCGTGCGTCCGGTTCCGGGGTGGTCCTGTCCCCCCGTCATGGCGATGGTGTGATTGTCGAGCACCAGCACCGTGATGTCGGCGCGGTTGTAAACCGCGTCGATCAGCGGCTGAATCCCCGCGTGGAGGAAAGTCGAGTCACCGATGGTCGCGACGATCGGGCGGCTCTCGCCCCCCGATTTCGCCAACCCCACCGCGTTGCCGATGCTGCAGCCCATGGCCACGGTGGTGTCGATCGACCGCAGGGGCTCGAGAGCCGAGAGCGTGTAGCAGCCGATGTCTCCGGCCACGCGCGCGCCGAGAGCGCGCAGCGCCATGAAGGGGCTCACGTGCGGACAACCCGGACACAGCACGGGTGGACGTACGAGGGGTTCCGCCACGTCCGACTCGGCGCCGACCGCTGACGGGGCGGGACCCTCGGGCAGGAGGCCGGCCTCGACGAGCCCGGCGCGAACGATCTCTGAGGAGAATTCGCCGACGCGCGGGAAGTACCGCTTGCCCTCGACGGCGATGCCCAGTGACCGCACCTCTGATTCGACGAGGGGCTCCAGCTCTTCGACGATCAGGACCTGCTCGACGGATTCGCAGAAGCGGCGAATCAGATCTGGCGGGAGGGGATACGAGACGCCGAGCTTCAACACGCTGGCGTCGGGGGCCACTTCCTTCACGTAAGTGTAGGCGGGCCCGAGGGTGATCACGCCAAAGTTCGAGCTTCCCGACTCCCAGCGAATCAGATCCGAGGTCTCGAGCCAGACCCGCAGCTTGGCCTCCCGCTCAATGAGCAGTGGATGACGCAAGCGCGCGTGTGCTGGGAGCATCACGTTCTTGGTCGTGTCTTCGATGAAGCCGCGCGGCGGGTGTTCCTCGCGTTCTCCTACGCGCACCATGCTGCGCGTGTGAGAGAGGCGGGTCGTGCTGCGCACGATCACGGGTGTGTCGAAGCGCTCGCTCAGGTCGAAGGCTAGGCGCGTGAAGTCGAGCGCCTCTTGTGCGTCGGAGGGCTCGAGCACCGGAACCATCGCGAGCCTGCCGAAGAGGCGCGTGTCCTGCTCGTTCTGCGAGCTGTAGATGCCCGGGTCATCACAGACCGCGAGCACCAGCCCACCGTTCACACCGATGTACGTCACCGACATCAGGGAGTCGGCTGCGACGTTCAAGCCCACGTGCTTCATGGCCGCGAACGCACGCGCTCCACCGAAGGAGGCCCCGATGGCCACGTCGCAAGCCACCTTCTCGTTGGTCGACCACTGCGCGCACACCTGCTCGGCCGGATACTCGCTCATGCTCTCGAGAATCTCGGTGCTCGGCGTTCCCGGGTAGGCCGCCGCGACGCGCACGCCCGCCTCCCAGGCGCCCCGTGCGATCGCCTGGTTGCCCATCATCGCGCGCAGGGGTGCATCCACGGGTTCAATCACTGACGGCTCGGGTGTCGACACTATCCGGTCTCCCTCAGGTGTGACTTCATATCGCGCTCGACAGACTGGTCGTACCAGCGCCACGCCGGCAGCAGGCCTCCGGTCGCGGTCTCACAGGTGGCCAGCAGGTGCTCTTCGGCGCGCGCTTCGAGTCGCCGGTAGAGGCGTGTAACCAACTGCTGCGCGGCCGTTCCCTCCCAGTGTTCGGGCAGGAGCGCCGCGGGCAGTCGCGGATCCCGCAGTACGAGGCGGCGGAACTCGTGTATGGCCAGCGTGCGGAGCGCGAAGCAGATCTCTGGATCGGGCAGTGGGTGCCGCTCGGTCATCTCGTCCAACGGGCCGAAGCGGTCGAGGAGATCCCGGTACTCGAGCGCCAGCTCGTCCAGCCGCCAGGCTGAGCGAACCAGCTCGCGCAGCTCGCGTCGACTGGCGAGCGGTTCTTCGGCCAGGGCGGCACCCTCGAGTACGATCGCTCTGCCGATCAGCGCCAGGTCTTCAAGCGCGTGCTGCAGCGGCGCGAGGTCGGCCGTGGGGTGGAGCAGCAGCGTCGGCGAGATCTCGCCAAAACCCAGCCAACGCAGCTCACGGCGGGCCGCATCTCGCTCGGACGTGGAGATCCCCGCCTGGCCGAGCAACACCTGGCACCAGGTTCCGTCCCAGTCGGGTGTGGCCGCGGCGTGGATGCGCTGGTCGGCCTCCGCGAAGCGCGGTTGGCTGGCGGGTGTCGGCGCGTAGTCGCTGCGTCGCCCGACGCTCCGGTTGCGGAGCCAGCCCTCGGCGGTGAGCCGCTGGACCGCCGTCCGCACGCTTCGCTCGTTGACGCCGAATGGGCCCAGCAGCCGGATCAGGCTCCCCACCCAGACGGTCCCACCGTGCGGAAGGATCGAATCCCCAAACACGGTCACCACCAGAGATTTGGCGCGGGGAGGGCGGGTGTCGAGCAGGTGGTCCAGGTAACTCCTGGACAAGGCAGAGGATTTGGGCAGAGGCGACATGATACAGTTCGGAACCTTTACAAGACAATATCAGTATCACGTCGTCTGACGCAAGGGGCGGGAGCAGCGATTGCCGGCGGTCGACCAGCCCGACGAGGCTCGGAGCGGGAATCAACGTGACCTCCGACAGCCGCTCGCGAGCGCGCGCTCGGTCAAAACGGGAATCGGGTCGGCCATACCGATGTTCTCGAGCACATCGAGAGCCGTCTGGTGGATCCGCTCGATATCGCGATCGCTGAGCGGCTTGTAGGTGCCCCCACTGAATCCCGGGTGGACCGCACTCGCCGACGGCTTTTGATCGTGGCGTCGAGAGCGGCCCCCCGAGCGGCGCATCATGGTCCGCATCTTTCCGGCATAGCGCCTCCCGATATTCTATGACGGAGGCGGGGTTTGCGTTCTAATGTCGCTTACATAAAGCGGTGATCGCTTCAGTACGGCAGGCCATTTGTCGTCACCTGCGATAGCTCGGGTATCGTCAGTAGCTGTACCCCGGCGAACATTACACAACCCCACGTACTTACCAAGCATGAGCGAGTAGCCTCCAGCAAATATCTCGCCGATCTCATCTCCGTCAACGGAACGGATGCTCGTGCCCGACAGGGTTTCGATATCGAGCTCCGTCTCGACCTGCAGCTCCACGGCGAACATCTCGTATCGCGAACCTGTTTCCTTCTCTTTCAGCAGGCTCTTCTTGCCCACGAAATACTCACGATCGAAATCGACCAACCAATCCAGCCCCACGTCGAAAGGCGACCGGTACCGATTCGACTCGACGTCATCACCAACACCGGGGAGCGGAAAATCATGCCCGGGAAGCAGATAGCCCGATTCGATGCGCAAGATATCGATCGAAGCGACACCGACAAACCTCGCGGTCGATCCCTGCTCGGACTCGAGCAGATGTTTGCAAATCGTCTCACCGCCACTCCAGGGGATCCAAAGCTCGTATCCCAAACCGCCACTGAAGCCCGTTCGCGAGATGTAGAAGCGGATATTCTCGATCTCCGCTTCCAGAAAGTGGAACGCCTTCAACGACTCGAGACCCTCGATGCCAGCCGCGCGCAGCAGCGAATAGCTCTTGGGTCCAAATACGGACAGGGTGCACCGCGCCGCACTCACGTCCTCGATCGCCACATCGAAGTCGCCTTGATACCGGCTGACATGATCCAGCAAGCTGCTCCCACTCGGCACCAGATAGCTGCCATCCTGTAATCGAAACGCAGTGGCATCGTCTCGGATCATTCCCTCGTCCGTTGCGAGTGCCAGATAGGCCACGCGGCCGCGTGGCAGATCACTCACCTTTCGAACGCACACGTAATCCAACAGCCGGCCCGCATCCGGTCCGGATACGTGGAGCTTCTGCAACAAGGACGTATCCAGTAGTGCAACACCAGTGCGCCCGGTCTCGAGTTCGGCCATGTAGTCATTGACGATGACCGCGACCTGCAGATCATTCAAATCCATCCAGAGAGCATCACTTCCGCTCGCGCTCTTGATCTGTGGTGTGAACGGGGTCGGCCTTCCGGTTAGTTCTGTCATCTCCATCTCCCTAAAATGTTGTTCGAGACCTATTTGATGTCCTTGATGATTTCGCGAGCCGCGTTATGACCCGGGCAGCCGGTGACGCCACCGCCCGGGTGTCCGCCCGACCCGCACAGGTACAAACCTTTCACGGGCATCCGGTAGTCCG
>SDBV01013300.1_pt1 | contig 10484 bp, 4 predicted proteins | sample 2277081 | NCBI WGS metagenome assembly SDBV01 (sample SAMN10402039, study PRJNA504765) | marine sediment metagenome | isolation source: marine sediment core GS10_PC15, 223 cmbsf | place: Arctic Ocean: Southern Knipovich Ridge | collected 2010
TTTTCTGTTATTTGAATTCCGGCATACTTTATGCATATATAACAGTAGAAGAAAAGAGTAAAGGAGGAAGAAAATGTTAAAAAGAAAACTCTTAATCACATTGGCTTTATCCATCCTTTGTTTAACAGCCTGCCAGAGGGATTTTAACAATCCTTTTATACCGGAAGATATTTCCTCCATAGAGTCTTCCACGATCCAGGATAATAAATATGACAGTCAGTCAGGTATTAATATAAAAAAGAAGGCCGTAGATACGAAATACAGGACAAGAAATTCATGGTCCAGATGGATTAAAGTTTCAATTGAATATCTTAAACCTTTTTCATATACTGCTGATCATTATCCAATCTATTTAACTGGCAGGCCTTTTTTCTACAAGGTCACTATTGGGAATTCAGGACAGACAAGGAGATTTAAAAATCTAAGAGTGAGGATCACTCATGAATATGTAGATTCTAAAGTTATAGAAGCCCTGCCAGGTAATTCAAAAACAGAGGTATACTCTGTTACTATTGCACCGAAGAGTAAAGTCATATTTGATTTATCATTTCTTCCGGAGATCCCGAGCCGTTCTTCCTATTGCCGGACACATGTTGAGATCTTTTTTGAACCGGGCAGTTCGGAAAAGAATAATCTGAATGCTAATAAGAATAATAAATTTTTCGACGATCCTCAAGCCGGTATTTTTTATCTCAAATCAGGGGCAATCAGGGAAATCGAGAAAATTAAAGATGAAGAGAAAAAGAAAATCGAAGAAAAAGCTGAGGAAAAAAGCAGGCTTTTAACACCTTTGCCTGAGAAAGAGAAACAGACTGTTCAGGATGAGAAACTTAAAGTTAATGATACGGTTATAGAAGAAAAGAAAGCTGAGGAAAAAAGCAGTCCTTCAGTATTTTTGCCTGGGGAAGAGAAACAGCTTGTTCAGGAGGAAAAAAGCAAAGCTGATCTAAAGAAAAAATAAAGGGGAAATTAATAAAAAGGAGGTAACAAATTATGAAAACAAAATATTTTATTATCATCTTTTGCCTTATGACTAACCTGCTCCTGGGTAATACTGAAAAAGAGATTAATGAAAATGTAGAAAAATATATTTCAAAATTACCCGGCAGCGATAAAGAAAGTTTAATAAATATGATCAGGGATGGAAGGAAATATATGAAAAGAGCGGCTGTAGAGAGATTGGGTAATTTAAGATCAACTGAAGCAGAGGATATATTAATTGCTGCTATGACTTATACCTGGGCCTGGAACAACTTTGATAAAAAATATCTGACAGGTAAAAAAAAGTTAATTCCTGAATTAGATGAAGAGGTAAGGGCAGAAGCTGCCCTGTCATTAGGGAAATTAAGAGATTCGAAAAATATATATGCTATTGGTAATACAATAATGGTTGACAAAAGCAGCATGGTAAAACAGTATTGTTTAAGAGCTCTGGGATTAATAAATAAACAGGAATGTGTTCAATATATTGAAAAAGCTATTAAATATGAACTTTCTTTAAATAAAAACTTGCTGGATAATAATGTTGTTATAACAGCAATAAAGGCATTAGGAAGTATCAGGCATAAAGATGGTTTTTCCATACTCATTGAAGTTACTCAGAATGAAAAATTAGATCCCAATATAAAAAATGAAGCGCTCGAAACATTAGAAAAGATCAGATGGGACTGGTAGATCTTAATAGAAAAGAGATCAAGCAAGCACGTGAAAATTTATTTAAAGCATTTGAAGACCACTCTGATTCAGATGATATCTGTTTTAAAATAGCAGAAACTTATGAATATAACTATTCAGGAGTTCAGTATGGAGATGGGTTTGATATTGATACATGTATTTATTTTTATAAAGAAGCAATTCGTATCAATAAAAAGAATGCTAAAGCTTATTTTAAAATAGGTAAAATATTCTATCTTTCTGAAAAATACAACAAAGCAATTTCCGCATTTAAAAGAGCAGTAAGGATTAAATTTAATTACGGGGAAGCATATTATTTTCTTGCAAAAATATATGAACTGCAGAAGAGATACGATTTATCCATCTATTGTTATAAGTTCGCCGGCTGTCTTGGCAAAGGCAAATACTGGTATGAAGAGTGTATAGTAAAGACCGGCCAATTACAGTAAAAGATGTTTATTTTTTAAAATGCATTTTATAATTAACAGCTTTATTTTTAAAAGGATTTAGCTGAAATTACTTTGAAACTCTTTAATCAGGGATTTTTTTACTGTTCCCAATTATTGGAACAGGTTCTCCTGTTTATATTATAAACATATATATGAAAAAAATCATGAAGATAATGTGAAGTGATTTTTTTGTAATGGGATAGTTCTGGGGGCTTGTCATTCCCCGACCTGTCCCCGTGAAAACGGGGATTGACCGGGGAATCCAGAAACTTGTATTAATCCGCTGGATTCCCAATCAAGTTGGGAATGACAGAAAATAAATACTTGATATGTCCCCAGTAACTATCCCATTACATTTTTTTTTAGAAATTATGGAAATTTAATTTAAAAAATATTGTTATATCTAATGGAAAAGCAATCTATATTAATAATAGAGGATAAGAACAGATATTCATATTAAAAATATAAGATCTAAATTAATAGAAATCAATTCTGAGATAGATCCGATCATAACAATGAGCAATGTTGGATATTCTATAAAGGAGGATATATGAAAATCCAATTTAAACTTGTTATTAGCCAGCTGGTTATTATATCTATTGGTTTCTATTTTTTATTTAATCTTATCAGGAAAGATATCCGGCCCGGATATTTGGAATCTGTGGAAGAGTCCATGAATGATACAGCTTATATTCTGGCTTCTTTTATAGAAACTGAAATAGAGAGTAACAAAGACCGTATAAATATAAATAGACTTACAAAAGCATTTGATAAGGCTCATAAAAAAAGGTTTTCAGCAAAGATATACCAGGTGAACAAAACCAATGTTCATTTGAATATATACATAGTAAATGCAGAAGGGATTATTATTTATGATTCAGCTAACAAAGAAAATGTAGGTAAGGATTTTTCCAAATGGAATGATATTGTAAAAACATTTAAAGGGGAATATGGAGCAAGAGCAGCAAGGATATTCAAAGATGACCTGTCTTCAGCTGTTCTTTATGTTTCTGCGCCAATAATGTATAATAATAAACTGATCGGCGCTGTAACTGTTAAAAAATCTCAACCAAGTATTCAGGCCTTTTTGGACCTGGCAAAAAGAAAATTTTACCTTATTGCGATCCTGACATTTGCATTTATTGTATTTATAAGTATTATAGTATCTACATGGTTTATAAAACCAATAGATAAGTAGATCAATTATATTAATGCAATAAGGAAAGATTAAAATAAAAAATAATGAAGAAGCCGGGATTACAGTTATATTTCAACTTCCTTTAAATTTATAATTTTTTTTATATTCACATTTCGCTATTTAGTATTTAGTGCCAGGCACCATTAATATTATTATTTTTATTCATCAGGGATCTGCTTTTTTAATCTATAAACTTCATTGTGAACTGTATTGAAACGCTGCGGCCAGTCTTTGGATAGCAGTGTCTTTATTATCTTTTTAGCTTCAGTCCACTGCTTTTCATGCACCAGGGCTTTTGCAAGATTAAGAAGCCCTGCAGGCTCCAGGGACCGTATACGGGCAACCTGTCTCCAATGATGGATCGCTTTCTCCCAGCGGCCCTCTTTCTGGCGTATCCTGGCCAGCATAGCATGGCTTTCAGATTCATTTGGAAGCATTTCCACTATGCTTAAATAAGCGCGTTTGGCTTTATCTTTCATTTGCATTTTATCATAGCGGGCCCCGAGGTTGCTGTACAAAGATATATTGCGTCTTGATAATTCAGTTAAAGCAAGCAGCTGTTTTATAGCACCCTGCGGATCTTCCATTTGGTCATAAGCCTTGATGATCAGGCTGAATGTCTCAGAATCGTTCGGCTGAGTCTGAGCAGCTATTTGTAAATGCCTGACAGCGCTTTCATAATCTTCCTTATCAAAATAAACCATGCCAAGAACTTTACGCGCAATAGGGTTTTCCAGCCCGGTTTTTTCAGCTTGTTTTTCAAGATGTTCAACATATTTTTCAAGGTCAGGGGCTTTTGCCAGTGTATCCCGGAGGGAATTAATTGCTCTTTTACGCTCATAAAGATCATTGTTCCAGCAGATGATGGCGCCGCTGGCAGCTTCAACTGCATTAACAGTCTGTTTTAATCCTGTATAAGCTCCGGACAGTTCAGTGTAATATCTGGAAAGTGTTCTGCTTCCTGTGCTGCGTTTACGATGAGTGCGCTTGTATAAAGGGATCAGTTCATTGTAATAGTCTGTTGATTCCCTGAAAAGTTCAGTATCCAGGCAGATTTTCCCGAGCGATGCAATATTATCTTCTTTCCAGAGCCCCTTCTTATGAAAATGCTTATCTGTTTTAGCAAGCAATTGGCCAAGAGCTTCCCGGTCATCAGTCTTATAATAAGCATACATTAACTGTGTTCTATATGTTATTGTATCCTGTTTTAGTTTTATAAGCGGCAGCAGGATGGGGATTGATTCATCATACCTGCCTGTCTTGTGCAAATACTCAGCCAGCAGGGCTTGTCCCGGTTCATATAGAAGTTTATTTTTATATGCCTCAAAAAGAATTTTAATGGCACGCTTTTTCTGCTCCAGGCCTTTAAACATATATTCAGCGATATATTTGACTGCCAGGCCTGATCCTTTTTGCTCTTGCCATACTGATTCAGCCACATCCATGAAATCATCTGCTTTTTCAGACCAGAAATAACTGTTATGTAAATGGTATATGTTACGGTTATGAGATCGGCGGTTTTGCAGGTCACGGCGCAAGGCCTTTTTCACCAGAAGAAGCAGCCGATCTTCCAGATCACTGATATTTTTAGCTTTGTGCCTCCACCGGGCAAGTTTGTAACCATGCTGCTGCCAGCCGGACCGGCCAACAAAACAAAGCCATTCGGGTTCTTCTTCCATCCGCTCAATTAAGAACTCCAGGCCGGTTTTTATACCAAGCAGGGTTTTCAGTGTCTCAGCAAGATTGGATATATTATTGTGATAATCATATCTGTCTATATCCCTGTTTATAAATTTCGGAAATAAATCAAATGCAAACTCTCTAAGCCTTTTTGGTTTTAGCCCGCTTCTTTCGGCTGTTTGGAAAAAATCGCAGATAAGAGATATGAGTTGTTTGCGATGTTTTTTTTGTGTACTGGTATCCAGTTCATTTATAAACTGCTTGAGTACCCTGTTGTAAAGTTCTTTACCTTCACCCAGGGATACCCGGCCTTTACCTGATATTGTATTGATATAAAGCCTGAATTTCCGTTCCATGAGCCAGTCTGCCTGGGATTTGTTTGCAGGCTGTTTTAATTCTTTTAACAGATATGTTTCTGCCCTGGTAAATCGTTTGACATATTCAAGGTATTGAATAAATGTGTTAAAAGCAGAATTAGCTGTATTTTGCAGGATATTTCCGGATGCATCACGATATTCAGCCAGTGCTGTTTCAAGTCTATCAATAGCTTTATCTTGTTTGTTATAAGCCCATAATGTTTCTGCCAGCCGCCATGAAATATGGAGCCTGTCCTGCAAAGGTTCAGTCCGGGATTTATGCAGAGCAATTAACTCTCTTATCTGTTCCCGGCTAAGCTCATCACTGCTTATACGGCCCAGGCTTGAGATAAAATCAGCCATGAGGCGGCGCTCGCCTTTCTGCCATTGGCCTGTAAATGCTTGTTTCATAGCTTTAAGCGCTGTCCTGATATGCGGCCCGGGCTGGTTGTGGAGTTCAGCGGCACGGCGTTTGACCTGAAGTGTCAGAAGGTCAAGAGCGCGTTTATCAACCCTTGTTTTTGCTTGTGAAAGTACCGTCTTTATATGATCTGCAATACTGTCAACTGTTGCTTCATCATGAATCTCATGGAAGAGGGATTTGAGATTTTGAATAAACGGATAAATCTGCTGGGCTGTATGTCCGATCACAGCTTCGGGTAAACACTGCAGTAATCTGAAATCGCGTGTATATTTATAAAATTGACTCAGTTGATAAATATAGTTTTGGGGTTTATTAGCTTTTTTAAAGAGTGCTTTAAAGATTTGTATAGATTCCGGGTTAAGTTCTTCAGGCACCATATTCTTATTCTGTCGCCAGGGGCGCAGGATCTCTCTTAACCTTTGCGACAACATGTATTCTTGATTTACCATCAGAGCCTTGATCCGGGCATTATCATTTTTTTGTTTCTCTCCCTTAATTGTATACCAGCCGGCAAGGGCACGGTAATCAGCAGGGCCAAGTTCGTCAGTCTGTTCAATTGCTTCAAACTGGAGGATCGCCTCATCTATACGGTTCATCTCTGCCATCAGATATCCAAGCATCAGCCGCCAGGTATTGTCAGCTTTGCCCGGGCTTATCCATTTCTTCAGTGCTTTTTTAAGTTCAGCAGGCCTGTCCAAAGCTGTGAGGAGCCGGTATTTCAGGTATTTCCAGTATTGAGATTCAGGATTGATCTTGATTCCCTTGTCAATATATTCCAGCAGTTTTTTTATCAGTGACCCCTCTGCAGACTTTCTCACAGCCAGGCATGAGAGCGCAGTTAAAGAGCGGTTAATTAAATGGGCTTTAAAGAAAAGTATATCTTTTTCTTTTAAGGGCTCAGGAGGAAGAAGTTCCCAGCATTTTTCAGCAATTTTTTTTGCATCTTTATTTAGCTTTATTTCCAGGCCCAAATGTTCGATGATAAGCCATGGTTTCAGTATCTCTTCCTGTCTTTCGAGTTCATTTTTCAGACGCTTTATGATTCCTTCTCTTGCCCTGGTTTGTTTTTCTTTTAGCATGGCCCTGTATTCAGTGCGTGACATATCTTCTTTTTTCAATACTGCATCAACAGCCTTTTGATAGCGCGCCTGGACCATTTTGTTTACAATTTCATAAAGAGCAGGGAAGAGGGTGTTTATCCGTTTTTCTTCTTCTTTATCCTGCGTGAGCCTGCCCAGAAGTTTGAACAGTTCATCCTCAATCTCTTTTGACCATTTTGCAGAATACAGTTCATTAACCAGCTGGTTGATATATATATGGTAATACTCTTCAGGGCCTTCTTTATACTGTTTCCTGAGGAATTCAAGCAGCCTGGTTTTCCTGCTGTGGATTCGAAGCAGAGATATCAGGGATTGGCCAAGCTGGTGGCGGGTATTGCTGTTTTTTTCTTGTGTCCAGCGTTTTTTAATTATTGATGCAGCTTTATCCCATATACTTTCTTTAACAGGCGGATCATTCCTGGAAATCCAGTTTATTATTTTATTTATCTGGGTAGGCAGGAGTTTTCCTGCTTCTTTTTTAAGAACTTCGGAGAAATAGCTCCTCAGTTTTCGCGCCTCATCCAAATCGCGGAATTGATGATTATTCATGATCCGGGAAGCAATGTAATTATCCGGCTTTGAGCGGAAAATCTTTTTAACTGCTTCTGAGAGCAGGCCGAACCATTGGGGGTCAATATAATTGGAATACATATTATACCCCCGGCCCAATGCTGCCTGGATTGCAGCATCAAATCGCGCCATTAATGCCCTCTCTTTTTTTGTATTTTTCTCTGTACTTTGATAGCTAAGGCCTTCTTTTATCCATCTTTTAATAAGTTCTCCGGCTTTATCAGCTTTATTCATGCGGAACAGCACTGTAAGATACTGCTTATAAGCAGTAGAATTTGCAGTCTCTTCAGCCATCCATTCTTTAAGGTATTCAAATAATTTTTCCAATGGGATTTTTTCAGCAAGGTGATAGGATATTCTTGAACGAATACTATCCCTTTCAGACTGATTCCAATGATCCGGCTTGTCAAGCAAAGCTTTGATCCATTTTAAGGCGGTTTCAGCTTCCCCGTACTTTACCATATCATTAAAATATTCTGTTTGAACACTTGTATCAAAGATATATTTTTCTGCAGTTTTTTTTCTTATGGCCAGAGCTTCTTCGCTCCTGCCTGCCTTACTGAGAAAGGCTGCATGTGATCTCTGATACTGCTTTTCAGCCATTAAATATTTGGATTGGCGTTCATAAATAGGTTTTAGATACTTAAGCAGTTCCAGCCTCTCATTTGCCTGTGCAAATCTGTTGGCCTTGTTCTTCAGAAAGGTTGCAAGATAATACTCGTCCATCCATTTCCCTTTTGCCATTTTCCGGGCTCTGTCAAAAAGACGCAGTTTTAGTTCTTCATTGCGCCGTGATATCTCAAGTATAGCGTCAGCCAGCCACAATTCACCGGGCAGGCCTTTTATCAGTTTTCTTGCCCGGTCCCAGTACAATTTAACTTTCTCCCATTGCTGAAGCTGTGTATGGTGAAGGATTAAGATCAAATAATCTTCTTTAGAGATATTCCTGTCATGAAGCGCCTGCTTTGCTTCAACAAGAGTCGGCAGGGGTTCATTAAGGAGTATTGTTTTAGCCAGTTTGGTTTTCTCCTGTGTAATACGGGCTTTAAAAATTTTCCTGGTGAGCGATTTTATCGAAGCAGTAGTAAGGGCAGTTTGTTCTCCTTCTGCATTTTCCCGCGATATTTTTGTTGCCCACCAGCAATTTCCAGCTTTTATAAAATCACTGAAAATCGTACGGGAATTAAGCTTTTCTTTTGTAAATGTTTCGATTTTTAAAATAAGATTACGCTTTATATCTATCAGGAAATGCTGTTTATGGCCAGGGCTGTTCGGATGCCGGATTATTAAGAGTACAATATTATTATCCTGTTTTTTAATTTCAGGAGTGTATGTATAATATGTATCTGCTAATGATGTGAAAGAATGGTCATTGTATACGTATAATCTGTGATGATAAAAATTTTTATCAGTATCTTCTGCCTTGCGTTTGCGTCCGAGCTGAAAGCAGGGAGCTGCAATACCCCTGTACTTCTTGTCATACCATTCTGTAAGTGTCTGTTGGCCCTCTGTATTTATAGTTTGTATCCATTCATCCGGCGAATAAAGCCCTTTATATTTTGTCTGGCCGGTTAAGCGTTTCCTCCTGACATTCCAATTTTTATGAGTGAGCTTGATCTCAATCCCTCCAGTCATTTGATTAAGCCTGGGCTGGCGCAGTAGCCTTTCAGCCAGTTTGCGCGCTTCTTCAGGCCATTTGGGAAGGTGCTGTGCTTTTTTAATTTTCTGCACGGGTAATGAAGGGAGGTGCGGAAAGAGCTGGTTTATCTGATAATAGTTATTTAGATCATAGTCCTTTCCCCTTAAATCCCGGGGGGTCCCCACGAATTTTAAATAGTTGTAAGATTTTTTGCTTTTATCTTGATAACGCCCATACTTGTCAGATCCTGCTGTAAAATATCCCATGTTGTATTTTATACCTGCTAAGGACTCGGAAAACGGAACAAATCCTCGGCCTGCAGTCGTCTTTATATCCAGTGACATCTCTATCGCATCTATTTCTTCTTCCGGCTTTCCGGAATAATCTGCCATGTATTCGTATCTTTTTTCTCCCAGTTCCAGATTTTTTATTTCTTTTGTGTCTTCTTCGAAATAGCCATTTATAGTCCCAAAACGATTCAATATATTATTATCTTTCATATTTATTACTGAAGAGAACATATCTGATGGACTATTCTGAACACTTATATTTCCAGATACACTTCCAAACATCGGTGCCCATCCTAAAGAGTTATATCCATTATAATATTTGTTCGCGCCATGTGTTCCCCGGTATTGTCTTCTCTGCTCAGGCATGAACCTGCCGAGCTCAAACAGTTCGCGAAGTATCCTGCGCCTAAGGTCCTGGCGCCATTTTTCGGCCAACTGCATATATTTTTGGCGTAATTCAAAATTAGCTGTCTCCCTGCCTTTGGCAAAGAATTTCTCACCGTCACGCATCCTGAACCTTTTTTTTACCTTGAACCGTTCTCGGTCCTCGTCGCTTTCAAGGATAAGAAGCGAAGTAAAAGGCGTCATTATATTATATTCCTCAGACAGCGCAATAATATCAGCTTTAACTCGGGAACTCCTTCCCTGCTCGAGCAGGCTGTCCAGATGCATGCGCGCCCATAACCGGGGAATGAACGAGTTCCCGGATTCAGCATCTTTCAGTATGACAGGTTTTTTAAATTCAATCTTTTTACCTTTATCTATGCCGGAGATGATCACCCTGCCTTTCTGGTCTTTTCCTTCAGGCAGATACCGGCCCAGTACTATCTGCTGCATGCCAACAGGCAGGTTCGGCAGTTCTTCAGGATAGACCCGTGCTGTACGCATCCCTTTGAATTTAATTTTCAAGTTGCGGATACCGGGCCGCGTGATCTCTTCCAGCAAAGCCATTGCATGGGTCTGCGCGGGATTCTTGCCTTCGAGTTTCCTGTATGAACCGTTCCCAAGTCCGGCTATTGTTTTGAGTATTACTGGTTCAAAACTGCTGCCCGTGGCAACAGCATAGGCTGTGCCTTTGCCCTCTTTCAATTGGGCTACTAGCTC
>SDBV01013301.1_pt1 | contig 10483 bp, 11 predicted proteins | sample 2277081 | NCBI WGS metagenome assembly SDBV01 (sample SAMN10402039, study PRJNA504765) | marine sediment metagenome | isolation source: marine sediment core GS10_PC15, 223 cmbsf | place: Arctic Ocean: Southern Knipovich Ridge | collected 2010
GAAGAACAACTAAAAGAAATGAAGCAGGAGAAGTTATCTCAAGTGAATTTTCATTTAAAGATTTCTTATTCGCAACACCAATTATAAAAGGTGAGAAAGTAACAACAGGAACATTACCAATAGGATTAGGAAGTGAAGCACAAGCGTTTGCTCTTGGAGGAAGAGCATTAAGTTCTATTGGATGTATAGCACCAGGAACTCTTAAGCATGTTACTCTTGACCCAGCAACAGCTCCCAATCTTAATAAAGAGGTTTTGGTTTGGATGTGGGCCAACGGAGTTGGGGTTTTTGATGGTAAGTCCATGACTCCAATCCATGATGATATTAGAAACTTTTTCGATGAAAACCATGCTGATTATTTAACCGCTTCGACAAAGAAAAATTCGACAGCGTTTGTGGATGAGTCTCGGCAAGAGTACCATTTGATTTTAGAAAGTGGAACATTGGAGTGGGTTTTTAGTTTTAAAAAGTGGGCTTGGTTTGAAATACCTAGAGGAACTTCTCCAGCGGATAAGAGGCTTCAAGCTGGGTTTACAGTTACTGATACTGATGGAAATACTTATAACTATGGCTTAGATAATTTAGGGTTTATGTATAGGTTAGAGAATGGAAGCGACTTTGATGGAAACGCTCTTAACTCAACTTTTCAGATTGGAGACTTGGCCATTCATAAAGGTGATATTGGATTAGAGACTGATTTAAGAGGATTAGGATTAGTAATGGAATCTCAAAACTCTTCAACCAATTCAGTAGCTGTTACTCATTATGGAGATGGTGATACAACAGGAGAGGCTCTTCAATCTCATTCACCAGTAGCAACTGGAAAAGATATTACTCGTAGTTTTAAATCAACTAATAAAAAGAAACATTTATTCCATAGCATTAAAATGACTTTTGCTGATACATTTAAACCACTTTATCTTTATATTAGATATAAGGTAGTTAGAAATTGGAAAAACTAGGAGGTTAATATGGCTGAGTTTGGACTTTCGTCTGCAGCGATGAAAAAGATAAATGCTAGAATTAGACAAAAAGAAGCAACAACAGGAAGGAGAATCAGCTCTTCTGAGTTGACTGCTCTTTATGAGGCTGAACTTAATGTGGCGTCTGGGCGAGCTTTAGAGAGGGGGAGGTTGTCTGAGCAAAAAAGGCAATTTGATGTTTCGGCTGGATTTGAAAAAGAAAGGTTGGCACTTACCAAAGAACAAATAGCTAGTGGAAAAAGAGCGTCAACTGTTAAAGGGGCTACTGATATAGCGGGATTGGCGTTAGCAGCTGGAGGGAAGAAAACAGTTGGAGATATAGCAGCTAATGTAGCATTTGGAAAGGCTCCTTTTGCTCCAGTTACTACAACTACTACTGGAGGTGGGGCGGCTGTTGTTCCTTCAGTTACATCAACAGCGGGTATTGCAACTGAAAGTGGATTAGGAGTTACGACTGGAACGGCTCTTCAAGAGGTTGGGGGATTCACAGTTAGTGGAGCTCAAACAGCGGTTACTGGAACGGAGTTGGCAACAGGGGCTCAGATTGGGGTAGCAGAAGTGGTTGGGGAGACTGCGGTTGCAGCTACAGCGGCCGAGACTACAACAGCAGTGGCAGCAGGAGAAACGGCAGCTTCTGCGGCTCCAGCTCTTAGTCCTGTTGGTGTTGCGATAGCAGGGGCTGTTGGTGGATTTCTTGGCGCTGAACTAGGTGAGCAAGAGTGGTTTCAAGATATAACTCCGTGGGGAGGGGAAACTACTGAACGAACTATAGGTGGAATTGCTGGAGGAGCAGCAGCTGGTTTTGCAATAGGAGGGCCAGTTGGAGCGTTAGCTGGAGCACTCATTGGTGGCTTTATTGGATTATTTGGATAGTTTGTTCAAAATTTGAACACAAAGGTTGGAGGATAAAATGGGTATTAGTTTAGCAGACATAGGAGCTTCTGGAGGGCTAAGAGATTTAGCTCAAGATATTCGGGCTGGGAGAGCTGAAGAAAGAGAAGAGCGAAGGTTAGATTTTAGCTTAAAAACATCTGAACAAAATCTAGCAATCTCTAAAGCTGACTTCCGAATGAGAACTGAAAAGTTTGAGGCAGAGAAAGCTAAGGGAGAGGCCTTAGTTCCAATAGCTGACATTGAGAGAGAGTTGGCTGGGGCTCCAACTATGCTAGGGGCTATGAGAAACTTTCTTGAGGCGAATGATGGAATAGAGACTGTTGGAGGAAAGAAGGTTACTCGAATTAAACACCTTCAAAATTATCAACAAGTGGTGTCAGGAAATGCAGCTATGTCAGAAGCTTTCCTTGGTGGGATGTTAAAGGATAGTGATAATAGAATAGCTAATCTTGAGAAGTCAATAGCTAATAAAGATAAAGAAGCTGGGGCGGTTTTAAGTGGGAAAGAGTTAGATCAAGCTAATGCTCAATTAAATGCAGAAAGAGTTAACAACAGAGCGCTTCTAAAACAAAAGGACCCAACATTCAGAAGGCAAGTTGGAATAGCTCAGCTTAAAGATCAAGTCGATCAACTTCCAGCTCAAGCGAGATTGGTTAATGCATGGGCTTCTCTTCTTCATCCGGGGCTTCCTCTTAAAGATGCCAAAAGAAAAACGATCGAGATGCTTTACTCGTCTAAGACTCAAAGTCGAGAAAATTTTATCATTGATCAGTTAGCTAAAGATATGGACTTTGGAGGGAGACTAAGTAGGGTTTCAGAAGAAGAGCTTCCATCAGCTAGAAAAGATAGAATTGGAGAATTAGGAAAACTTTATGATAGTGTTAAGCAAGCTGGGAAAGAAAATATTGTTGGGCCAACTCCATCTCAACCGCTTCCAGAAGGAGGTTCATTAACAGATTTGGTTGATATAAGAGAACCAGTTAGTGAGACTTTTGAAGGTGGAGAGAGGGCTTTTCAAAAGCCAGCTTTAGCAGAAGCAACTACAGTTGAAACAGATCCTACTCTAGCAACACCAAGACCAGAAGAACACCCTTTATCCACTCTTCCTGAGACTCTTCCACCAAGTCCAGCACAAGCACAAGAAACTGAGATTAGGGATATTCTTGGTTTGCCTGTAGAACCAGTTCCTGAGCCTGAATCACTATTGGATCGGGCTAGAATTTTGCGGGGGAATAAAGTAGATTTACGAAAAGACTTTAAAAGACAACAAGCTTTAGATAAAAGTCGAGGGAGAAGTGGTGGAATTTTCAGCCCTCGAGGGGCTGATGCTGCAACTACTGAAGGCCCAACAGAAGAGGCCATCAGACAAGGAAAAGGGTTTAATAATATATTACTAAATCGAGATCTCACCTTTCGTCCTAGCAATGCAGTAGTATCTTTTTTAAGTAACTTAGACAAAGTGGCAGATACAAGAATGGTTATTACTAGTAATTTTAGATCCCCTGAAACCAACAAAGATGTTAAAGGAAAAGAAGCATCTAAGCATTTAAGTGGTGATGCAGTTGATTTTAGCGTTACCAATAATGCTGGAACTCAAATATTTATGTCTTTAGGTCTTAATATTAATGAAGCCAGAAAATTAGCTAGCAGCCTTCAATCAAGATCAAGAAAAGGAGAGTCGCATCCAACTGAAAACGTTGCTGGATATGATGTTATTTATGAAAAGAACCCTAGACATTGGCATGTTGAGGTTCAAAGATGATAACTTGGAATGATGTTGAAAGCCATGATCTTTATAAAGGGTTAAGTCCGAGAAAGAAGCGAGATGCCAGACTTCGTTACTTTCAAAAGAACATAATTAAAGCGGACTCTTATACCGCCTTACCTGATAAAAGGAAAGCGGCTATTAGGACTGAGTTTTTAGCTAATCCAGACACCTCTGAACCTCAAGACTCAGCAGTTTGGTTTGATACTCAAAAGTGGTACGAGAGTGGAAGGAAGGCTTTAGGAAACTTAACTCTTCTTCAACATCCAGCGACTACTGCTTTTCTTTCTAAAGAAGTTATTAAAGGCGTTACCTTGGGCGGGGTGGATTTGGCTGCTCCCAATGCTGACAAATTTCTAGAGAAGGCTTCGAAAGCAGGCTTCGTAGATATGCGGAAAGCGGCGGGAGTGGCTGAGTTTGCTGGGGAGTTTATGCCTATTGGTTATGCGTTTAAGTTTGCTTCGGCTGTTACTAAAGTATCTAAAGTAGCCATGACTCCAGCAACCAAAGCTTTTTCCGAGGGAGCATTAGCGGGACTCCTTTATTCTTATGCTGATGGAAAGATTGATGGAAAGTCAGATGATGAAATAGTTACAGATATGGGAGTTACAGGATTAACGTTTGGGGTCTTTGGTGGAGTTCTTGGTAAGTTTGCTGGATGGGTAGGTTCTAAGTCGGCTGACCGAGCGTGGAAGAAAGCGGCTGATCAGTTGGAGATGTCAGTTGATGATTTGAAAAAGATTATGAAGAGTGAGAGAGGGGCTGTAGGAGAAAAAACTGAAGAAGAGCTATTTAAAGAAGCAGCTAAAAAAGTTAAAGTTAAAACAGGAAAAGAAATTGCTGAAAAAATAACCGCAGTTGCTGCTTTCTCTGATGTTGATAAAGCTGTAACAGGAATACTAAAAGATGTTGGAGCTGGAATAACTCCTAAACAACTCTCTAATTCAATCAAAGAAGTACGAAAACTTATTGGAACTCGCCACCGAAATGGTGACATGGGACATTTTCAAGCCCTTACTGCTTGGCTCCACTCTCCATCTTATCTAGCTCAAGTCCACCCACAAGCGGAAGTAATTGTAAGGCAAGGAGTTAGCTCTTACCTGCCAATTCGAAAAAGGCATGTTACAACATTTACTAAAATCAGAGATAAAGCTTTAAAAGGATTAAACAAAGATGATAAAATTATAACAGCTCAACTCCTTGATAAGTTTGATAATGTTGGAGAGATGACTCCTGAAATTATTCAAAGAGCCGGACAGAAATCAATCAGAGCTTTTCAAATCCTTCGAGAGAAGTTCTACAATCCTATTGCTCGAATGGCTAAACTTGGAGAGTATGGGCAACATATAGTTGAAGAAGGGGCTGAAAATACTTTAGCTAGAGTTGCTAAGAAAGTTGGAACAACGCAAAGAAAATTGGAGCTTCTAAATCCTAAGTGGAAAGGCAAAGAGATTCCATCTGGGGAAGTGCTTAGAATTAATCCTGGTCGGATTCATGGTTACCTTACTCGCTCTTATCAAGATATAACTACATTACCCAAACGCCAACAAGAACAAATGATTAAGGCTTTCGCTGATGAAGCGAACATAGATTATACCTTAGCTTCTAACATCCTCCACCGAAATATTCCCAAAGAGGCTTTCTTTGGCCCACTTTCTATGAGTCGAGGGGAGTTCCCACCTGGTATGAAAAGGCTTTGGGACTTAGACCAATTAACTGACATGTATATTCATGGGTCGGCTAGGAAGATCGGCCTTGATGCTTTCCTTCCAATAGCTGACAATGCCCTTTCTAAAATACCTGAGGGAACTCATATAAGAAAGTTGATGGAAAATTATATTAAAGTTCAAAGAGGACTACCATTAACGGCTGAAATGGCGCTTAAAGGAACTGTCTTTGGAAAGATAGCTAGATGGGAAGCTCTTAGACAATATATTAGCAAAATTGGGATGAACGCTTCAGCGGTTATTATCAATGCTACTCAATATCCTATCAATGATGGAACTCAAGCTATTGCTCAAGCCCTAAGAGAAAAATCTACTGGGCCTCTCGCTGATTTTGCTAAAGGTTCTGTGGCGATTTTAAGTAAAAAAGCCAGGGCTTTAGCACACCGATCTGGAGTTTCTATGGATGTTGGTAAAGGAGAACTTAATTTTGCTGATGTTAGAAAGTTCTGGGATAAAATGGCGGAAGCTAGTGGCCTTCTTTTTACTTGGGTTGAAAGGTATAATAAAACATCTTCTTATATTAGAAATTATAATCGCCTTCAAAGAGAGTTTAAAGGGCTTCAAACTTTAACGATTGCTGAAAGAGAAATGTTATCAAGAGCAGGAGAACTTTCAAAACCTATCAAAGAAAGAACTATTGCTAAACTAACTAAGACTGAAAAGTATAAAGTCATTAGAGATAGAGCTCTTGAGGCCGTTGGAAGAACTCAATTCCACGTTGGGGTAGAAGATAGACCTTTTCTTTTCATTGGGCCAGTGGGAGGAACAGCTGGAAGGTTTAAAATCTTTACGGTTAAGCAATTAGAAATGATAGCTAACATGGATAGGTATGAGTTGGCGGCTTTTATAGGCATTATAGATGTATTAGGTGGGCCAGATGTTATTCCAGGGCTTAGAGAATTAAGGTTTGACCTCAATGAAAACCACCCTGAATCGAAAGCAACTAAAATACTCAACACCATGCAACAGTTTTCAGTAGCTGGAGTAACTGGAGTAGACTTAAGTGGAAAGTTAGGCCTAGGGTTCATTCCTGGCGTTACAACGTCATCAGACTTCTGGACAGATATAACCGAAAACTTCTGGAAGACTTTAGGGAGTGAGCTCTCTGGCCCAACTGGAGGTGATGTTAGGAACTTGATGGATGATATTTCTAGTGGGTTTATAGATTTAAGGTCAACAGACTGGAAATCGCTTTTGGACTTTCAACCTGAAGCTTGGACGGAATTTACTAAAAATATCGGCCGAACTAAATCAGTTGTTATGGCTCCTGTAGGAGTTCAAGTTAAAAGATTGGCTAGAGCCATGACTGAGAATGAAAACCAATATATTGAGTTTAAAAGGAAAAGACCTGGGTATCAACTTTCTGAAAATGATGTTTGGAAAAGAGCGGCTGGATTTTCTCCTGCGGGAGTTGAAAGACAAAGACAAACTCTTAAGCATTTCAATCAGTCAATTGATGAAGCAATTAAAGACAAGATGGACTTGGAGGATAAAATACTTAATAAGGATGAAGAGATAGCTCAAGCAATCCAGCCAGACAAAAGAAAGAAATTAGTCGAAGAGTTTAAAGTAATGCTTAACTTAATGCATGAATTTAACGAAGAGTATTATTTAAAGACTGGAATCAGAATAACACCTAGAAGTGTAAAAGATGCAGCTAAAGCAAGAGAGTTACCTTTAGAAGAAAGAATTAAAAGGAATAGAGTTCAAGGAGAAGCTCTTAGAAAAACATTGAGGCTCCATCAAAAATAATCTACTATGTTCAAAATTTGAACAAAAGACTAGGAGAAAACAATGAGCGAAAAGCTTGATGAACTCTCAATAACAATTGGTAGAATATTGTCGAACCAAGAAAATCTTGACAAGAAGTTTGAGAATCATATTCCTTTACTACATAAAAAGATAGACAAGCTTAATAAAGAATTCTCTAGCCTAAAAATAAAAGTTGCTTATATATCTGGAGGAGCAGCAGCTATTATGACCCTTCTTATGGGATATTTGAAAGGCGCTATAGGAGCTATAGTGTCGGTGATCCATAAATGAAGTTAATGAAAGTAGCTGTTTATACTGATGATGGGTTTGATTTGGTAGTCAGCCCTAAGCTCTCTAGTTTAACTGTAACTTTTTTATCTTTAGACGAACATAGAAGATTTGAAAAGCCTCTTAGAGAATTGTCAAATTTAGTTAAAGATTGGAGTAAGAAGTATCTTGAGAAGGAGCAACCCAATGTGGAGCATGTTACTAGGACTGAGCTTATTAAGCCTGATGGGATGTAGTGGAGGTGGGGGAAACGGTGGCTCGGATAACCCGCCTCACGTTACTAAATATAAATGCTTTACAACAACTGATTTTGATGGTGATAAATTTGTTGATAAAGTTATAGCGACTTGCTCAAGTGAAGGAGGAAATGAAACTCTTGATTCTTTTTGGCAAGGTTGGGGTGTTCCCAAATAATAACTAAAAGGAGAAGTATTATGCTTACACAAATTTTAATGCCGGTTGGGGTAGCTTTAGGACTAAGTGTTATTATCTACCTTAAAAAAATGACCAAGGAAGGTGGGGAGTTATATGATCTAAAAAAATTAAGTAGAACCTTAGTCATTGGTTTAATTCTTGGCATAGTGTCTTATCAACAAGGGTTTGATTTAAACCAAACTAATTGGGAAACTTACACAGCAGCTAACGCAGGTATTATAACAATAGCTGATCAAGTTCTTGCTGGAGCATGGAGATTTTTTAAAGGTAAGGTGATATAATGTTTGAAGGGCTATTAATAAAGATAGCCTTTGGTTCATTAATAGCCTCTTCTCTTTGGTATCTTATTAAAAAGGTAACAAAGCAGAAGAGGTTTGAATGGTGGTGCTTTGGTTCGCCTAACCACATTGTCAGCAAATTCTTTCATTATTCATGCAGGCTTTCCTGTCTTTTTAAACTCTCTTCAACTTCTTTATATGCCTCTATTTCTTTGAATAGGGAGAGGATGTCTTGTTTGGCTTTCAGTACAGTTTCATAATTATTAATGCTATCAGTATAGACACCAACAGGTTCCATTATTTTATCAATCTTCCCTTCCAGACCCGTCTTCTTTTTGTTGGTCATTTTGCTTTCTCCTGGTAATGCTTTTGCTTAAATTCTCTTAGATTTACTTCCAATCTTTCAAATGCTTCAACAACATCCTCCATTTCAGCCTTCACTGCATCATAGTTTGTGATATCAGGGCAATTAGGGTGATGATTAAACCAACCAAAACGCTGAGCCTTGCAAACACTTTTAATTAGCTTTGAACATTCAGTTATCACCTCTGAACATTCCTCAATAACTTTAGTTTCAGGTGTGCCTATGTTTATATATTTGGGGTCACTCATGGTCTACATACCAAACCCAAGCTACTATAATCCCATATACTATTACACCGACTATGAAATAAATTTGGCTATCACTCATTTCCTCTCCTCCATTAAGCCTGCAAGTTTTTCCAATAAAGAGTTTCACAATGTAAACAGTCTTTACATAAATGAGACTTAGGTGTTCCACACATTAAAGCTCCTTTTTTCTCGACAAACTCATCCCAAATTCGCTGAACATATTTTTCTTTGGGTTGGTAATAGTGATTGACTACACTTTTTGACATTTCATACATCGGTTGAAACTTAGGCGGGATACTATAACGAGCTTGATATCTCATAAGAGTAAGCATAATATAAAACCCTTTATAAGCATCAATAACCATTTCAAGTAAACTTAAGTTCCACATAGAAGTTCTAAACCTAATAAACATTACGTTAGTGGGTGGTTCAATCAAGATAGCTTCGTCATCTTTCGGGTTACAAGTCCAAACAACTGGGGCTGGAAAGTCGAAGTTGGGAATAGAGGTGTTATAAAACTTATCTTTATATTTTTTAGTATCTATTAGAACTTTGGCTTTTATCAGGTTAGAGTCATGGCCAGAGTTAACTCTAACAATCTTTCCTGAAGCTTCTTCAATGGTTGGAATAAGAGACTCATCTAATGGTCGATAAAAACCTTCATTGTAGAAGCAATTACTACATCCATTAGGACAAGCCCCTGTTTGAGGGATGCAGTCAATTAGGTTGGTATCGATGAGTTTTGGATTATCCTTCTCTTGCCTTGTTAGCGACCTTTCCTCGAATTTCTGCATTTCTCATTTTCCTTTCTGTCGGATATTCATAAATTATAAAAATGGACTGGTGCCCCTATTCTGTTGATCTGATGGGATTTTTGAAGGATATTATATCTCCTTTCCTTCATCATATTTGACATCATCATCTACCTTATCAAAGTCACTTTTACTCCAATCAGTCATCTCGATTATAGCCATTCCAAGAAGTAAATAGTTAGACATATCAATGAACCTTCCTCGGATAGACTCACTGGTTACTTTAGTAGTCTTTACAAAAGTTGTTATAGCATCCCAATGCTTAGAAGCATAAACATACCAGGCTTCAAGGGGGGACAGTCCTATGTTGTCAGCTATTCGTTTAAAGTTAGTTAAAACATCTGCATCTCCAGCATAGTCTTTCCCTTTGGTCTTCATCAAATTACTTTGTTCGGTTATGAAGTTTTGGATAAATTCGTCAAACTCTTTTCGGTTCATAGTTTCCTCCTTTATTATGTATTTAAATACATTATCTGTATTATCCAAATATAGTATTGTGCCTGGCTCAAAACAGCCTTTAAACTTTCTCATAAACAATCCTCCCATCCACAGTCCCTCGTTTGATTTTATTAGCCGCTATTAAAGTTTCTGCCATTTCATCCAACTGAGTTTTATTAAAATGTTGCCAATTAACTGATAAGATTTCAGCTTCACTGGCTTGCCCTTTTCTTTCTATCATCTTCATAACTCTAAATATATCTTGGCTCATAACAGCTCTACCTAATCCACCAAAAGCTCTTGGCATTTCTAGTTCTACTTCTGTAAGCATTTCAAAGGCTATGTCTATGTGATTTTTAGCTATGATAAAAGAATCATTTTCGGCGATGCTTAAAATCATAGCCAATTTAACTATATGAGAAGGCTTCCTTTCAAAGTAACCATCAAGCCACCAAGTTCCAGCTGATGAAGGAGGCTTATGGTTAACATACCAATCAGC
>SDBV01013303.1_pt1 | contig 10482 bp, 11 predicted proteins | sample 2277081 | NCBI WGS metagenome assembly SDBV01 (sample SAMN10402039, study PRJNA504765) | marine sediment metagenome | isolation source: marine sediment core GS10_PC15, 223 cmbsf | place: Arctic Ocean: Southern Knipovich Ridge | collected 2010
TATTGAAGCACTTATTGAACCGGCATGGCTTTAAATAGGGCGGGGCTTCATATTCGGGGCCCGTTCTTTTTTTGTTCTTGTTTTGTTCTTGAACGGGGTGGGCCATCATTTGTCAGAGACATTATCTGCAAATAATGATATATTTCTGGTATGCCAGCCAACCTGCCGCCGGAATACTACGGGGCCGAGAAGCTCTACAAGGAGGCCCAGGGCATTGAGGCCAGGATTGCCGCGCTCGAGGCCCTGATATCCACCGTGCCCAAGCACAAGGGCACAGATAAACTGCGCGCGGACATGCGAAAGCGGCTCTCAAAGCTCCGCGACTCAGGAGCAAAGAGCAAAAAAGGGGGACGAGACCCCTACTCGGTCCAGCGCGAGGGCGCGGCACAGGCCGCCCTCATGGGCTTTGCCAACTCCGGAAAGTCGGCCCTTGTGAAGGCCCTGACCAACGCCCATCCCGTAGTCGCCCAATACCCCATGAGCACCGTGATGCCGCTGTCTGGGATGATGCCCTACGAGGACATATATATCCAGCTTGTGGACCTGCCGCCCATAGGGTACGAGTCCTCGGACGGGTGGGTATCAGGCATCATCCGCAACTCGGACGTTATCCTCCTTGCCGTGGACCTCTCGGACGCCCCAGAGGCACAGGCAGGGCTGCTTCTGGAGCAGCTTCAAAAATGGCGCATAACCGGAAAGCGCGTGGTCATCGTCGGCACAAAGAACGACCTTCTTCTAACGTCCGAAGGGGCCTCCGCGCTCAGCGGATCGCTCTTGGAGGGGCAAATTACCTTATCCGTCTCAACCAGCTCTGAAGACGGGCTCGATGAGCTGAGGGAAGTGGTCTTTATCGCCTCTGAGGTCATCAGGGTGTACTCCAAGGAGCCGGGGAAGGAGCCTGACTTGATGTCCCCCTTCACACTGCCTGCCGGGACAACGGTGATAGAGCTTGCAAAGAAGATACACAAGGATTTCGTCTCGAACATCAAGCACGCGCGCGTATGGGGCTCGGCCAGGATCCAGGGCCAGAAAGTTCAGAGGGATTACGCCCTCAGGGACGGGGACGTGGTGGAAATACACCTCTGATTTCCCCCTCTAAAAAGGGACGGAATATACACTAAGTGTTTATTATTAGAAACTGGTTGATATTTTGGTATGTATAGGTTAGGCTATTTTCGGCTTCTATAGCCTTTAATACTCTGTCCAACACGTATATAAATAATCGTCTGGGAGGATAAAATGGGTAAGAAGACCGCAAAGAAATCCGTGAAAAGGGCCAGGAAGTGGGTCTATTTCTTCGGGGCCGAAAAGGCCGACGGGAAGGCAACGATGAAGAACCTGCTTGGCGGCAAGGGCGCCAACCTGGCTGAGATGGTCTCGCTTGGCATCCCCGTGCCCCCGGGATTCACCATAACCACAGAGGTGTGCACGGAGTTCTACCAGAACCGGCAGCGTGAACCGCAGCGCCTCAAGGCGCAGTTGTCAAAGTCCATTGCAAAGACCGAGAAGATAATGGGCAAGAAGTTCGGAGACTCGATGGACCCCCTGCTGCTCTCGGTGCGCTCCGGGGCAAGGGCCTCCATGCCCGGCATGATGGAGACCGTGCTGAACGTGGGCCTGACTACCAAGACCATCCCGGGCCTTATCAAGAAGACCGACAACCCCCGCTTTGTCTACGACGCCTATCGCAGGCTCATGATGATGTACTCCGACGTTGTCATGGAGAAGGCCGCGGGCATCGAACCAAAGACAGAACACGACGGCATCCGCCACAAGCTTGAGGCTGAGATCGAGCTCGTCAAGAAGAAAAAGCGCTACAAGAATGACACGGACCTGACTGCGGACGACCTCAAGAAGCTCTGCGGCACATTCAAGGTGATAATAAAGAAGACACTAGGGAAACCCTTTCCTGACGACCACGACAAGCAGCTCTGGGGCGGCATCAGCGCGGTGTTCTCCTCCTGGATGGGCAAGCGCGCCATCGCTTACAGGAAGATAGAAAAGCTCCCCGACGACTGGGGCACAGCGGTTAACGTGCAGGCCATGGTATTCGGGAACACGGGCGAGGATTCCGCAACCGGTGTAGCCTTCACACGCAACCCGGCCACCGGCGAGAACGCCTTCTTTGGCGAGTGGCTCACGAACGCGCAGGGCGAGGACGTCGTGGCAGGCATACGCACAGCCTATCCATTGAACATACACACAAAAACCAGGGACACGAAGCACCTCCCCTCGCTGGAGCAGATGTGGCCGAAACTCTACAAGCAGCTCGACAGGATACAGAACAAGCTGGAGAGACATTACAAGGACATGCAGGACATCGAGTTCACGATCGAGGGCAAGAGGCTCTGGATGCTCCAGACCCGAGTTGGCAAGCGCAACGGGCAGTCGGCCATCCGCATGGCCGTGGAGATGGCAAAGTCGGGCCTCATAAACAGGCAGACCGCCATCATGAGGGTCAACCCCAACCAGCTCGACGAACTCCTGCACCCGAGCGTTGATCCGGCAGAAGAGAAAAAGGCAACCGAACTCGCAAAGGGCCTTCCCGCAGGCCCAGGCGGCGCACTTGGCCGCGTTGTCCTTACAGCGGACGATGCCGAGGCATGGGCCAAGAAGGGCGAAACGGTCATCCTCGTAAGGAACGAGACCAGCCCCGAGGACGTGCACGGCATGCACGCGGCCGAGGCCATTCTTACGTCCAAAGGCGGCATGACCAGCCACGCGGCCCTCGTTGCGCGCGGCTGGGGCAAGTGCTGCATCGTAGGCTGCTCGGCCCTGCACATAGACCTCAAGAAGAAGGTCATCAACATAAACGGCAAGAAGATAAAGCAGGGCGACTACATAACACTTAACGGTTCAAAGGGACGTGTGTACGAGGGCAAGTTAAAGCTTACCCCCGCGGATCCCGAGCACAACAAGTGGTACAAGGAGCTCATGACCTGGGCTGACCAGTTCCGCACCCTCAACGTCCGCACGAATGCAGAGAGCCCATCTGACGCAAAGGCCGCCTTAAAGTTTGGCGCAGAAGGCATCGGCCTCTGCCGCACGGAGCACATGTTCTTCGAGGCCGACCGCATCACTGCGGTGAGGCAGATGATCCTCTCTGACAACCTGGCCGGGCGCGAGAAGGCAATATCCAAGCTCCTGCCCATGCAGAAGGGCGATTTTAAAGGCATCTTCAAGGCAATGGCCGGCTTACCCGTTACCATCCGCCTCCTGGACCCGCCCCTGCACGAGTTCCTGCCCCATACCGATAAGGACTTGCGGGCACTGGCAAAGTCCATGCGCGTGCCGTTTGACAAGCTTAAGGCCAGAAACGAGGCCCTTCACGAGTTCAACCCCATGCTCGGCCACCGCGGCTGCCGCCTGGGCGTGACATACCCGGAGCTTTATGCCATGCAGGCTCGCGCCATCATGGAGGCCGCATGCGAGCTCAAGAAGAAGGGTGTGAAGGTCTACCCCGAGATCATGATCCCCCTTGTGAGCCACGTGAACGAACTCAAGGACATGAGGGAAGTGGTCCTCGACGTGGCTCGCGAGGTCCAGAAGAAGTACAAGATCAAGGTCTCCTTCACCGTGGGCACCATGATAGAGCTTCCGCGCGCCTGCATCACGGCCGACGAGATCGCTGAGTACGCGGACTTCTACTCCTTTGGCACCAACGACCTGACGCAGACCACCTACGGCCTCTCACGCGACGACTCAGGCCGCTTCCTGCCTTACTACGTGGAGCACGGCCTGCTCAAGGAAGACCCCTTTGTCTCCATCGACCAGGAGGGCGTTGGCGAGCTCATGAAGATGGCCGTGAAGAAGGGCCGCTCTGTGAAGGGTGACATGAAGATGGGCATCTGCGGCGAGCACGGCGGTGAACCCAAGAGCGTTGTCTTCTGCCATGACATCGGCCTGGACTACGTAAGCTGTTCGCCCTTCAGGGTGCCCATCGCAAGGTTTGCCGCGGCACAGGCAGCCCTTAGATAAAGGTAATACTGTTATCTCCATAAAAGGGGGGGGAAATCCCCACCCTTTATGGAGATAATCTGCAATCGATGTTTATACACAAATCTATAGTTATAATTTCATCTTGACATGGCTCTGATCCGGGGATAACCTTTTAGTGACATGGCTATAAGAGAGGCACGAAAATATATAACTGCCTTGCATAAAAAACAGGCAGACCCGATCAACTGGCCGGATTTTCTTACCGGTCTGCCGGACCATGCCGCAGTGCTCAGCAAGGTGAACGAGGTATATGACAAGCTTGGCCGCTATTGCGCTATCTACTTCCGCATAGAGAACATAGAGCCCTACCTGGCCAAATACGGGACTGACAGGCACATGGAGATCATCGAGTGGGCAGCAGCAATTTTAAAGACCACGATGGACAAGCACAACGGCTTTCTGGGTACTGTGGGAACCCATGAGTTCCTTGCCATATGCCGCACTTCATGCAGCGATGATTTTACCGAGGAGGCCGGGGCCATGTTCAGCGATAGGGTCAAGGAGTTCTACAAGCCCAGTGACCTGGCCGATGGCTCGGTGCTGAGCTTCTCCACAGACGGAGGCAAAAAGGTGCGCCTTGGCCTGATGGAATTAAAGCACTGCATTACGGACCATAACTGCAATGTGAAGAAGGAAAAATTCCTGCCCTGCATGAAAGACTTCTGCTGCTAGCCCTTATATCAGGGCAGCCACAGCCTTAATATTCCCTTAGAAGTTCCAACACCTATAACTGCGCGCCCGCCAAGGGCCGCAACTGCTACATTTGTACTGAGCCTGCCCGGCAGCTCCAGCCTCCAGGCCTCCTCCACGCCGGCACGGGTTCGCCTGAGCCCTGCAAGCGCCTCCATGTTGTTTGTGGGCACAAGCAGCTCCACGCGCCCGTCCGAGTCCAGGTCTCCGGCGACCGCCATGTCCAGGTTGCGCGAGCCGATGGCATGGGAGCTGTAACCGCGTTTGCTTGCCGCAAGTGAAAGCCTTTTCCCGTCCAGGGCAAAAAACTCAACCGTGCCTCCTATGTGGGGTGTCCTGATGGAAGCTATCTCCATCTCTCCTCCCGGGCCAAATGGAGCTGCCGCTATCTGGTGGCGCCAGCGGTTGCCGCTTCCTATGGGCGGCCCCGTGGCCTTTTGCCCTCCGGTTTCCTCATACACATCAATGCGCGCGCCGTCGCTTGCGTGGCTTGTAGTGACGATAACTTCTTTTGCCCCGTCTCCGTCAAGGTCCGCCCAGATGGCCGAAGTGCCTTCGATGATCCTGCCCTCGGGTATCTTTGCATGTATTGATGGCATGCCGTCTTCTATGATGGTAAAGCCCGTGGCCTCCACCGTGTCGCCAAGCACCCCGTGGCCGTATGAGGAGGTTGGGCCGGTCAGCACCAGCGCGCGGCCCCCGGAATCAGTAATATCGGTCAGCACGCGCGAGTCCGGAAGTGTTATCACGCCGGTCTCACTGCCGCCGATATAGAGCTTCCTGCCCAGTACCTCGACCGACTTGCCGTCATTGACAAAGGCGGGGCTTGTGAGCCCCGAGGACATGATGGTGTATTCTTCACCTATACGGATGAGCACTGGCGGGGCATCCGCCCTCACGCCGCTTGCAGTGAGACTGGCAGAATGCACTGTGCGCCCATCAAGCCTGAATGCCTGCGTGCTGCCGTCTGCAAGCACCACTGCCCAGAACTCACCCATGCCGAGCACCCATTCGGGGGTGCCCTTTAGCTCTATATCAAGAGGACTTGATGAGGGAAGGTCAGCCTTTAATGAGGTGTAGCGGTTTCCGTCCGGGGAGATGTGGGTGTAGGCCAGGTCGTCCGGTCTTAGTTCGGATGACCCTGCATGCGCCATTAATGCCAGTGTAATAAGAAGCGCCGGAACCAGGATGCATTTGCGCATGTTCATATTGAGAGTATACATTAGGACCTATCTCAAAATAACTTCCGGTCGGTACGAGTCGCGACGACCTGCAAGAGGCCAAAATCGAGCCATACGGCGTCTGAGAGTAAAATAGTCCTCAACAATGCACTGCAGCGCCTCCGGGCCCCTCACGGAGGGGTTTCTTTAAGTAAGCAGCATATGCACTCAAGTAAAAGGGCCCGTGGCCCCTTGTCTGACACTATTTCATCTTGCTTTGGCTTGAAAAACCTGCTTTGAGACAGGTCCTGGAAAAATCAGTTAAACATTTTTCTCTTGAGCATGGAGTGCCTAATGTATTATCTTATCTGTAGGTATTTCGGACATATTTTGAGGAGATGGGATGGAGATGGGATAATGGGAGATAATATAGCTGATGGCTTCATGGACGAGAATGCCAGGTGCGAGGAATGCGGCATGTTCCCCCCTGACCACGACCCCGTCTGCCCGAACAACCCCGCCCTGAGCGTGAGAGACCCTGCCACGGTTCTGAAGGACCTCGAAGACAAACTTGCAAAGCTTGAGAACTCAACCACCCCTGATTTCGAGATCATTGCCGAACTGCTTGCCAAGATCGAGTCCGTCCGGTCGCACGTGCGGCCTGTAAATGACGACCTCGCCCCTTAAGTCTCAGCCGGGCTTCGCGCCTAAGATCCAGCTCTCTAATGTAACCCAATAACCCGAGGCCTGTTGCGGAACCTTTTGATCAAGTATAGAATTTAGCTATGGACATGCACCAGGACAGGAGCCTGCTTGAGAGCCTCCCCAACTGCTGGGAGATAATGGGATGCGAGATGGAGGTATGTATGACCTGCCCCGCATATCCCGACCACGGTAAGGAGTGCTGGAAGGTCACAGGCACATTGTGCGCCCAGGGCAGGCTCAGGAAGGCAGACCTCTCCGAGAAGATAATCCACTGCAGGAGCAACTGCGAGTACTACAGGAAATATATCAAGAAGATCTATCCGTAGCGGGTTTATCGCCTGCGGTCAGCGCAGGTCGTTGAAGTCCCTTCTTACCTCTTGAAGCTTCTCCTTGTATTTGATCCCGTCGCCGTAGTCTATGAAGTTCTTGTAGCGGCTGTGCATGGTCCTCAGCCTCCTTGCGTGCTTTATGGGGCACCAGTACTGCTCCGTGCGGGCCGCCACCTCCTGCACAATCGAGATCACCCCTATGAAGTATCCGCAGAACAAGCAGTTTATCTTCTCAATGGTGTTTAAATAGCTGAGGTAATGGCGGTCGATTATGATGTAGTCCTTTCGCTTTACCTTGGGGATGCCGTAGACAGGGAAGCAGATGAACTGGAATACCATGACAATAAGGTCAAGGAACGCCACCGGGATAAGGCAGGACCATATGACCGGGACGGTGAGCATGTTCAGGAAGGCGGCGTCATACAGGTAGCGTGGAAGTTTCTTTACGATTGCCTTGTGCTGGGCCTTTATCTTCTTTTCAAATCGTATTTTCTTAGCTCGTATCTCGTAGAAGAACTCGGCCTCTTTTTTCTGTATCTCTATAAGAAGCTCCTCTTCCATCTGTTTGATCTGCCGTACCAGCCGCTGCATACTGTCGTTCATTTCCACCTGCCCGTCTCTGGATTTTTATTTCTAATCTCTCAGTTAATAGAATATCAGTATTTCCATGAAAATAATTCAGCCGACGGGCTTACAAAAGCGCTTAATGGCTGATATAATTAATTTCAGGAGGTGGAATATGAGAACTGTAATGATATTGTCCATTGTCATTTTGAGCGTGGGGCTGGCCTTTGCCGGCGGGAGCGTGGAAAACGGCAAGAAGCTATATAACGACATAACGCTCGGGGGCAGCACGAATGCCAAGAGCTGCAATACATGCCACCCCGGTGGAAAGGGCCTGGAAAAGGCAGGCACCAAAAAGTATACCTCGCTTATGGGCATGAAGGTCAACGCGCTTGAGGACGTTGTGAACATCTGCATCGAGCGCCCGCTTGGGGGCAAGCCGCTGGCTCACGACTCCAAGGAAATGAAAGATATAGTGTCGTATATAAAGTCTCTGGGCAAATAATTAAGTAATAGACGATCTCCGGGGCTGAGGGGCCACGAGCCCCATTTTATTTGGGTTACAAGCATTGAAAGGCTAGTAAAGTAAGTCCAGCCCGTGGCTGGGGGTCAGTCCTTGAGAATGTCCACCTTGAACCCTATCTTGCGTACCGCCTTGTAGACGTCCTTCTTGTCCATGTGTTCGGTGTTGAAGCTCACCTCTATAATGTCTGTGTCGTAGTCCACTGTGGCGCTGGTGATGCCGTCCTTTTCGATGAGCACGGTCTCAATGTCCACCGCACATTCGCGGCATGTGATGCCGTGGGCCTTGAAGCGCATCCTTCCTGTTCCGATTCCGGCCTTGTCACCCATGTCGCTCATATAGTTTACGCCTCTCCCTTTACTCCCTCTTGTCTTTATTGTAGCAGGACATTGCAGCAGGCAGCAAATCTCGAAAATATTAATCTGCGATTTTCCAAATGAAAACTTCAGGCACATTTTTTATGCTCCTCTGAGGCTAATCAGTCAGCTATCAGTATTTCTTAAAACCTACAACTTCTCCCGCCTCGCGGTAAATGGAAGCGCAATCAGAAGCGGCAGGCTCAGGCGCCTGAACTCGCGGAAGTTCGCAAGCCCTATGGTCATGCCCTCGTGACCATCACGCGGCTGGTCTGTATATGTACGGAAAATCCTGTCCCACCACGGCAGGTTGAACCCGAAATTGGAGTTAAGCTCCCCCACTATCACCGAGTGGTGCACGCGGTGCATGTCAGGGGTGACAACAAGCCACCTGAACACACGGTCAACGGCCCTCGGTATCCTGACGTTAGAGTGGTTGAACATGCTCGTGGCGTTCAAGACCACCTCGAACACGACCACAGCCCACGCAGGAGGCCCGATCAGGACCACAAGCGATATCTTTATAACCATGGAGAGCACTATCTCCAGTGGGTGGAACCTGGCCCCGCTGGTAACGTCCAGGTCGAGGTCCGTGTGGTGCATCATGTGGAGCCTCCATAAAGGTCCCACATGGTGGAATATCACATGCTGGGTGTATATGGCCAGGTCTAAAACAAAGATGGAGACCACACCGGCAAACGCCCGCGATACTTGAAGCGCATTAAAGGCCCCAAACCCCCGGGCCTCAGCCCACAGGGCCACGCCCACCGCCCCCGCCGGAAACACGAACCGCACTATAAGCGTGTCTATGAAAACGATGCCGATATTGATGCCCCAGCGCCTGCCCTTGGGCTGGCTGAGCCTGCGCCTTGGGAGCCCTACCTCCCACAGGGCCATGAGTGCGAATATGCCAAGAAAGACACTGAGCCTTATTGCCGCCTCGTTTGTGGCTATGAATTCCTGCATGGACTCAGTATGTGGGATTCAGGCTTTAAAATCAAGGGGTTCTGGATGCTTTTACTTGACCCCCTGAGGGGCCCATGCGGCTTTAAAGATGGGAGGACCATAGCCGCATGGGAAAAAATATATATAGTATGAGGCCAAACCTCTTATTTTCTTTTTATATTCTTTGCCGGAGGCGCGGCAGCCTTCCATCGTCTGCCCTGCCGAGCCTCCGGCCTTATGAGAAAACCAATGCCGCCATTGGCCTTGTCTCTGATCTCTATAAAATAACAAGCAACCTCCGTGCCATCTTCGCCACTATTAATAAAATTAGACACCGCGCGCGCAAGACGCTGTTTTTCAAGCAAAACCGGCCTTGCCTTGCCCAGCGGTCTGTCAGCCGGCAGGTAATAAGCGTTCACTATTTGCGATTATGTGAAACACCCGTCTCAATAATGAGACACCGGTCATAATAGAAATATATATAGCAAAAATATCTCCCATAAAGTAAAATATTGAAAATTACAAATAACCAGCATATTCGGAGGACCATGGACAGCATCTGGAGCTTCATCTTCAAGTCAAAGGAACAGGAGCAGGAAGAGACCCTGACCGTTCTGCGCAGACTTCCCATCTTCAAGGACCTGAGCAAGCGGGAGGTGTCGTCCATAGAGCGCATCCTCCACCGCAGGAACTACGCCCCTGGCGAGGAGATCTTCACCTATGGCGTTCCAGGCGCGGGGATGTACATAATTCTCGCTGGCGAGGTCTCCATAAGCCACGAGTCCGGCAACAAGGAGATAGCGCTCCTTAAGGAGGGAGAGTTCTTCGGGGAGATGGCCCTGCTGGACGAATCGCCCCGCTCTGCAACCGCGCGCGCAAAGAGCCAGTGCGTTGTGCTCGGCTTTTTCCAGAGCGACCTGTTCAGCCTGCTCGAACGCTCTCCAAAGCTCGGCTCGAAGATCGTCCTTCGCCTGGCGCGCATAGTGGGGGAACGCCTCAAGTACTCAAACCAGCAGGTCTTCTCCCTTCAGGAGAAGTTCAAGCTCACTGACAAAGGCGCTAACACATGAGCACATCCACACCCGCACGCCTGTTCACCTTCATATTCATAATGCTCGTGGTGGGAGGGATACTTTATTTCCTCTCCCTTATTGGCGGGCTTGTGAAGCTTGCCATAATAGCCGCTTTACTGGCCTACATACTTGACCCCA
>SDBV01013304.1_pt1 | contig 10482 bp, 11 predicted proteins | sample 2277081 | NCBI WGS metagenome assembly SDBV01 (sample SAMN10402039, study PRJNA504765) | marine sediment metagenome | isolation source: marine sediment core GS10_PC15, 223 cmbsf | place: Arctic Ocean: Southern Knipovich Ridge | collected 2010
CTTTAGTTCATTAGTGGTAAAATAGGGCTTACTTTTAACTGGAAATTCTCTTACACTTTTCATGTTTAAATTATAAGTAAAAAGAGAATATAAATCTACTTTTGTAGATAGCGCATCATAATATAACCTGGTAGTTCCCCATATATTAAGTACCACCTCAATGTACACCATGGTGCACATTGAGGTGAATACAAAAAACATCAGACAAGCTTTACCTTAAGCAATCTAATTACACAATTGTAGATACAGCATAATCACCATTTATCTAAATTTAGTCAACAAGCTGCTTTATTGGAGAGCATATTCAATTGTCAAAGGCCGCTATCTTCATTCATCAATCCCTAATTAGGCAATTTTGAGCTTGATAAAATTCATCACCTTCTCTTTTTTGCTCGTCAAGAATTAGCACCCACTAAATAAAATTGCAAATATCAAAAGTAATTGAAAAAAATTTGCCTAATAAATCGCTATCAGTAAAAAATACAAAAAACGAAAATACAGCGAGGAGAAGCAAATGGAAAAACTACTTACAACGAAAGAGCTTGCAGAACAGTTGAATGTGCCCTTAACGTGGATTTATGCAAGAACATGGCGTAAAAAATTGAGGGTGATAAAGCTTGGACGCTATTGCATGTTTGATCCCAAGGATATCGAAAAATGGATTGAAGAATTAAAAGGAGAAAGTACGAATGATATATCTTAAAAAGATAATCGCAAGCGATAAACACAATAGTCAGATATGGCAATTATTAAGTGATGAATGGGCTGTTTCAACTGATGACAGAGCAATTGCCAAAAGACTAAAAGGAATTAAGAAGGTTAAAGCTTGGCACCCTCACGTAGATGGATTCTGTCGAGTTTTTTGTTTTAAAACCCCTGAACTAACTCAAATATGCAAGCTAGTTGATCTTCCCCTAGATAAATGCCTAATAGGAGATAGGAGCGCTAATGTCTAGACTAGCGCCTTTAAAAAGTATCAGAAAGTACTGTCTAGAGTGCATGGGAGATAGCCCCGGCCTGGTTAGGGATTGCATAGACAAAGATTGTTCATTGCACCTCTACAGACATGGCAATAATCCCTCGTCCGGTCGAGTATTAAAAGCCATTAGAAATCAATGTCTTAATTGCGCTGAAACCAAAACAGAAATAAGAAATTGCAATTCTGATTGTTATCTAAAGCCTTATCGCATGGGAACCAACCCAAACCGGAGACATGTCAAGCGCTCTGAATAGGGTTGAAAACCCCCTCTCACGGTCGGATTTGAGGTTTTTAAGCGCTTTAAATAGCAAGGCATAGGTATTTGCCTACCAAGGTGATTTATTACTGAAATCATGGATGAAATAAGACGGTTAGAACAACCGTTTCGGATAACAAAACAACATAAGTTACCGCAAGAGATAAAGCCTTGTGTGGCAGAATTGCTTGATCAAAAACATGAATCAGACACTAATGACATTGTCTTTGTTATTGCTCTTGAGCTTAAGCGCTTGGGTAGAACCGCGGATAATATACAAAACCGCTTGACTGACTGGAACCTCAAGAACTATAAGCTACTAAACCCCAGAAAGATACAATCTACTGTTCAGTCAGCTTTTAAAAAAGACTACCAATATGGATGCGAAGGGTTAGCTCTGTATTGTCTGTACGAAGAAAAAAAACAGTGTCCTTTCTATAAAAAATTATTAAAAAGTTTTTCAACTAAAAATTGGAGAAGAGATTTTATTAAACTAAAATGGCCCCATCACCTCAATAATGTACCTTTAGTTATTTATACATTGGTAATCCCTGAATTAGAAATAAGAAAAGGGAGCGGCGTTGGAAACAAAGTATGCGCAAACTATAATGAAATAAGGCTGATTGCGGGAATATCGCAAGCAAGCATAAAACCGGGCTTACTTGAGCTCGAAAAAGCAGGATTGATTGAACTAAAGATAGGGCTTAGACATAGCTACAATAATACTGGTACTGAAATGAGGCGAATTATGCCAATTCCAAGGCCGGAATAAAAAGTATTTGAGGTTTAATATTAGTAAAAGTTAATATGAAATATTAGTAATCATAGTAGTCTACTCCAGTGTAGGTAGAGCGCTAACGGGTCTAGGCATAGCAAAGTCCCCCGGATATACCGCTTAAAGAGATATAAACACGTTGATTAAGTTCACAAAAAAGATTTTCTCCGAGGATTTAATAACATCTTGACCTTGTATCTATAACCTTAGACAAATTATTGATATGAAACCGTAAAAGAACTTGCTACATCGACTTGTATATAAACGTTTTGTTGTTAGATGTTGCATGTGAAAGACTTTATAAAAGCAAGAAAAAAGTCCCTAGCACCGGAATTTTTCGAGCCCCCCTCTGTTGAAGATAAAGGATATGAAAATATTTTGCTTGACATTGGTTTTTACTAATGTACAATATGTAAATAAGTTCGATCGAAGATTATAGTAATATAATAATGACTATAGTAAAGGAGTGAGAAATGGTTGTTGAAAGAAAAAAAATAAATATTTTACCTGACCGCAGTTTAATGCCAAAAATAGGACAGACCGGTTATTCGGTAAGTCAAGCAATAGCTGAGCTTGTTGATAATTCTATTGATGCAATTTTGCCTGATAAATTATTGGTAGTTGAAGTTACGCTAGATCGTAAGTCAGATACTATCCTTGTTTCTGATAACGGCGTTGGGATGAACGAAGAGACGGCGATAAACAGTATGAGATTAGCTCATTCCTCTAAAAAGAATATGCTAGGAGAGTTTGGTCTTGGTCTAAAAACAGCATCAACTTGCCTAGGTAAGAGTTTTAGGATAACCACTACTCAGAAAGACGATGTTAAAGAGTATGCTATTGAATATGACGAAGAGAAATGGCTTAAAAGTGGTAGTTGGACTGAGCATGAAATAAAGATTAATAAGATCGACAAAAATAAGTCTGGAACTAGGATTGAAATTAAAAACCTTAATTGCAAAATTTATCCTAATTTACCTGGCAATGTCAGAAAAGATTTAGCTACACGTTTTGCTCCATTTATTGAAACAGGAGAGGTTAAAATCAGGGTTAATACAAAATGGTGTAACCCTGAACCACTAAACTTAAATACTAATTATTGCCCCCCAAATGGTAAAGAACAATTCTCAGAAAAGCTAGAAAGTGGCAATAAAGTCTATGGCTGGAGAGGTTTGCTTACAAAAGGATCAGACAAGGGAGACTATGGGTTTAGAGTATTTAGAAGGGGACGCCTGGTAAAGCAATTTGTTAAACTAGGTTTTAATCCTCACCCCGAAGCACGACAGATTATTGGCGAAATACACTTAGACCATGTTCCAATAACACATAACAAAAGAGAGTTCATTCAAGAATCTCTTTTGTATAAAGAAATAGCAGTTGAGAATGGTATATTTTGGAAATTTATGCGTAGCATTGTAAGAGAGGCTAGATCTAATTCCAGAAAGACAGATATTAGCCAGGGGATTATCGATAAAATAGAACAAGAAAAAGAAAATATTTTAAAAGCAATAAAAAATATTTCTCAATTAAAGGAATATGCGTTCCCTGATCTTAATGAAAAGAATAGAGCAAACAAAGAGCATCACGATTCATTTGGAGATGTTGAGACTGAGCAACGAGATGAACGAGAAATTGTAACTATTGTTGACGAGCCTAAAAATAAAGACAAAAACGATAGAAATCCTAAAAAAACTCATCATAAAAAAACGTATTATATTACGATCAAAGGTAAAAAATTTGAGGTGCAACATCACTATGTAGATTTAAAAACAGATGATGTTCTGAAAGATAAGATTGTAGATGAAGAAAATGGGATTCAAGTTTTCACTAATACCGCCTTTCCAGCGTTTGCCAATACTAAAGATCATGTATTTTATGGCGTATGGCATATAGCGGAATCAATAGCTGAAGTAATGGTCGAACTTAATAATAAACCTACTGAACAAGTGGCTATCATTCGGGATTTAATATTGAAGAAATCTGCTCAAATCGCTCGAGACTTAGACAACATGGAAAAAGAGAAAAAATTGGCTGATAAATTAAAGACAGAATATGAAGAAAAAATGGCTAATGTAGAGCAGATGGAGGAACAACTCTCGAAATGAAATACATCAGAGGTTTTGTAACTTTTTTACGTCTATTATTTAAGGATTGGGGTGCTATACTTCTTATTTTGCCTACTATTTACAGCCTAGGTATCTATCTTCCTAAACCGTATAATCAATTTCAATTGCCTCTTAAATATAATTTCTTGGTACCGGCTTTTGGGTTTTTAATTGCAGGTTTCAGGGTCTGGCTTAAAGAAAAAGACGAAAAAGATCTTTTGGTAAAAGAATTAGATAACCCAATAACTTATGATGTAAAAAGCTCCGTCGGTTCTGTAAATTTTAAATTTGATGATAGTTATTATCAAAAGGAGATAGAAGAAGTGCAAAACAAGATTAATCAGGTTACTACACTACCCAACCCGCTACAAAGTTTGCAAGGCCTCAATATACATGATTTGCAATATTATAAGAAAGAGCTTGAAAAGTATAAAAACGAATGGAATCTGCTGCAAATAAGAAGAAAGCGTATAAATAAGGTTGATTTATTTCTTGTAAACTCTGGAAATGCTTTCGATGAGAATGTAAAGATCATTGTTTCTATTCAGGACAAGAAAGCGTCATTTAATCGAGAGCTTTCTATGCCAGAGTTACCTGAAAAAAATAATCAAATTATACCTTTTATAAAACCCAAATTTAATATAGATACAGATGTTAATACAATAAATTTTTGTTCCAAATCTTTTGAAGTAGAAATTCCTTCAATAAGAGCTACCGAGAAAAAAGAGCTCATCCACAATGGTTTCTTTGTTTTTACACATCTAGAGAAGATTTCTATTGAAGCACGCATAATTTCAAAAAACATAAAAAAACCTATTATCATAAATAGAGAAATCGATCTAACAACTATTAATTCGGTAAATACTTTTGTTTCAGCAACTGGTTAATGAAAAAAGCAATGCAAGCCTATGATTGATTATCCAAAAGATTGTTGGCCGGAATCAGACATGGAGATTATTAAAGAAGCATACCGTTCATCGATCGGGAAAAATATCGAATGCCCAGTGACGAACTGCACAGGCATAGTTGAAGTCAAAAAAGAATTAGCTGGGAAAAATCCTTACAAAAAAAGAGGCGATTATGCCTTAATGTACAAATGTGATAAATGTAGCAGAAGCGACGTTACTCATCATAAGGGAACTTTTAGAGTCTAACGGGTATTTACTACCTTTGTTCCAACCCTCCAACATTAACAATAGAAGATTGCAGCCTGATATTTAGTGAGTACTTGGTTCCGTCTACTTGGAGTAGCAATCCATTGTCCATGGAATGAATGTTCTGAACGTCATGATGAAGGCCCAATGGGTCCCCTGTGGTCCTGATTAACGACCCAAACTTCAAAGAACTCATCAATATTGGTACTAATAATCTTCTTTACGTGCATTTTGTCTTTCGATCTCATATTGACAGAAACATCCAATTCTATTTTAGGGGGATACCTATACACAATATATTTGCAGTACTTGTCCCCTTTTCTAGCATGGACGTGAAACCTCTCTGTTCGCTCTCTTGAGCGGATTTCTATTTTCCACCCGTCTTTGTCATATACCTTAGGCATTTACCCATTATGTCAAACGCTTTGCGTATAATCTATAATTCTGTAATTAGTTCCAATCCTTAAAGGCGGTAGTAATATCTAACCAATCTTGGATACATTTTTCTCGGCCCAGTTTAACAATCCACTAGGGTCAATCCGTGGCTTAATCGTTTTATTGACCGTTAAATAGGCAAAAAAACTACCCTCCACAATTATCCTAGGTGGTGATCTAGTAAATTTATTATATGCACTTAATTTCGAAAATTGATTCCCATAAGGAGAGAATTTATTAAATATCGAACTTTGAGAGAATTTGTTACCATAAGGTGCAAATTGATTAAATATCGATTCCTGGTCAAATTGGTTCGGATTAAGTTTGCCAAGAAAAGTACCATCTTGAGTTTCAATATAAGATTCACCAATGAGTTGTCTTGCTTTACTCTCAGGTTTCAATCTTTTACCTTTCAATAAGGCGGGTAAATCATTTTCTAGAGCATACAAAAAAGCCTCAGCTGAGATACGATCAGTTATATGTTGGTTTGCTGTAATGTAACCAATGAATCGTTCATTTAAAAAAAGCTTAGGAGGTTGTGTGCAATATGGATTATTTAAGCTATAAGCTCCATACTGGCTTCCATACTGCGAGTAGGCATTATGAATACTTGTTGAGCTATATTGACTACCAAACGGTCCATATTGATTAATTATGGATTCAGTGTCATAGTGATTGTTATTTATCCTTCCGAGAAACTGTCTATCTTGAGCTATTAAATATGATCCATTTAACACCTTTGATTTTTGTGCTTGCTCAGAATAAAGCTGAGCCAAGATTTGTTCTAATACTTCTTTAGTTTTATCTGAAGTCGCCATTATTTATCACTCTCATGAAGTTTTTGTATCAGCTTTTGGATTTCTTCAGTAGCTTTTTCTTCAGGCAACTTTGTAATTAGCATAGGTGTAGTCGCTAAAGCAATATTTTTTTGCCGAATATATTTTATCTCTTTGAGCGGCCAATATAAAAAGCCTGTAGTAAACACTGGTGGCAATGACCAACCAAACTTCCCTGATACCAGGGCTACAATAAGGCAAGCGATACCTGCCATAAATAACACTGCGGTTAAAAAAATATAAGTCCACTCTATTCGCTTATTTTGCTTAAGCACATCATCAATTCGATCAATAATTTGTTTTAACGTAGCCATTTAGTGATAGTCCTTTGTAATTTAAGCATAGTATTAAGTTTATATAATAAACGATTCCTTGTCTTGTTAGCAAAGAATGCTAAGGTTGGTTTGCGAATATTTTCTTATTTATTGGTGTCAAAATAATAATGCTAAGCAGATATCTGTAGTTCCAATCCTTAAAGGCAGTAGTAAAATATCTTCAACCTCTAACTATTCCTAATTATGCAGGTATCAGCTCTTTGAGCTTATAGATGTTTTCCAGGTCTTTCATTAAATGGTTCCAGTTTTTTATTACAAGGGGAGCACTTAAAAAATGCCTGTACAAAGGCATAGTTTTGTTTATACTCCAGATAAGATTCGAACTTTTAAGCATAAGATTGCAAATCCTGTGTGGTTTCTCTTGATTTAAAGTAATACTTAAGCAATTCTAAAATTATGTCAATTGATATAATTTTAGTTAATGTTTGCTAAAGAACAAGAAAGAAACGGTTGTTAGAAACAAGATGACAAATCGAAATGATGGGAGCCAATTTGAGAAGCTAGTTCAAGATATTGAATTGCTTATACTTCGACACTATGGTCAGACTAATGTTACTTCAAAAAGAAGATATAGAGTTAAAGGCAAATCGTCAATCAAAAAGCGTGAAGTTGATGTAGCATTTTTTATTGACTTAGGTAACCATAAATTTTTTTTAGCAATTGAATGCCGAGATTGGAAAAAAAAGGTAGGAGTCTCATGGATTGAGCAGCTAATAACAAAACGAAGTAACGTTAAGGCTGACCGAATGGTTGCTGTTTCTAAAGTCGGATTCACTGAAGATGCAAAGCTTATGGCTGAAGAAAATGGTATTGAGCTCTATACGCTTTCTCAATACCAATCATTGAGTGATGATAAAAAATTGTTAAGCGTATTGCTCACGGTTTTTTATCCCAAAGTTTTTGCTTCTCCGATTTCTTTGACATATCGTTTTCTAACCCTAAATCCAAATTTAGATAGACCAGAATTATCTTCAGAAGATAAAGGATTATTGCTTGATTTCTCTAAGAAGCTTTGGATTGATAATAAACGAAATAAATTAATTTCAATAAAAAAAATTATTCCAGAAATGAATTTACATTGGAATCAACTATTAGATGGGACTGAAACTGGTGAAAAAACGATATTTAAAAAGATAGATCAAAAATTACCTAGTAATCAATACTTTTTTGATAAAAAATTTCCAAATGTATTTGGACTTGAGTTGGTTTCAGTCTTAATTAGATATGAGATACGATGGGAACCTAAAACACATACACCAGACCGCATAATTCATTACAGGCATTCGAGTGATAAGCCAATAATTGAAATGCATGCATTTGACGGGAAAATACCAGGTCGTGAAGGTGAAGCCTTATTTGTTGCACAGGTTACAGACAAAGACCAACACATTTAATAATTCAGGTTAGAGTAAATATATGAATGAGTCAAAATTAAGAATTTTACTTGATTCTATTTCTCTGAAATCAGATATAAGCAAGAAGCTATTAAAGTATTCGGACGATGAACTTTTTGAATTTGTTTCCTTAGGCTATTCAGATAAGCATACTGAAGCAGAATTGATACGTGATTCTGAGGGAGGAATCTCTCAAATTATCATAGACAAGACAGACAAATTCGCAGTTCGACGCTGTTGTGAACATCAAGCTTTTGGATTCTTACATCATGATATTAAGGCATTGTCTAAGCAGATTAACATTAAATATGATGATTTAATTATAGCCTATCTTTTGGCAGCTTTGATCGATGAGAATAGAAGGACAACGATTCTAGTTACTGAAAGAAAAAAACTGCTTGATCCACAAAATTGGCAAATAAGTGGATTTCCTAAAAAGGTAGCCAATCGCATATTTTCACCTAGTGATGCAATGGTTTTTATAGATTTATATTGCAAGAAAAAGAACAAATATTTGGTAGGACCAAGTTTCCATGTAAATCGCGGGTTTTGGTATCTATATTCGTTGAAAACAAAATTGCCTAATTATCAGAGGATTTGGTCAATAGTTGTCTTTGCTGAGAAACAATTGCCAAATGGTGAGGAAATAATGGATATTACAGAATCGCTTGGCGACAGAATGATGGACATGCTTATTGCAATTGATGAGATTGGAAAGAACTACTACGAGGGTGTAAATAATGATACGCAAGACGTGATAATTTATCATTTCAACTATTGGATTACTTTATTTACTGGCGTTTTCGATTCATTGGCTTGGATTTCTTATTATCGTTATCAAATCGAATTTAGCGATCACGCTCGGATTGGTTTAAGAAAACAGCAAAAAGAGTTTCGTAAACTTCTTTTTGCCAAAAATCCTGTCCTCAAGACATTTTTGATTAAACACTCAGCGGTGCTTAACTTAATGTATGAGCCAAGAGATTTAGTTATTCACAGAACAAGATTGAAGGGTTTACGTTTTCAAAGTGATCATTTTTATTTAAACATGCTTAAGGTACCAAAAGTATTCTTTGATAAAATCGCAGCGCTCTCAAAAGAAAAGGGAGAACGCCTTGAGAAATGGGGCCACTATAAGTCGCATGATCGCTATTTTCTTGAGCCCTATCGTTTTGTTAAAAAAGCAACGCCAATGCTTATTAATTTTGTAAATGAATATCTTGGACTACTAGATCTCAATGAATATGAAAAAACAATACCGGATTTGGAAAATAAAATCAGAAGAAGCGATGCTACTGATACACATCAGAAATTTTTGCAAGATTTGGATATCTTTAGCAGAGCTAGGTTAGGATATTAATTCATCTTTAAAGTCAGCAATAACCTGCTGTTGAATGATAATAAATACCTTGTCGAACTGCGATAATTTGGTATTATATCTTTGTAGCGTTTTCCAACTTACTTACCGTTTTACCTGAAATTATTTGACTAACGACTCCAGTAGATCGGTGTTCGAATACTGTCTAATCAGGAGAGCCAGATTAAAAATCCTCGGGTAGCGATTGAAGTTTGAGAAACCTTGTTCATACGAAAATTCCAATATACTTGATCATTCGATACCCTACCCCCGGATTTTTTGAGCCCCCCGGTACGTCTCTGCTAACAGACTGCTAACAGAATAAGCCAAAACAGCAATAAATAAGGGGAAACAGTAATAAGTGAATATCACTGTCTCCCCAGCTTGCAATAACTATTAGCAAATACTAATAATCAGTAAAAAACTGCTTGAAGCAACTCATAATCCGTGTGTCGTAGGTTCGAGTCCTACTGGGCCCACTAAAAAATGCCTATCCCGAATGGGATGGGCTTTTTTTATTTGTCATATATAGGACGAGAAGTTTATCCTGGGACGAAGTCGCAGGGAGTCCTACTGGGCCCACTTAAAAAGGATTATTCCACCAGGAATAAGCCCTTTTTAATTTTGATATAGATAGGACGAGAAGTTTATCCTGGGACGAAGTCGCAGGGAGTCCCTGCCCGCCAATGCCTGGCGGCATCATAGGCGCTGGCAGGCGGGCTACTGGGCCCACAAAAAGCAGATACTGGATGCTAGCTACCGGACACTAGAAGAAGCTTTCCAGGATCCGGAGTCAAGTGTCCGCACTTTTGTTTTCAGTAGATTTCAAATGGTTAACCTAAGCAAGGGTTTTTAT
>SDBV01013305.1_pt1 | contig 10481 bp, 13 predicted proteins | sample 2277081 | NCBI WGS metagenome assembly SDBV01 (sample SAMN10402039, study PRJNA504765) | marine sediment metagenome | isolation source: marine sediment core GS10_PC15, 223 cmbsf | place: Arctic Ocean: Southern Knipovich Ridge | collected 2010
GGGTGCGGTCTTGAACGTCTTGGGCTGTCTGCTAGTTTCGGCCTGCCGGGGCTTGAGGGATATTCATTCATGAACAAATTTTTTGCGGGGCTGATCATCGCCTCGGTTTCAGTTGGTTGTTTTGCCGGCGTCGTGCAGGCGCAGTCCTACAGCAAGGCGGTCCAGAAATTCTGCCGGGCCGACTACAAGAAATATTGCGGGGACTACGGACTCGAAACCACGGGCTTGCGCTCGTGCATGGACCGTAACGGCAAGAGCCTGTCCAAGAGCTGCGTGAAAGCGCTGGTTCAGTCGGGCGAGACCTCACAAGCCTACGTGAAGCGCCGCAAGCACTAAGCCTGCTTTTAAGCATCGCGCCAGTTGGCGAATGTCGCGGCCACCCCGCGCAGTGCGCCGTCTTGCGCCCTGAGCTGCCACAGCACGCCGTCTTCGATCCAGAAGCGCCGCCCCGATTTGGCGATGCGAATGCCGGCATAGCCGGTGGCGAAGCCGTCTTTGGCCACGGCATCGAGCAGGCGCTGGCGCTCGTCCCGTTCCGGCGCCTCGGCCGAGAGCCTGGACGGCAGCCCAATCATTTCATCCCAGCCATAGCCGAACAGCTTTTGGGCTGCGGCATTGGCATAGATGAAACCTGGATCGGAAACGGTATTATGGGCGAGCACGGGAGTTGGCGCGTCCGCGTAGAGCCAGTGTGCAGTATGCTGAGCGTCAGGTGATAAAAATGGCGGATTTTCGCCGATTAGACGGCGGTAGCTGCCGACGAGCAGGTCGAAGAACTGGGGATCCTCGGCGCGATGCATGGATACAAAACCAAAAGGGGAGTGCTGACCAAATGGAGCGATTTGGAGTCTCACCTTAAAGCCTCCCCCAAGGGATGCCAGCGATGCTGATCATCGGCGCCGGCCTCATCGTCTCGGCCATCACGGTCTTCCTCGCTTGGAGGGTGATTTTAGCGTGCCAGCAATTGTGGCGCACGCGAAGCCCTAAGCGGCGGACAAAATGAGCGCCGCCCCGAGCAAGCCCGATCCGGGCGAGCTCGATGCCGCGAAGTCGGGCTCCTTCAAGATCGGCGGCGACATTGCCATTCACCGGCTCGGCTTTGGCGCCATGCGGATTACGGGGCCGGGCATTTGGGGCCCGCCGGAAGATCCCGTGGAAGCCATCCGCACCTTGGCGCGCCTGCCGGAGCTTGGCATCAATTTCGTCGACACCGCCGCGTCCTATGGGCCAGATATTTCCGAGGAGCTGATCCGCGAAGTTCTCCATCCCTATGACGGCATGCTCATCGCCACCAAAGCGGGGTTCGACCGTCCGCGCGCCGGCGTGTGGGAGGTCAATTGCGATCCGGCAGGTTTGCGCCGGCAAGCTTTGGAGAGTTGCGACAAGCTTGGCATCGAACAGATCGCGCTGTGGCAGCTTCACCGTATCGATCCGAACGTGCCGCGCGAGGCACAGTTCGCCGTCGTCCGCTCGTTGATCGATGACGGCATCGTCAAGCATGTGGGTTTGAGCGAAGTCTCGGTGGCCGACATCGAGGCGGCGTCGAAACTGTTCCCGGTGGCGACGGTGCAGAATCTCTACAACCTCGTGAACCGCGCGAGCGAAGACGTGCTGGACTATTGCGAGGCGAATGGCATCGGTTTCATCCCGTGGTACCCGCTGGCCAACGGCAAGCTGGCGAAGCCAGGATCGATCCTCGACAAGGTGGCGCGCGCCCATGACGCGAGCCCAAGCCAGATCGCGCTGGCGTGGCTGTTGGGCCGCAGCCCGGTCATGCTGCCGATCCCCGGAACGTCGAAGGTGGCGCATCTGGAACAGAATGTCGCCGCGGTGAATATCGAACTCGCGCCAGACGAGGCGGCGACGCTCGACCGCGCCGGGCGGGACGAATTCGAAGCTCAGTGAGGTGCCATGCTGCGTGAGGAACTGATTTTCGTTGGGACCTGCGACATCGCAGGGCTCGTGCGCGGCAAGGGCTTTCCAGCGTCCGAGTTGCCCGCACGGCGAAAGACCGGCATCGGCTGGACCCACACCAATCTGATGCAGACTTGCTTCGGGCTGATCTTCGACACGCCGTTTGGCACTGGCGGCGACCTCATGATCGTGCCCGACCCATCCGCCGAAGTGCATGTGGGTTTCCGTGACGATAGTGCGGCGGAGCATTTCTTTCTTGGCGATATTCGCAATACCGATGGCATTCCGTGGGAATGCTGCGTGCGCGAGTTTCTGCGCCGTGCGTCTGCCGCGCTGAAAGACGCGAGCGGGCTTCATCTCCTTGCCGCTTTCGAGCAGGAGTTTGTCTATACCGGCGTCGAGGATCTGCCGGGCCACGCTTACAGCTTGAGCGCCTTCCGCCGCCAAGGGATATTCGGCGAGATGTTGACCGCGGCGATCCGCGCCACAGGCGCCAAGCCCGACACCTTTCTCGCCGAGTATGGCCCGCGCCAATATGAGGTAACGATCGCGCCGGAGACGGCGATGTGTGCGGCGGATCAAGGCGTGATTGCGCGCGAGATGGCCCGCGCTGTTGCGTTCCGTCTCGGGCGTCGGGCCATCTTCTCGCCCATGCCGGTCGCCGATGGCACGGGCAATGGCGTGCATATTCATTTCAGCCTGTACGACGCGGGTGGTTCACCTGCGACCTACGATCCAAACGGCACGTTGGGCCTAAGCGAAGCGGCGATGCATTTCGCCGCTGGCGTGCTGCATCACATGCCGGCCATCACCGCCATCACCGCGCCGTCGCCGGTGTCCTATCTCAGGCTAACGCCGGACCGTTGGGCGCCGACTGTCGCCGACATTCAAAGCCAAGACAGAGGCGCTGCGCTTCGGGTGTGTCCGGTGTTCGAGGCAAGCGACGACAAGGAACGGGCGGCGCGGTTCAATCTCGAATTCCGCGTGTGTGATGCGGCGGCCAGCCCCTATATGGCGCTCGGTGCGTTGATATTCGCCGGCGCTGACGGCCTGACGCGGAGGCTCGCCTTGCTGGATGAGGCTCCGCCGCTGCCCCATTCGCTTGGCGAGGCACTCGACGCCATGGAGGCGAGCGACACGGTGAAGAGCTGGTTCGGGCCGACCTTCTTCGACGCCTATCTCCGTCACAAGCGTTCCGAGCTTGCTCATGTGGCTAATCTTGCGCCGGCGGAACTCTGTGCCCGGTATGCGGAAATCTATTAAGCGGTTTGGCGGCAGGGGGCGACGGTGTCGGCGTGCGAGTGCTAAGTTGTCAACAATGCCCCATTGGAGGCGCGCATATGTGGAAGACGGCCTACATCCTCTCGGTCATCGGCCTCGGCGGCCTCATGCTTGGTGGCTGCGATAGCGAAACCCAGTCCGATTTCACGCTGTGTGAAAGCACCTACGCGCTCTGCACCACGGCGACCTGTGCGCCCATTCCCGGCGAGGACGACACGGTGTTGTGCGGCTGCGACGTGAAGACCGGCTACTCGGTCGGCGAAGATGCCTGCACCGGGGAACTCGCCACAACCGAAGGCAAGCAGATCAGCTCGCGCTATTATCCGATCAAGAGCTACGTGTCCTGCGACAACGACCGGGATTGGGCGTGGTGTCTCGACAAGCCGTGCATCGTTGACGAGAGCGATCCCACCAAGGCTTCTTGCGCCTGCACCGTGACCAAGGGCCAGAAGCCCCATCTGGTGGTCACCGACACCTATACCGACACGGCCTGCACCACGGAGATGTGGTCGTCGGCGACCGTGGCTGGGGTCAAAGAGATTTCGGATTTCCTCAGCAAGAGCGACACTCTCAAGCCGTTCGATATCAAGGTTCTGAACCCAAAATGATGCTTCGGTAAGGCCGCTCAAAATCGATAGGAGTTTAGCATGCGGATTATTTTAGCCGCTTTGTCCTTCGCCATCCTCGCCGCGACCGCGGGATGCGCGCCCTCTAGCAATAACGACGTGGCCGCCATCGAGGCGATCGACAACGCCGTCGGAAAACTCAACGAGGCCTTCGAGGCACGCGATGTGGCGGCCATCAAGGCGCTGATGACGGAAGACCACATGACGGTGACCGAATATTACGGGACGCCGCAATCGGTCTCCGGCCAGATCGGCTCTCTCGCCGAGCTCAAATACAAGCAGGCCAATCTGACCGAGCCGAGTGTGGTGCTGCTTGGTCCCGACGCGGCCATTTGGACGGCCACCGCCGATCTCGATGTGACCTTCGAGGGCCGCTCGCTGACGGGCAAAGCGTTCCTCACATCCGTCATGGTCAAGCAAAACGGCAAGTGGCTGGAGCAGTTCTTCCAGGTGACGAGCCTTGCGCCCTAGGTCTGACGGCGCCGCAACGACCGGGAACTTGTTGCAGGGCCTGCCGGAACGGCCGCTGGCCGAAGAGCTTGTGGACATTCTGAAAGAGCGGCCGGGCCTGCGCATCGAGCGCATCGTTTCCACCGGCCAGACGACGCCCGAAGGCGAATGGTACGATCAGGACAGCGATGAGTTCGTGCTTGTGGTTTCTGGCGCCGCGCGGTTGCGTATCGAGGGCGAGAACGAGGACCGGGCGCTCAGCGAGGGCGACTGGCTCATGTTTCCGGCCCATTGCCGCCATCGCGTGACGTGGACGCGCGACGATCCGCCGACCGTCTGGCTCGCCATTCACTGTTAGAATCGCGGGCGCTGACGCGGGTTTCTCGATGAGGCCGCTAGGCCGCTCAAATTTTATGAAAATGCTTCCGAAACGCGGGGGGCATGGAGATAATCGGAGCGAAACTTTTGGCACCTACGCTCCGCGGGGTTCCGGCCCGGGTAGCGAAGCTGCTGACATCTGAAAACGTGCAGGGAACAAAACGCATTCTCTTTTGTCTTGATTGCCCCCCAACTCAAGAAGGAGCGAAGCCCATGCAGACAACTTGGAAACCCGATACCGAGCACGGCACAATTCACAATCGCGCCGAACTGCCCGAGAGCGTTTTCGCATTTCCAGTGCAACGCAAAGAGCCGCTGACCGACGGCGATCATGTCAGGAACGCGCTCGCCCGTTTCGATCAGGTCGAGGACGTGTCCGACAACGACCGCGACCTCGCCTTCGCCAACATCAAAGTCGCGGCGGCGCATTATGGCGTCGACGTTCGCGAAAACTCGTGGCGCGATCTCATGCGCTAGGCTGCGCGATCAGTCTTCAACGACTATGAAGCGGCCTTGGGAGTGCCATCCCTGGGCCGCTTTGCGTTCCTAGGGACTGTCCCTATATCTTTGGAAAGCCGATCGAGAGGGAGCAAGTCTGTTCGATGGCGAGCGAGCACAACGGGCCTTATCGTTTGAGCGCGCCACTGCGCTTTGACTTTGAAACCCAGGCCAACAAAGCGAACCCATTTCCACTCTTTGCGTCGCTGCGCGCGGCGGGGCCGATCGTTCCGGTCAAGCTGCCTTTCGTCGGCAAAGCCTGGGTCACCACGACCTATGACGCGACCTTGACGATGCTCAAGGACAACGCGGCGTTCGTGCAAGAGGCGCGGCACGCGGGAAAATCAGGCATGGCCGGCATGAAGTGGTGGATGCCCCGCTCGCTGAAGCTCCTCACTAACAACATGCTGCTGAAGGACGAGCCCGATCACCGGCGCTTGCGCAAGCTCGTGGATCAAGCGTTTCAGCGGCGCCATGTGCGGGACATGCGCGGGAACATCCAACACATCGCCGACAGGCTTCTCGACGAGTTCGAAGGCATGGACGAGGCCGATCTGGCAAACGCGTATTCACGCCTTCTGCCGCTCGAAGTGATCTGCGAGCTGCTGGGCTTGCCGGTCCGGGACCGGGAGGTGTTCTCGGCCTGGGCGAAGTCAGCGACCTCGATGCGGAGCAGCTTTGGGGTGTTCCGCGCCTTTTTGTCGATGAGCGGCGTGATCAATTATGTGCGCGATCAGATCGAGGACTGCCGGCTCGAGCCCCGCGAAGGCGTCATCAGCGATCTGCTGCGCGCCGAGGAAGACGGCGACAAGCTCAGCGAGGACGAGCTGATCTCGATGGTCTTCTTGCTGCTCTTCGCGGGCTTTGAGACGACCACCCATCTCATCAGCGACAGCATCGTCGCGCTCGATCAAAATCCCGAACAGAAGGCCTATCTGCTGGCGGACCCGGCCGGGCGCATGGAGCGGGCGGTCGAGGAGCTGGGGCGCTACACGACGCCGGTTCAAAGCACGAAGCCGCGCTATGTGGCGCGGGATTGTGAGTTTTTCGGGCAGACGCTAAAGCGTGGCGACATCATCATGGGTCAGCTGGCGGGTGCGAATTACGACCCCGCCGAATTCGACGAGCCCGACAGGCTTAAGCTCGACCGCTTTCCGAACCCGCACCTGGTGTTCAGCTCAGGCATCCATTTTTGTCTTGGCATGCAGCTCGCCCGGGTGGAGGCGCAGGTCGCGCTTGGCCGGCTCTATGCGCGCTATCCGAACTTGGCGCTCACTTCGCCAGACGACATCGAATGGATCGAGCGCTACGGCTTGCGCGGCGTGAAGGCGCTGCCCGTGCGGCTGAATGCGTCGCGCGTACGTCAAGCGGCCTAAGCCAGGGTGGTCCATAGGACCGCGAGATTCGCCACGAGATAGATGCCGAGGACCGCGACGGCCCAACGCCGGTCGGCATGTTTGATGGCGAGTTCGGCCTCGGGGCTGGCGCCGTACCATGACGTGGCGACGACCCGGGCGAGCGCGATGATGATGAACAGATAGGCGAGCAAAAAGACCTTATCGAGCATCATCAGATAGTCGACATCGGGAAGCGGCGCAGTCGCGGTCAGCTGCAAGGCGACAAGGGTCAAGAGTGCGGTGATGCCGAGACCGATGCGCCCTTCGACGTAGCGGGGGCGCACGAAAAACACGAGCGACGCACAGGCGACAATCAGCAGGATTGGCACGAAGGTCTTGAACGCCATGGCCATCACGGGCCGTGTCACCGGGATCGACAAGGTGATGCGCGAATAGGGCTCCGCGCTTGCCACTGTGAGGTCGCCGAAATTTGTCGGGTAGACCTTGGTGGTGATGCGCATGGTGGGTTTGCCCACTGTGAAGCCGGGCAGGGTGGTGATGGGATCGATGGTCACGGGGTGCGCGCCGTCCGCCACATAGATCTGGTCAGCCGCGCCGGTGATGTTGTCCTCCATCACCACACTCAGCAATTGTTCGTCGAAGGGGTATTCGCCGAGGTGGAGCTTGGTGGAGAAGCGGCCCTCGTAACGGATGATCGAATACAGGCTGCCGTCGGGCATCGTCTTCGGCGCATCGAGGAGCTCTTCGCGCAGATTGTCGTCCGAGGCGTAGCGGTTCATGAACTCCATGGACTTGGACGGATCGGCGCCGGGCGACAGCCAGCGGAACCACACATAGAGGTCGACGGTGTAATTGTTGGTTTTGAGGTCGAGCTGCTGGATGTCGTTGATATACGCGCCGACGATAACCTCGGCCGGGCTTGCCGCGGGTGAGGTGCCGATGGCTTCCATCACCGCGCGCGGCACGTCGGCTGGCGCATCTTGCGCGGACGCGTGGCCCGGGATGAGCACGACGAGGGCAGCGAGGAGCGCTGCCGCCAAGCGGTAGGCGTTTGATGTCATGGAAGGTCCTGTCACCCCTGCATCGTGACAAGGCTTAAATGGTGCCCCAGGCTGGAATCGAACCAGCACGCCCTTGCGGACAACAGATTTTGAGTCTGTCGCGTCTACCGTTCCGCCACTGGGGCTAGGCGCGGAACATGGGGGAAGCCGTAGTTAGGGTCAACACTGGCGATCCTGGCACGCAACCCCGATGGACAACGGCGCGAGCCCCCGCTAATCAGGCTCTATGTTGAGGCGCGCCTACGAACGGACCATGGAGCTCGCGACCCACCGCAATGCCCCGTGGGCTTTGGCGGGCGTGGCGTTCATCGAGAGCTCGGTGTTTCCGATCCCTCCCGACGTGATGCTCATTCCCATGGTGCTGGCCGATCGGCGGAAGGCGTGGCTTTTCGCGGCCATCGCCACGATCGCGTCGGTGATCGGCGGCATCTTCGGCTATCTCATCGGCTATTTCCTGTTCGAGGCGGTTGGCCTGCCGATCCTCAGTTTCTACGGCTATGGCGAGGCGTTCGAAGACTTCGCTAAGCGCTACAACGATTACGGCGCCTGGATTGTATTCATCGCCGGCGTCACCCCGTTCCCCTACAAGGTCATCACCATCGCCAGCGGCGTGACGCAGCTCAACTTCTTTGTGTTCATGCTGGCGAGCGTGGCCGCGCGGGGCTTGCGCTTCTTCGTGGTGTGCGGGCTGCTTTATTGGTTCGGGCCGCCGATCAAGAACTTCATCGACAAATATCTTGGCATCCTGTCGATCGTCTTCGTGGTGCTGCTCATCGGCGGCTTCGTCTTGATCAAATACGTGCTCTAGAGGATTTGAACGGATGCAGGCTCCACAGTCGGTGAGGACTCTCAGTGGTATGGTGTGCGTCCTCGCCCTCATCACGATTCTGATCGCGCTGGCTTTCGAGCATATCGGCGGCTATGCGCCATGCCCGCTCTGCTTGCAGGAGCGCTACGCCTATTACTTTGCCGTGCCGGCGGGTCTCGCGGCATGGTTCGCCGCCAGGGTGGGGCTCAACGGCGCCGCACGCATCCTGCTGGTGCTCATCGCGCTCGCTTTCCTCTGCAATGTTTGCCTTGGCGTCTATCACGCCGGCGCCGAGTGGAAATTTTGGCCCGGTCCTTCCACGTGTGGCGGGGGCTTCGATCTGACTTGGGGTGAGGGCGGTGTCGTCGACACCCCGGTGATCCGTTGCGACGAAGCATCCTGGCGATTCTTATGGTTGTCCTTCGCCGGCTGGAACGCGGCGATCTCGGCGGGGCTGGCGGCTTTGGCCGCTTATGGCGCCACGCGCCGGTTGTAACCCACGGTACTTCCAGTCTTTTCTCACGCCGAGTTCAAGGGAGAGTGATTGGATCTAACCCAGTCCGCGCGGCTATAACGCTTCTAATGTGTTCCCGTGTTCCCATCTGGAAGGATGCAAAGATGACCCGTTATCGCTCTTTCTTCGCTGGTCTCGTCGCGGTGATTTTGCTTGGTGCGCTGCCTGCCTCGGCGGCCGAGTGGAAACATTTCACCACGGAAGAGTTCGCCGCCGCGCAAGCCGCGGACAAGCCAATCCTGATCGACGTCTTCGCGGCGTGGTGCCCAACATGCCGGGCGCAAAATCCGATTCTGGTGCAGCTCACGCGTCAGCCTAAGTTCAAGGACATGATCGTTTTCAAAATCGACTTCGACACCCAGAAGGATGAGTTGAGGGCGTTGAACGTCCGGGCGCAAAGCACGCTGATCGTCTTCAAGGGCAAGAAGGAAGTCGGCCGCTCGGCGGGCGATACCAGCGAGATCTCCATCGAGGGCTTGCTCGATAAGACGCTCCTCTAGGGCGCCGGGTTTGGTAAGGCGCAAAGAATGATCGCGACACTCGGCCTTTCGTTTTTGGCGGGCGTACTTTCGATCCTGTCGCCCTGCGTGCTGCCGCTTCTGCCGATCATTCTCGGCACGGCGCAGAGCGAGCATCGGCTCGGGCCCGTGGCGCTCGCCGCCGGTCTGGCCCTGTCGTTCACGCTCATCGGCCTGTTCGTCGCCACCATCGGCTTTGCCATGGGGCTCGACACGGACGTGTTCCGCGCCATCTCGGCATTCTTTCTCATCGCCATCGGCATTGTTTTGCTGGTGCCGCGCTTCCAGCAGCAATTCGCGACAGCGGCGGGCCCGATGGGCTCTTGGGTCGATGAGCGTTTCGGCGGGTTCAGTGCCACGAGCCTATGGGGTCAGTTCGGCCTCGGCGTTCTGCTCGGCGCGGTCTGGGCGCCTTGTGTCGGGCCGACGCTCGGCGCTGCATCCATTCTCGCCGCCAAGGGTGAGGATCTCGGGCAGGTGGCGTTCACCATGCTCGTCTTCGGCATTGGCGCGGCGCTGCCTTTGATGGTGCTCGGCTTTGTCTCGCGCGAAGCCATGATGCGCTGGCGCGGCCGCCTCATGGAGGCGGGCAAAGGCGGCAAGATGCTGCTTGGCGCGCTTCTGCTTGCGGTCGGGCTGCTGATCGCGACCGGAGCCGACAAACGGCTCGAAGCCTACCTCGTCGACATCTCGCCCCAATGGCTGACGAATTTGACGACGCGGTATTAGCGGAAGACGTCGGTCTTTAAGGCTCCAGCTCGATATCCCAGTAGAGATAATCGAGCCAGCTATCATGCAGATAGTTGGGCGGGAATAGACGCCCGTTGCGGTGGAGATCGAACACCGTGGGCCGGTAGGGCTGCTGCGTCGGCCACATCTTGGCGCGCGACGGCATGTGGCCGCCCTTCCTGAGATTGCATGGCGCGCAGGCCGCGACGACATTGTCCCACTCGGTCAGGCCGCCGCGGGAGCGGGGGATGAGATGGTCGAAGGTCAGGTCTTGGCCGTCGCCGCAATATTGGCAGATGAAGCGGTCGCGCAGGAACACGTTAAACCGGGTGAAGGCGGGGTAGCG
>SDBV01013306.1_pt1 | contig 10480 bp, 9 predicted proteins | sample 2277081 | NCBI WGS metagenome assembly SDBV01 (sample SAMN10402039, study PRJNA504765) | marine sediment metagenome | isolation source: marine sediment core GS10_PC15, 223 cmbsf | place: Arctic Ocean: Southern Knipovich Ridge | collected 2010
GCGATGGCGGTGGTACGGCATCCCGGCCATCGGCATTCCGACGATTCGCCCAATATTAGCCTGCGAATCGCAAGAAAATGATGCACGTGGTGAACTGCCAAGTTCAAATTGAGAACTGCTGGCGCCTTGGTTATCCTGTTAGGTTATTTCTGGGCATACTTTAACCCTTTAGCAGTGTTGTCTAAATAGCTGATCTTAGGTTTACCGCTTGCATCAAGCGCAACAGAGTTATACTTGCCCACATCGTCGATACTGTCGATAGCGGAAGTGTTCCAGCCCACCACAATTGTCGCGTCGCTCGTGTTGCTATTGTTGTCGGTAACTCGCACCACATCCGTGCCGCCCAACCCGGAAGCAGTGTAGAACCCCGTAGTGGCATTGATTGATCCGGACCCCGCGAATATTGAGTATGTATACGGCGTCATTCCGCCGGACGCGGAAAAGGTTTGCGAGAAACTCACCGTTACAGTTACCGAAGAAGGATTGATATAGAGAGGTGTATATGCTGTTATGGTGATCTAGTTTTCCTGACCGCTCTCTTCTCCATCCAGCATACCGGCAAAGTTAAATTGATCGCAGCCGGCCAGAAGCCTAGCCCGGCATGTAGCAGGCTGGGGGCGCGAGTTTGCCTACAGCCGTCGGGAAACGGAAGACGGGATGGATCCGGTCAGGCCCTATGTCTGCCAGGTCGGCTGGGGAATCCACACCGTCGAAGGGTGCGTGCAGAAGTGCAACTACTGCACACAGAGCTATTTTGTAAATTTCATGCTCGACCTCGAGGATTTCATAGTCAACCTGGAACGTAACTTCCGCGAGAGACCCCTCCAGAAGCTCTATCGCCACGATCTACGGAGCGACTATGTCTGCTTCGAGCCCGAGTACGGCGCATCGGAGCTGCTGGGAGAGTGTTTCAGTCGCAATGACATGCACCTTCTGGTCTGCACGAAGAGCGACAACGTGCAGCATTTGCTGGACCTGCCATACAAGGAACACATGCCCTGCTATTGGACCCTCGCCACCGACACTCAGAGCAGAACGTTTGAACGTGACACGCCCAGTCTGGATGAGCGGTTGAAAGCCATGCGCCTGTGTGAGCGGGCAGGCTACGTGGTTCGGGCGGGCTTCAGCCCGATCGTGCCCCACAGGAACTGGCGGGAAGAGGCCACGGTTGCACTCGAGAAGCTCTTCGCCGCCGTCACGCCCGACACCGTTCGACTGTGGGTTGCATCCATGATGGAGGTTCGCGAATCGGAGCAGATCTTCGAGGCGGAGAACCTGGAACCGCGTTTCGTGGAGGCCATGTGGGAGAGCGCCGCTCGGCATGCTCGAGGGTTGGACGGATGAGGAAGCCGGCGCCCTTCAGGATGAGGAGCTAAAAGGCTCTCAGAGTTGGGCGTAGGGTTGGTACTGCTGCTCAATGCCGCCTGTTACGGCGATGAAGCCATTTCTGCCGATTTCGCCGATTGGATCGAAAAAACGATAGAGCGGGTGCTCGCAGGCTGCAATCTGCAGGCTGTTACGACGACTTCGCTTTTCATCGCCAGGGTTGTCAAGGAACGCTTCAGCGAGCTCGAGGTCAGAGCTTCGGCCAACATGCGCATCGGTACGGTCAAAGCAATGACTTACCTGGTCGGCTGGTTCGACGGCTACTACCTTCAGAGAGAGTGGAATCGCGACCCGGGCATGATCGACAAGCTGAAATCGTGGTGCGATACCCACGGAAAAACACTTCATCTGCTGGCCAACAGCGGCTGTCTCTGGCACTGCTCTTTTCGGAGCTTCCACGATAATCTCGTTGCTCATGAAGCCGGCATTGCGGCAAAGAGAAACATCACGACGGGGTATCCTGCCCCGTGTTGGGAATACCTGGCAAAGCAGGCAAACCGCGTGGCCATCCTCCAGAATACCTGGATACGGCCTGAGGACCTGCAGCATTACGGACGCTGGTTCGAGAAAACATCGCAATGCGGCCATAACTGCCCGGGGTGCTCCTACTGCGCCGACGTGTTCGAGAGGGTAATGGTTAACGCCTATAGCCTTTGAGTTTCATCAGAATCCTGCCGTTCGTGGTGCGCTTGATAATTGTCTGCGAGACTTGGCAAACCCCGCCGTTTCCGGTCAAAATGACCCATGCGACCCAACATCCTGCTCATCATCACCGACCAGCAGAGAGCCGACACCCTCGGATTACGCCTCAGGACGCTGGTAACCGACCGCTGGCGGCTTACCTGTTATGCGGGTCAGTCCTACGGGGAGCTGTACGACCTCGAGGCCGACCCGCATGAGCTGCACAACCTCTGGGACAATTGCGCCGCCGTCAAGAGCGATCTGATCGAGCGGCTTTTGCACACCGTTTTGTGCATGCAGGATGCTCTGCCGCCTAAGACGTCGCACGCTTAGGGCTTCACGCTCGAAACGGTAAAAAAAGCCGGCGTGGGTTCCGCCGAAGTCGATGCCACGTTTTCACGACTATCGCTCATGTGGCGCAAGCCTCCGGCTCTGCCCAAGCCCCGCGCGCCCTAGTCGTTTCTGGAGGCTCTGCGCTTGCGGATCCTGCGCGTCAGGGATATTCCGCCGAAGCCGGTTATAACGGCCATGTAGTACCCGAAATCGTACAGCCACCCGCCGTTGGCCTGTTCGTAAATGCGTATGCGGCCGTCGAATATGCCGATGATCAATGTTACCGGGGCTACCCAGCCGTGCCAGATGCCCCAGAAGAAGCCGGCCGGGTTCTGGGCCGTGCTTTTGCCGTCTCCCGGAATGCAGCCGGAGAGAGTAAGAACGAGGGCCAGGAACAGAAGCAGCAACCATTTTTTACCGGTCATAGTGATCCCTCTGTTACCGAATACGTCGGCTCGTGATAGTACTTGGCGGTCGGTTCGGAGCGGTTCATCGACCGACGTCACGGACACGCCGTCCTCTGAGAACTCTACCCCAGGCGCGTCGATCGAGCAACCCTCACCGGTCGCCAAGGGGGCCGAGGAGATGGGCAGGCCGGGCGCCCACTGCGTGTGCCGGGCAGCCGCCGAATTTTCGATTGAAAATGCGTCGCAGTCAGGCTAATCTCTGAGATGAAAGAGAGGAAAGTACAAATGCGCACAACCTACCATCAGGATAATGATTGGGAAAACCCCGGCGTGGTAGGACGCAACAAGGTTCATCCGCATGCCTCGTTGTTGCCCTTTCCGGACCAGGCCTCCGCCATGAACGGAGAGAGAGGTGCCTGTCCGTGGTTCAAGCTTCTGAACGGTCGGTGGCGGTTCCGCTACTGCGAATCACCCTTGACGGCCCCTCGCGATTTCCACCTGGAGTCTTTCGACGTCGATGCCTGGGACACGATCCCGGTGCCCTACAGCTGGCAGATGCAGGGATACGGGCGACCCCACTATACCAACGTTGTTTACCCTTTTCCCGTGGACCCGCCGCGCGTTCCGGCTGAGAATCCCGTGGGATGCTATCGACGTGCATTCACTCTCCCCCACGCTTGGAACGGCCGTCGGGTTTTTCTGGTGTTCCAGGGCGTGGATTCGGCCTTTCACCTCTGGCTGAACGGCGAGGCTGTCGGGTACAGCCAGGGCAGCCGCATTCCGGCGGAGTTCGACATTACCGATGTGGTTCGTTCCGACGAGAACACGCTGGCCGCAAAAGTCTATCAGTGGTCTGACGGCAGCTACCTCGAGGACCAGGACATGTGGTGGCTCAGCGGCATCTTCCGGGACGTGTACCTGGTAGCGGTTCCGGAGATTCACGTACGGGACCTGCACGTGGTTACCCGGCTGGATTCCGCTTACAGAAACGCAGATCTCGAGGTGACCGTACGGCTCAAGAGTTACGAGCCGGGAGCGGAACGGGCCTGGGGCTGCGCGTTGAAGCTGCTCGATGCCGAAGGGGTTGCGGTCCCCAAGGCAGATGCGACGAAGGCGGGTCGAATCGCGGGCAACGACGAGTTAACGTTTACCCTCACAGTGCCGGTGGAGAACCCGAGGAAATGGTCGGCCGAAACCCCCTGTCTGTACCGGCTGTTGCTCAGCCTGACCGATGGCGACGGCGCCGTGCAGGAAGTTGTCCCCTGCGCCGTTGGTTTTCGCAGCGTTGCGGTGGAAAACGGGCTCCTGCTCGTAAACGGTGTGCCGATCAAGCTGAAGGGCGTTAACCGCCACGACCATCACCCCGATTCCGGAAAAGCCGTATCCCTGAACGCCATGCTCGAAGATGTGCTGCTCATGAAACGCCACAACGTCAACGCTGTGCGTACATCGCACTATCCCAACGATCCGCGATTCTACGATTTGTGCGACTACTACGGACTGTACGTAATCGATGAGGCCGATCTGGAATGTCATGGCTTCGCAACCACGGGGAACTGGAACCGGTTGAGCGACGACCCGGAGTGGGAAACCGCCTACGTCGACCGCATGGAACGTATGGTGGAAAGGGACAAGAACCACCCCAGCGTTATCATGTGGTCTCTGGGCAATGAAGCAGGCTTCGGCCGCAATCAGGTCAGCATGGCGGAGCGGGCCCGCCAGATAGACCCCACGCGGCCGATCCACTACGAGGGCGACTACGAGCTGCAGACGGCCGATGTGTTCAGCGTTATGTACCCAAGGCTGGAAAACGTGATCAAGGTCGGGCAAGGCCGGGAAAGCGTGGCTATGCGCCACGTCAGCCTGGAGCCGGCAGTATACACGCGGAAGCCTTTCATTATGTGTGAATATGCCCACGCAATGGGCAACGGGCCCGGCAACTTGAAGGAGTACTGGGACGCTATCTACGACTACGATCGGCTTCAGGGCGGATTCGTCTGGGATTGGATCGACCAGGGGCTTCGCCGCAGGACCAAGGGCGGTGAGACGTATTTTGCCTACGGAGGCGATTTCGGGGACGAGCCCAACGACAGGAATTTCCTGATCAACGGTCTTATTTTTCCGGACCGTACACCTTCTCCCGGCCTGATCGAATACAAAAAGGTGCTGGAGCCCGTGCAGGTCTCGGCCTTGGACCTGCAAAAGGGGAGAGTGCGCATCACCAACCGGTTCGATTTTTGCACCCTGCAGCATCTGCACCTGGCTTGGGTGGTCAAGGCCGACGGCACGGTCGTCCAGGCCGGGGATCTTCCATTGCCGCCTGTTGCCGCGCGCACGAGCGAGCAGATCGAGCTGCCCTATACGCTCCCGGAGGCGCCCTTCCCCGGGGTCGACTACCTTCTCGAGCTGAACTTCAGGTTGCGCCGCGACACGACGTGGGCCGCCTGCGGGCACGAGGTGGCCTGGGCGCAGTTCGAATTGCCCGCAGAAGCGCCGGCTCTGCCGTCTGTCGGACTTGCAAGCCTGTCGGGATTGAGCTGCGTGCATGAAGGGTCGGCGATATTAGTGAGAGGCTCGGACTTCGAAATCGCCTTCGAGCAGGGCACCGGCCGCATGGCCTCCTGGAGATTCAACGGTATGGACCTGTTGGGCATTGGGCCGCAGCTGAATTTTTGGCGCGCGCCGATGGACAACGACGTGCACCAGGCCGTTCTCTGGCGCAAGGCCGGACTGGACAAGCTGCAGCACAGGACAGACTCGGTAACCGTCGAGCAAAACGCGGCCGGTGCGGTCCTTGTGGAAGTTGCCGGCCGGGTAGCGCCGCCCTCGTCGGACATCGCGTTCGAGTGCGTCTATCGCTACACGATCTACGGCAGCGGGCAGGTCGCGCTCAGGGTGGACGTCGAACCCATCGGCCATTTCCCGGATACTCTGCCCCGTATCGGGCTGCAATTTACGGTTCCGCCGGAACTGGACCGGGTTCAGTGGTACGGACCGGGCCCCGGCGAGAGCTACGTGGACAGCAAGCAGGCCGCCCGCATCGGACTGTACAGTATGACCGTGCGGGATCTGCACGTTCCCTATGTTTACCCCCAGGAGAGCGGCAACAGGACGGACGTACGGTGGGTGAGTTTCTCGAATTTGCGCGGCGCCGGGTTGTTGGCGGCCGGCCTGCCGTTGCTCAACTTCAGCGCCCATTTTTTCACCACCGAGGACCTCGACCGGGCCCGGCACACCTGCGATTTACCGCAGAGGGAAGAGATTACCCTCAACCTCGATTGGCGCCACAACGGTCTGGGTAGCAACAGCTGCGGTCCGGAACCGCTGTCCCGGTACCTTCTGCGCCCGGAGCCTGTCAGCTTCGGCCTGCGTCTGGCGCCGTTGGAACGGGATCTGAATTCCCCTTTTGACGTGGCCAGGCGCCGATTCGAGGCTGCAACCGAGTCCTGATTTGTAGCGATTGCCATGCCCGGGTTTCGTGCTTTCGTGGCGCAGCCCGGGGATTGCTCGGCCACTAGAACAGCTTGGATAGGTTGATTTCGCCACTCTCGTCTCCCGCGATATCAAAAACCCAGTTGGGAACGTCCTCCATCAGGCTTCCGGCCTCCCGGTACATGGTCAGCACATTTTCCAGCGGAGATCCCGGCTGCACGGCATGAGAGGGACCGAAGATCAATCCCCCTTTCGGGAAGAGCTCGAGCCGGCGTCTCAACTCGCGCTTGACGTCTTCCTCTGTCCCCATGGCCAATTCCTTTTGCACATCCATGCTGCCTTGAAAAACGATTCGGTCTCCGAAATTCTTCACCAGGCTGGCGATGTCGTTTTCCGGAGTCGTGGGCTGCACCACATCGTAGACGTCGAGTCCGAGCTCGATCAAGCGATCCAGGAACATCCATACCGTCCCGCACATGTGCATCATGGTTCGACACCCGTGGCTGTGCACCATGGTGAAATATTTCTCGAGCTTCGGTGCAAAGTGCCTCTCGAAGATATCCAGGTTGATCATAGCGCCGATCTGGTTACCGAGATCCTCCCCGATGTGGGCGAAGTCGATCAGCCCGCGCGCCTCCTTCAGCATGCGCTTGTGCATGCCGAAGTAGAACTGGAAGCGCGCCTGCATGATTTCCAGATATACCGGGTTGGCGTCGATCAAGTCTATGAGAACCTGTTCCATGCCCCGGGCTCGGGAGATGCCGTTGATGAAATCCATGTCTCCCGAGGTTCCGCAGCAAACGGCGAAACCGGCATCGTGCAGCTCTTTGGCCTGTTTGTGAATAGTGGAGTATTCGAACCAATCGGGCGAGGGAAAATGGGAACGGTCCAGGTCCTTCAGCGCCAGCACGCCTTTGAAGGGTTGATATACGGATTCCAGATACCGACCACCCTCGAATTGCACGTATGTGTAACGTTCGCCCCAGTATCCCTCGACGCTGCCGTCCGGGTGCCTTTTGAGCTCCGGCCCGATGTAGGCAGGCTCGACATATCGAAAGTCGTCCCCGAGGACTCGCAGCATCTGCTCGTTGTTTTTCAGACCGAAATGGTCCTTGATGAGTTGATTGATCTCCGGCGTTCCTTCGTGTTTGATGGGGATGCGGTCGAACCCCTTCCTCTCACAGCAACTGATAACCCTTTCGCGCGAAGACGCTTTCAACATTGATCCCTCCTTCTGTTTTTCGGCTGGTAGGGGCTCAGCCGTTGTGTTTGCCTTTTGCAGCCGGCGACGTGCGAAGTATTCAGAGGCCGCGCAGCTCTATAGATCTAGAGCAAATGTAATAGCATCGCGTATGTTCCGACGCAATGCCGCAGGGAGAGTCATAATCAAGGAACCAATCCTCTCTTTCGATACTGTCTGGATATGATCGAAATTGACGGCACAGTCTCTGGGCATGCCATCTTCACGAGAAAGGAATATTTCGCAAGGTATGCTTCTCACCGTGGATGTGATTGGAGCGACTGTAACCTCTCCGAGGTAATCGATAATGGAGTCTCTGGTGAGAATTAAAACCGGGCGGATCTTATCAGGTGCTTTGAATTTGTACCACCTGATTTCTCCTCTCTTCACTAATTTCCCCAGTTCTACTCGTTCTCCCACACGCTAAACTCATCGACAGCTACGGGATGAAGCTCGTATCCGCGCCGATGTTGTTTCTCAAAGTTGCTGATATAATGGCGTTTCAGCGCCTCGCGTAATGCCTGGCGAGTGAAGGCTGACCGAGTCGTCTTGAGCTCTTTGACGATCTGATCCACTGACGCGACCAGCTCATCGTCCAGGGTCATTTGTACCGTTCGCATTTGCGTCCTTCCTGAGTATTTCTATAACTATAATCATATACATAATTATTGAATGTCAAGCCTTGCCCGGTCCTTCTGCAAGGCAGTCGCCAACGCAGCGGCAAAGGTACAACGGGCAATGAGACTGTCGAGAATATCTTGGTGCCCCTAAGAAGATCTACCCTGTATCTGTGGTTTTACTCGATCTCCGTCTCTGGATCCAGACGGACCAGACTATAAAGAAAACGGTCAGGACGACGAAGATCAGGGAGATCGGCCGGGTGAAGATTGGCAGCACAGACCCGCTGCTCAGGATCATGGCCTGGACCAGCGACGTTTCCAGCAGCGACCCCAGGATGTAACCCATCATCAACGGCGCCACTGGGAAGTTGAATTTCTTCATGGCGTACCCAAGAGCCCCGAAGAATATCATAACGTACACATCGAAGACGTTGCTGTTGCCCGTGAAGGCCCCGGCCACGCAGATGATGATTACTATCGGGAAGAGCACGGCCCGGCTGACGGACAATACTCGCGTGAAAAGGCGCAGGCCGGCGGAAGCGATGAAGAAGTGCAGTACGTTGGCTACCATCAATCCAATGAAAACGGCATAGATAGTGGGGCCGGACTTAACGAACAGGTCCGGGCCGGGCACGAGACCGTGCACCAGAAAGACGCCCAGCATGATGGCCGTTATGGCGTCCCCCGGTATACCCAGGGTCAAAAGCGGAATCAGCGCACCCCCGCAAACGGCGTTGTTCCCCGTTTCAGCCGCGAAGACGCCTTCCAGGGAACCCTTGCCGAAGCGTTCAGGGTGTTTGGATGCGTTTTTAGCCGCCCCATAAGAGATGAAAGCCGAAATCGAGGACCCGCTTCCCGGCAGAGCGCCGATGCCGATCCCGATCAAGGTTGAGCGAATAATAGTACCGATATTCTGTTTGAGCTCTTTCCAGGAAACGTAGTTGTCCGCCCGGTTCTTCGAAACCGGCGCCACCACGTCCCGTTTGGCATCGGAAACTTTGCGTTCGATTTGCACGAAAAATTCGGAGACGGCGAAGAGGCCGATCAGATGGGGCAGGAACGGGATCCCGCCGATCAGGTTGAAGATGCCCAGGGTGAAGCGCGAGGATCCGGATAATGGGTCCATGCCTATGGTGCGAAAGAAAATGCCGAGAAGGGCGGCGGCGATGCCCTTGAGCTTGTGCTGCGACGACACGACGCCGATCGTGGCCAGAGCGAAGAACACCAGGGAAAATTTCTCCGTGGGGCCGAACTTGAGAGCGACCATGGCGATCTGACCGGCCACGGTGATCAAGACGATGTCGGCTATGAACTCGCCGATTACCGACCCGTAGATCGATGCGCGCAGAGCCTTGCCGGCCTTGCCCTGCCTGGCCATGGGGTAGCCGTCGAGGCAGGTCACCGCGGCCGCCGGCGCCCCAGGGGTGTTGATCAGTATGGCCGATATCGACCCGCCATAGGTTCCGCCCTTATAGACTCCTATCAACAGGCTCAGGCCGGCTACCGGCGACATGTAAAACGTTATCGGCAGCAGGAGCGCGACGATCATGGGCACATTCAAGCCCGGAATGGCCCCCACCGTAATGCCGACAAATAGCCCCAGGGCGACAACGAGTAGATTCTCGAGCGTAAAGAATAGCTGAGCTGCCGGTACCAGGTTGCCGAACACTACCTTACCTCGACTGGCGCTAGTACAGGATTCCGTGGGGCAGCGGAATGCGGAAGAGCATCTCGAAGAACAGCCACACGCACACAGGCACCAGGATTACACCCAGTGCGATCTTGACGACACTCCGGGCGCCGAAGAAAAAAGTGAAGATCCCCATGAACAGCCCGCTCGTAACCACGAACCCCAGACGGGGAAAAAGCAGGGCATAGGCGACGAGCAGGGCTATCGACAGCAGGACCCGCAGGCTTCCGTGCAGGTCGAAGGAGGACGCATCGCCCTTGGTCCCGCTGCGGAGGAAAGCCGGAACGGCCAGGGCAATGCCCACCGCCATCAAGGCGATGGCCACAACGGTGGGCAGAAAGGATGGAGGCATTTCCGTCTCCATCCCGGGTATGGTGTCGATCTGTGACGGGATGAGCAGCAGGATCGCCGCCCCGATCACAACGAAAATGAGCCCTTCCCCCAGCCGTCGCGGGTCGAGTCTGGTCACTTTCCGGGTAGGCCCGGCGGTTACCCAGCCAGGCCCCCCACAGATCCGGACGTGACCAATTCGTGTCACCGCAACGGCGGACCGCCGGTTCCTCGGTAACCAAAGTATCAGCACAACTCTGGCGCACAACTTTGCTGCCCGCACAGGCGCTTTAGATGCTGTGGACGATCCTGGGTTTAGGGAGGGGATGTCGATCAAGCATGCGTTGGAACTTCTCCCAAG
>SDBV01013307.1_pt1 | contig 10479 bp, 8 predicted proteins | sample 2277081 | NCBI WGS metagenome assembly SDBV01 (sample SAMN10402039, study PRJNA504765) | marine sediment metagenome | isolation source: marine sediment core GS10_PC15, 223 cmbsf | place: Arctic Ocean: Southern Knipovich Ridge | collected 2010
GCCTTTCCTGAATTCGGTGAGGCTTTTGCCTATATTGCGGGCAATCTCCGGCAGTCGACGGCCAAATATCAGCAATGCCACTACCAGTATTACCAGAATCTCTACTGGGCCCGGCGTCCATATCGCTAAATTCCATACATTCGCTGTCATATGTTTGCTCCTTTTATCCCTTTTACAGAGCTATTATAGCATCTGATGTACCGATAGGTCAATAATTTAAACTCTCGCCGATTTTCGCACACCATTGACAATTAAGCCCAATAAAAATATAATAAAAACTTCTAAATCCAGGCAAATCCTATATTTCTGGAGTAAACGATGGATTCTCCGTCAAGGCGAGCGAGTCGCCAAACAATTATCAGCGTGCTGTTGCTCCTGCTATTGCTTATTATCGTCACAGCCGTATTCTTCAAACAATTTTTCTACGACCCCGCTCTTTTCAATATTGAGAGCCCCGTCGCCACCGACCCAGGGGCAAACCAAAACTTATCAACCCTGCAATCTCTGCTACCGGATGGTTTCGAAGTCTTTACCAATGCCGAAATCTTCGACGCAGAAAATCTTTATATCAAGATTAACGGTAAAGCAGATCTCTACCTGGCCTCCGGCTTTAAAAGTCTGTCCTGTCAACGATTCGCATATCAAACCGACGAGGCCCTCTGGATGGAACTATTTATATATGACATGCAAAATCCATATAACGCACTGGCGGTATTCGGCACTCAAAAAAGGGCGGAAGCAACAAACCTCGACTTTACTCAGTTCGTCTACAAAACAGAAAACGCTGTCTTCTGCGCGAAAGGAAAATATTACCTCGAACTAATCGGAGCAACGGAATCTAAAAAGCTGCTCAATGCGATAGTATCAACCGCTGCAAAATTTGTCAGCCAAGAAAGCTCCGATGATACTGCTATCGTCGAACTCCAACTTTTCCCTATCGCCGGTCTGGACAACCGCAGTTTTAAACTTTATCCGGTCGGCGTTTTTGGATTCAACCAGTTGAATAAAACTTTCACTGCTGAATACAATATCGATGACCTGTCAATAACCGCTTTTCTAAGCAAACGCTCTGACAGCCAACAGGCCAAAGAACTTTCCGGTAGTTATTACAATTTTCTGATTGATAATGGTGCCAAAAAAATAACACCAAAAAACAAGCAGTTGCCCGGCAAGGTTCTTGAGTTTTATGGCTCTATCGAGTGGGTAGCCGTGAAAGACAACTTCGTCTTAGGAATTCACGAAGCACCGACTTTAGACTCAGCTGAAACACTGGCCCTTGCGCTCTTTGAATCGCTGGAAAAGGCTGCAAAAAATGAATAATAAACAAAATAATTTATCTCGAAGGCAGTTCCTGGCCCGTACAGTAAAGGCAGGGCTTTCTGTCTCAGCAGCGGCCGGCATCGCTTATTATCTCTACGACGCCAAAGGACCGCCAGCCGAGAAGAAACACCAAGTAATAACTCTACCCAACTTTTCCATACCAACTGTGCCTGGCAAAACAATAAGCATCGTCAAAGGCCAGGACAGAGTTGAAACCATCAATAAAGCAATTGATCTGCTTGGCGGCATTGAACGATTCGTCAAGCCAGGGCAAACAGTCCTGATAAAACCAAATGTAGCTTTTGCAAGCCCGTCGGGGCTTGGCGCAACCACACACCCTCAACTCGTAGCAGAGTTGGCCCGGCTGTGCTACAACCGAGGTCGTGCAAAACAGGTTTACATTGCCGACAACCCTATTAACAACGCACAGAGTTGCTTTGCACTATCAGGCATCGCCAAGGCCGCCACCTCAGCCGGCGCAAAACTCATACTGCCAAAAGATTCTTACTTCATGCCGGTAACACTTAAAAACGGCAAACTGATTAAAAACTGGCCCGTGTTTTTCGAACCATTCAAAAACATCGATTGCCTGATAGGAATCACTCCCGTAAAAGACCACCACCGAAGCGGCGCTTCAATGACAATGAAAAACTGGTATGGCCTGCTCGGCGGCAGGCGCAATATCTTCCATCAGGACATCAACACAATAATTTCCGAACTGGCAACGCTGGTCAAACCGACCCTTGTCATTCTCGATGGAACACAAACGATGATAACCAACGGCCCCACCGGCGGCTCGTTTTCAGATTTGAAACAGACTAACACCATGATAGCAAGCTGCGACCAGGTCGCCGCCGACGCTTTTGGTGCTTCGCTGTTGGGCCTGACCGTCTCAGACCTTCCGTATCTGACAAAAGCACAGGCCGCTGGCGCAGGTACTACTGATTATCAATCAATTAAACCTATATATGCGAATATTTAATATGCAATTACAAAGATAAATATGAAAATAGTAACCACAAGACGTATTAGCCAGATAATCTTCTTCGCGATGTTTCTCTGGTTCTGCATAGTTTCATCCTTCGGCACCGGGTGGTGGCAGTTGCGTGGCTGGCCCGTAAATTTCTTCCTGCAGCTCGACCCCCTCATAGCAATCGCAAACATCTTAACCACACACACACTTTACGCCGCCCTGGGTTGGGCTCTTGTCACCGTCATCTTGACAATCTTATTTGGAAGGTTTTTCTGCAGCTGGGTCTGCCCCTTCGGGAGCCTGCATCAGGTTATCGGATACCTTGGCAATAGAAAAAAGACAACCGCCCAAAAAATCAAACTCAACAAATACCGCAAAGCTCAGAATATAAAATATTTCATCCTTATAGTATTTCTGGTCTTTGCAGCTGTACCAGTATCCAAATCAACATCTTTGCAAATCGGCCTGCTCGACCCCATATCTCTGGTCTATCGCTCCTTCAACACTGTCGTACTGCCGATAGTCGATAACCTCATCAACGTTATTTCAACAGATGACAGAGCCTATCAACTCAGTTGGCTGGTCGGGGCGGTCTTCTTGACCGCTATTTTACTCAATCTGGTTATACCAAGATTTTATTGCAGATTTATTTGTCCCTTGGGCGCGCTATTGGCCATTTTTGGCAGATTTGCAATATGGCGCATCGGCAAAAATACCGAACAATGCTCCAATTGCATGCTCTGCGAAAGCTCTTGTGAAGGCGGCTGTGAACCTGCAGGCAACATTAGGATTAGCGAATGTGTCCTGTGTTTTAACTGCCTCGAAGATCGCAAAGACCAGGTAATAAGCTACCAGACCGTACCCAGCCTTGCCGGCGAAATCACAAACCCTGATATTTCTCGAAGAGGCTTTTTGCTTTCAATCGCTACAGGCCTCTTCGCCCTGCCAGCCTCAAGACTAAGCGCCAAGCTGACTACAAACTGGCATCACAAGCTCATTCGCCCGCCCGGTGCACTTGCAGAAGACGAATTCCTGAAACGCTGCATCAAGTGCGGGCAGTGCATGAGAATCTGTCCGACAAACGTTCTGCAGCCAGCCGGCTTCGAGGGCGGACTGGAAACTCTATGGACACCAATTTTAAACAATAGAATAGGCTCCAGCGCCTGCCAGTTAAATTGCGTCGCATGCAGCAATATTTGTCCTACTGCAGCTATCAGACCAATTACGCTTTCTGAAAAACTCGGAACAGACCAATTTTCCCAGGTTGGCCCAATCAGAATCGGCACAGCCTTTGTAGACCGCTCCAGATGTTTGCCCTGGGCTATGGACAAACCCTGTATAGTCTGTCAGGAAAACTGCCCCGTAAGCCCAAAAGCGATTTTCACCCGCGAAGAATTCGTAATAATACGCGATGGAATTTTTGCGATTAAAGCCACTGACGCATTAAAAATAGAGATTTGGTCACCTCAGCTAACTGCCGAGGAATTTGCTGCAGGAGATTATTATTGCAATATTAGTTCTAATCCTGAAAATGAACGAAGAAAAGTCGTAGCAAACACTGAGGATACAGTTACTATCGATAAGAAAAAACCATGGAGCAGTCCTGCATCGCCTGGAGATAAACTTTTGATTCAAGTACGTCTGCAGAGACCATATATTGATATCGAAAAATGTATTGGTTGCGGCATCTGCGAACATGAATGTCCAGTCAGAGGCAAACCCGCCATAAGGGTTTCCGCGGAAGGCGAAACAAGAAGTATCGAAAGGTCAATTCTTCTTAAGCGCTCGTAGCAGGACAAAACAAAATAAAAAACAATAGCTTTTTGAGGAGGCTTAATAATGTCCGATGTGACAAAAAAGATTAACAGAAGGAATTTTCTAAAAGTTACAGGAGCCGCGGGCCTGACAACATTGCTGGCCGGCAAAAACTCTGCCGCTGAACAAAACGACTCCAATGCGCCTAAAACTGTTATCACAAAATATCCACAAGTGCCAACACGAACACTTGGTAAAACAGGAGCCAAAGTATCAGTCCTGTCTATCGGATTAATGTACAATCTTCTGGAAAACCAACTCATGTTATATAAAGCCCTGGATTGGGGCGTCAACTACTGGGACACCGCCTACAGCTATGTAAACGGCAACAGCGAATTAGGCATCGGAAAGTTTCTGAAGAAAAATCCTGACCGGCGAAAAGAAATCTTCCTTATCAGCAAAGCTTCACGCACCAGAAACATCGAAGATGTTGAAAAGCGTCTCCAAACATCTCTTAAACGGCTGAATACCAACTACATTGATTTATACTACCTGCACAACATCAAGGGCACTGAGCGACTAACCAACGAACTACGGGATTGGTCCAAAAGCGCCAAAGACCGCGGCCTGATTCGGTTTTTTGGCTTTACCACCCACGCAAACATGGTCGAATGCCTCAACTTCGGAGCTAAACTCGACTGGATTGACGCCATCATGCACAGCTATAATTTCCGCTTGATGCAGGACGAGAACCTAACCGCAGCTGTCGAGGCCTGCCACAAAGCCGGTATCGGCCTTGTGGCCATGAAAACTCAGGGCCGAAAATCAATCAGACATCTTGAGACCGATGAAGATAAAAAACTCACTGACCATTTCTTAAAACGAGGCTTCACCGAAGGCCAGGCAAAAATCAAAGCTGTCCTTGCTGACAAACGTTTCGGCTCGGCATGCGTTGGCATGGACAACGTAGCACGACTTACTGAAAATGTCGCAGCAGTACTTGACAAAACCAAATTCACACCAGAGGACATGGCAGCATTTAAAAAAACCGCCCAGGCAACATGCAGCGGATATTGCGCCGGCTGTGCAAATATCTGCGACAACGCTCTGGCCGATTTGCCCTACGTCAGCGATATTATGCGATACCTGATGTACTACAACAGCTATGGCGATGAAAAAATAGCAAAAGAGCTATTCAGACAAATCCCTGTCAACGTGAGACGTCGTCTTACAAAAACCAACTACGCTCTGGCCGAGGCACGCTGTCCTCAAAATCTGCCGATAGCAAAACTGGTTTCGGAGGCGGTCGATAAACTGGCCTGACAACTCACAAACACTCTGACGAAATGGATTTTGTTTGACCAAAAGCCGCGATTGCATTAGAATCCTGCGACCGATATCGTTAGCATTTCATCTCTCAACAAACTTGTAACGGAGACGTAACAATGAATAAACGAGTAGTATTTTTCCTGGTTTTAGCCGCAACCTTAACCGTTGTTCTCATATCAGGCTGTAGAAAAAAAGACGATGTAACGGTTCTAAAGCTCGCACACGGCCTTGATACGACTCATCCCGTGCACAAATCAATGGTCTTCATGGCTGAGAAAGTAAAACAAAACTCTGCAGGCAAACTTAGAGTAGATATCTACCCAAGCGAACAACTTGGTACCGAACGGGAATGCATCGAGCAGTTGCAGTTGGGCAGCTTGGGCATAACCAAGGTATCATCAGGTGTTTTAGAGAGTTTCGTGCCCGCAGTAAACGTTTTTGGCCTGCCATATCTTTTCAGAGATTCCGAACACTATTGGAAAGTCTTGCAGGGACCTTTGGGCAAACAAATACTCGACGCGGGCCAAAGTGTCGGACTGAAAGGCTTGTGTTATTATGATTCAGGGGCCCGTAGTTTCTACACAAATGGAAAACAGATTAAAACTCCTGGAGACCTGGCGGGAATGAAGATACGCGTAATGCAAAGCCCGATGTCACTGAAAACAATCGAAGCGATGGGCGGCTCACCTACACCTATCGCCTGGGGCGAGCTTTACACTTCCCTACAACAGGGCGTGGTCGATGGCGCAGAAAATAATCCGCCCAGCTTTTATACTTCCAGGCATTACGAAATCTGCGAATATTATACTCTTGATGAACATACCAGGCTGCCGGACGTTTTGGTAATGGATCTTAAAGCATGGAACAAACTGTCGCCGGAATTTCAGCGTATTCTTATCGAAGCTGTCGACGAATCCGTAGAATACCAGAAGAAACTGTGGGCTGAATTCGTTCAAAAATCGCTCGATGAAGTTGAAAAGGCGGGCGTAACCATTATCAAGCCCGACAAAGAACCTTTCCGTCAAGCCGTAAAAGACTTTGTCGCTGAGTTCGAAGGCACCGAGATCGGAAACCTGGCCCAAAAAATCCAGGAAGTCAAATAGATATGTTTCTAACCATAAAAAAGGCCCTTGACCGCAGCCTCGAATTCCTCGTCGCAACGGTTATGGCCATACTGGTCATCGATGTTGCCTGGCAGGTCTTTACCAGATTTATTCTCAAAGACCCAAGCTCATGGACGGAGGAGTTGGCAACCTTTCTTCTCATCTGGGTCGGCCTGCTCGGTTCCAGCGTCGCATTAAACAGAGGCTCACATCTCGGAATCGATTATTTCGTCGGCAAGCTCTCGCCCAGAAAACGGCTTTACTCGGAACTGGTCGCTTTTGCCTGCGTAGCTATTTTCTCGCTGCTTGTAATGGTCATCGGTGGTACCAACCTCGTACAAAATACCTTGCAAAGAAACCAGATATCGCCAGCTTTGGGAATCAAAATGGGATATGTTTATCTGGCCCTGCCCATAAGCGGATTCTTCCTCGTGCTCTACAGCATCGAGTTTTTAATCGAAAGAATATTAACGCTCGTCGAAGGAAAAGAGATTTTAGAATCGCACATCACTGACTCCGGAGCAGGCATGGATTAACACCGCATGTGCAAGATGATATAAAAATTAAAGGGCACAGATGGATCTCCCGCTTCTGGTATTAGTTGTAAGCTTCGTAGTTCTTTTAATGCTGAACGTCCCGGTAGCGTTCTGCATCGGCATCTCAACCGTACTAATGATCCTTGCCATAGGCGATATTCCATCACTGTTGATCGTTGCCCAGCGAATCGCCACCGGCATCGACAGCTTTTCGCTTCTTGCAATCCCGTTCTTCATACTCTCAGGACTTTTGATGGGCCATGGAGGCATCGCTCGCCGCCTGATAGATTTTGCCAACGTACTCGTAGGCAGATTCCGGGGAGGCCTGGCACTTGTCAATGTTATGACCTGCATGCTCTTCGGAGCTATCTCAGGCTCAGCCGGAGCCGCTGTCTCATCAGTAGGAGGTTTTATGGTCCCATTGATGAACAAAATGGGCTACCACAGAGATTTTAACGCCTCGGTCAGCATCACCGCCGCCACAACGGGCCTGCTCATCCCGCCAAGCAACGTGATGATCATCTATTCGCTCGCAACCGGAGGTGTCGTCTCAATCGCCGCTATATTTATCGCCGGCATCATACCAGGAATTCTCGTAGGCCTGGGACTTATGATCGTAAGCAGCATCATTTCGATTAAAAGAAACTACGGCAAGGGCGAAACCTTCGGACTAAAAGAAGGCTGCTTACGCTTCATAAAAGCTATCCCTGCAATGTTCCTGATTGTCATAGTGCTTGGCGGAATCCTCGGCGGAATCTTCACTGCCACAGAAGCATCGGCCATCGCTGTAATCTATGCCCTGTTTCTTTCAGTCTTCGTCTACAGGGAAGTTAAAATTGCCGACCTGCCCGCCATCCTCCTGCAGTGCGGAATTACCACTGCTGTTGTAATGATATTAATCGGAACTTCCATGGCAATGTCATGGGCACTGGCATATCAAAACATCCCACAAAATATCAGTGCCACTCTGCTCGGATTAACAGATAACAAAATAATCATCCTTATGATCATCAACTGCATTCTTCTGGTCGTCGGAACATTCATGGACATGACGCCTGCCATACTGATTTTCACCCCCATTTTTTTACCCGTCGTAAGAAACCTCGGCGTACACCCTCTGCATTTCGGCATCATCATAATCATGAATCTTTGCATAGGCCTGTGCACTCCACCGGTCGGAACATGTCTTTTCCTCGGCTGCGGCATCGCCAACACCACCGTAACAAAAATCACCAAGCACCTGCTGCCATTCTTCGCATCAATGGTAATAGCATTGATACTGACAACTTACCTGCCTCAGATATCACTTACTTTACCAGCCCTGTGGGGCTTCAAATAAAAAACAGGAGCTGACCGGCTAAATCAACTCCCGCATTATTGCTAATCTTAACAAAATTAATCAACCTTATTTATTCGCGTAGAGTTCTTTAACTCCCAGCTTGACAAATTCATCGCATGCGTACTCCTGCCACTCAGGCTCCAATCCTATCGATGCATTATCATCATACCAGCCTGCTATAAAGCCGCCCCGACCCTTCCAAAGTTTATCGAGCATTTCTTTGACCCGTGTTCGTATCAAACTCTCATCCCTGGTCTGCAAAGTTTTTTGGATATCCACAGGGCACCAGAAACTAACCTTGGCTTGCTGCTGATACGAAGCAAGCGTATCAATACCGTGCAACTCCGGCTGGTCAAACTGCAGAACATCGACACCGGCCTTCATTAAATGCGGAACAATCGCTGCAATATTACCGCACGAATGCATAAAAACCTTTACCCCACACTGGTGAGCGATTCCGCAAAGTTTTTCAAAACGCGGATAGAACTCCTTTATCCACATATCAGGACTTATCAAAAGCTGTTGCTGTGTACCCCAGTCCTCCCAAAACATCACACAATCAACTCCAGCCGCTGCATGATTGCGAATCATATCTTCCAGCACAACGTCGATCCGATCATGCAGTTTACTAATCAGCTCCGGCTCAAGAACAATATCCATAAGATACTGGTCGAGTTTACGTAATTTACGGGCGACGCTAAAAGAAAGACCCGTCATATGAGCCCGGATCCATTTATCAGGATTATCTTGTCGGGCTTTTCTTACACAATCGTAATCCTCCGGCCTGGAAAAATCAGGAAATTCATAATTATCTAAATCATTAAGATTATCCAACGCACCTTTCGCCACCTCGCCCTTGGACGTATCATCTACTCTTCTCCAGACATTGCCCCATTCATCGCTACGCTCCCAGCTGCGGCTGTCAGAAAGTTTGTCCCAGTCTGTAGCGTGTGTTTTACCTCCAAAGCGAACACTGACAAAATCAGAATCACCAAACGAACACGCAACGCGTTCGGGGTTTTCAAAATCCAATGTTCTGCGAACAATTTCACGCGGAGTCATAAAAACACCTTCCTTTCCAAAAAAACTTTACTTACCAAAACTTTCCACAACCTCAGCCATTGCCTTTAGATTTTCAGTAGGTGTGCCAGGGGAAACCCCTCCGCCTGGCGAAACTAAAACCGGTCCGCATTTCAAAACTTTGCCTAAAAGCTCCTCAGTAGCAGCCCGCACCTGTTCAACAGTTCCCCGCACCAATACATCCAGAGGTGGAATATTACCCATCAAGACCACGTCAGGCCCGATTTGCTCCCGCACCTGTTCTATTGGCGTTGTGTGACTAAAATTAAGAACATCTATACCAATTTTGCCAAGATTTTCAAACATGGCAGAGTTGGGCGTATCATTATGATAAATATGAATCAAATCGGGAAAGCTTTCGAATATTCTTTGCAAAAAAGGCAAAGCAAATTTTTCGCTATCCTGCGGACTCAGCATCCCTACCACATCATCCAAAACCAAAACACCCATCGGCTCGTCCATTCTTTCGAGCTGACACTTCAGCCACCTGATACACAACTCAGTCGTTTTTTCGAGCAGCTTCATATATTTTTCAACCTCAATCTGCGTCGCCATCAAAAGTTCAGTAACCCCAACCAGATGCGAAGCTATTGCCAATGGCCCACGCGCAGCAGCCATTCGCGGAGCAATACCCTTCGACTCTAACGCCGGCTTGACTCGCTCATATTGCCTGAGAATCGCAGGCATCAAACCATCCCTTTCCGGATCAGGCACCTCCGCCTCAATAATCGCCCCGATGCCGCCTGGATAATGCAACACGCCTGGCGGCTGCTCAGGACTCCACTGAATCTTCGTCCCCCATCCGCTTGGCTCTGTCGCCATACCAAACTCAACCCAACTGCCCGGCACAAACGCTACGCCCGGCAAATCCTTCAAAATTTTGCAATAAGTATCAACCCACACATCGGTATCAAAGTAAAAATCCATCGTATTAATTCCAGCATACCCCGGCAGCCATGGAGAATCGATAATCAATGCCGCCATCGTTTGTTCTTTTTTCTTGTCTTTGGCTATCTCACAAAATCTCACACACGTCGCTTCATA
>SDBV01013308.1_pt1 | contig 10478 bp, 13 predicted proteins | sample 2277081 | NCBI WGS metagenome assembly SDBV01 (sample SAMN10402039, study PRJNA504765) | marine sediment metagenome | isolation source: marine sediment core GS10_PC15, 223 cmbsf | place: Arctic Ocean: Southern Knipovich Ridge | collected 2010
CAGCATTCCCGGCGTATGGCCAAATAACGGCAGCAGTGATACGTTGTCGGTAATCTGCGTTTCACCTTCGGGTAACTCCAACTTCGGCCAGTCCTGCAGGAAATTAATGTAATTATCCAGGAAATTCCCGCTGTCTTTCAACGATGGATTTTGCGCCCAGAGCCAATGCTCTTTATGAATCCATATCAGGGCATTAGCAAAAACCGGCCCAATCCCTGATTCGGTTTTCGCGATCAAACCGCCCGCGTGGTCGAAATGCAGATGCGTAACGACAACATCGGTTATATCTTCAGCGGTAAGATCGAAATCGCCTAAAGGGACATTAAAATCAAAATCCGGGTCTTCTATCGCGTACTGATCGACAAACTTTTCACTGCACCAGTTGCCCAGGCCCGTATCGACAATGATCTTTCTGTCGCCGTCAATGATCAGCATCACTTTTAAAGCCTGAACGATCCTGTTTTGCTCATCAGGTTTATGAAGACTTTGCCATATTGTCTTTGGAACGACCCCGAAGATTGCTCCGCCGTCAAGTCGAAAATTACAGGTATTAATCGAATATACTTTTGTCATCTCTGGGCCATAACCTCAATCAATTTAATTATCTTTTTCGCGACTGTCTTTTTAGAAGCGAGGGCCAGTTTAAGCCATTTACCTTCGCGACGTTTTATCTGTACACAAGAACTATCAGCCCCGATAGCAGCCGGCGTATTGGCGACTATCATATCGATATTTTTCGAGCCCAGTTTCCGCTCAGCGTTAACTCGAACCGCTTTATCTTCCAGTGCAAAACCGACAACCACCTGTCCCTTCTTTTTGGAACCGCCCGCCCATTTTAAAATATCAACTGTCGGGTTCAATTTTATAGTTAACTCTTTATCGGATTTTTTGATCTTTGTTTTCGATCGATTCGCAACGCTATAATCGCTGACCGCCGCCGCCATGATCAAACAGTCACTGTTTTTGAAATGTTTTTTAACCGCCGCCAGCATTTCTGCTGTAGTCTCGGCACGAACAACTCTTATCCCCTCAGGTCTCGGCTGGTCACTAACAGCGGTAATCAGCGTCACTTTATGACCCGCCGTCCGCGCCGCATTAGCCAGGGCATAACCCATCTTGCCGCTGCTGGCATTTGTGATAAAGCGAACCGGGTCGATATATTCACGAGTTCCGCCTGCTGTGATAAGAAAATGCATTTGTCAGTTTCCCGCTCAGAGCCCTGAACGTAAGCGACGGGTCAAAAACGAAAGTTAATTGCCCGTTTTCAGCTCTTTTGCGATTCTTTCGATAGCTTCAATAATTGTTTGAGGTTCGGCCATTCTTCCTGTCCCCTGCTCACCGCAGGCAAGTCGCCCATGTTCGGGCCCTATCAGGGTAGCGCCCATTTGATTAATTGTTTCTATATTTTTCTGCACCGCTGGATTTTCCCACATGTCATTATTCATTGCCGGGGCGATCAGAATAGGTTTTTGCCACGAAGCACACAGGATCGTACTGACCAGGCAATCGCATATCCCGTTAGCGACCTTACCGATGATGTTAGCCGTAGCTGGTGCTAAAACAACAACATCCGCCCAGTCGCGAAGATTAATATGGCCTATCCTATATTGCCCCGGATCTGTCCACAAGCTGGTAAAGACAGCTGAATTTGTCACTGCCTCAAAGCTTTTAGGCCCAATAAGCTTACAGGCGTTTTCGGTCATCGCCGTCTTGACGCAAACACCCATACCAGTAAGTTTGGATGCCAGATCAACCGCCTTATAAGCGGAAATACCGCCTGTAACACATAGTAATATTTTAAGACCGCTGGAATTTGTTTTAGACTCGTTCACTGGTTTCACCAATTACTGATCTTGACCGCTCGGCTTGGCAATATCGCTGGCGTCGTAGTCGATCGCAATCTTGTCCTCAATGATCTCCTGGACAACTATTTCCATTTGTGTCTTTCCTGCCGTCTCTTCAATTAAAGGCCTCGAGCCGCTGAGCAATTCGTTGAGACGCTTCTGGATCAAAGCTGTAAGTTTGAATCTGCCACCAACCTTTTTTATCAATTCGATGCTCTTCAGTTCATTTATCATTATTTTTCTCCAATTCAGTTCTGAATAATTTCCACCACCTCGTTTACCGCCTGTTCCAAATCCTCGTTTATAACCATCCGTTCATAATACTGCCAGCCGGCTGCGATTTCATCGCCGGCGTGGTTCAATCTTTTTTCAACAATTTCAGGTGTCTCTCTGCCCCTGTGGTTGAGCCGTTCTACCAGATCCTTGTGTGTCGGAGGCAAAATAAAGATCATCTTAGCGTCATGGTAAAAGACCTTGGCCTGCCTGGCACCCTGGACATCAATTTCCAGGATAACTATTTTGCCTTGTTCAATCATTTCATCCACTTTGTCTTTTGGCGTCCCGTACATGTTACCGAAAACATCGGCATATTCCAGCAGTGAACCATTATCAATATCCTCCTGGAACTTTTCAGCAGAGACAAACCAGTAATCCACACCGTCAACTTCACCGTCAGCCGGCGCTCTTGTAGTTACCGAGACGCTGATGCAAACATCATCCAGGCGATTGACAACTTCTTTGCAGATAGTACTTTTGCCAACCCCGGAAGGTCCGCTGATTATAACAAGTTTACCTTTATTTTTCTGATGCTGATTCATAACAAAAACAGCCATCCCACACCTACTTTGAAATTCAAGCACCACTTGACAGCTTTATGCAAAACCTCAAAGTAGGTGAGGGGTTCCACAATTTTAACTTTTACACTTTAACTTTTAACTTCTCAAACTGATCGAAGATCACTTTGAAAGATTTCTACTCTACGTTTTGAACCTGTTCTTTGATCCTGTCAATGAGACATTTTATTTCTACCACATAATGGATGATTTCTGTATTACCGCTTTTGCTGGCGATGGTATTAGCTTCTCGCAGCATTTCCTGTGTTATAAAATCAAGTTTGCGTCCTGCCTGGGTATTGGCCTGCAAGGTTTCTCTGAACTGCTCAAGATGGGACCCCAATCGGCTGATCTCTTCAGAAATATCGCAACGGTCGGCATAGATCGCAACTTCACGTGCAAGGGTATCGCTGTCCAATTGAAGATTTGCCTTGGCAAGCAATGCATCGATACGGGCGCTTAGTTTTTTCTGATATTCGATCAGAACGATTGAGCTTCGACTGCTTATTTTTTCAATGTAATCGAGCATTGCACTACAATGGGTATCGAAGTCACCTGCAATTGTCTGGCCTTCGACCGTTCGCATCTTCTTCAGTTCGACGATAGCCTGTTCGGTGACGCTCAAAATATTTTCTTTGATCTTTTGCGCCCTACCTGCTTCAGGGACTACAGGGGTCATTATCCCAGGCAGATTCAGCAGGTTGACAACATCAAGCCGAGACGTCAACTTAACTGAAGAAGCGATTTTGGCCAGCTGGTCGGTGTAACTGCGAAGAGCGGTTTCATCTATATCAAAAAGTTCGTCCGCTGAAATATTTTTGAGTCTCAAATTGTAATTGACACTTCCGCGTGCCAGGTGACTCTGGAGCAGCTTTTCGATATCATCTTCCAGAAACACAAGCGAATCCGGCAGCTTCAGCCTGGCCTTGAAGTACCTGTTATTAACCGTCCTGATCTCAACCAGATAGGTTGTATTGTCAAAGGTACCCTCGGCCTGACCATATCCTGTCATACTGTTTATCATTGATAAAACACCTCTAATTAGAGTTTGGCATATTATGCTCTTAATTTCCAGGCCGATTTGCTTCTTCAGTAGTTTCGATATCAATCGGCTGACTCTGACTCGCAGGTGCAGTCACCGGAGAACCAAAGTCACTAACAGACGGCTTGTACCACTTTGCCATCACAACGCAAAGCGTCAAAAACACCACAACAAGCGTTATCGTAAACCACGTCAAAAAGTCCCCTGTCTTGGAACCAAGGATACCGCTGGCCATTCCGCCGCCAAAGGCTCCGCTAAGGCCGCCGCCCTTGCCTTTTTGCACCAAAATAACAAGCACCAGCAATATCGCACATGGCACAAAGACGACAAGAGTGACTATCTTCATTAATAAGCTAACCGCCAAAATTGGTAAAAATACTGCCATATTTATTCCCCTAAACTCGAATTACATTTTAATTTCTTTGCTCAAACTGACCGTTTTTATCATCGCAAGGAAAGAATCAGCTTTTAGGCTCGCTCCACCGACCAGCAACCCATCGATATCACCCTGCCCCATCAAATCAGCGGTGTTTTCCGGCTTAGCCGATCCGCCATACTGGATACGGATCTCTTCAGCGATCTTTTCATCGTAGAGTTCCGCGATTAATTTCCTTATCATCGCATGAACTTCCTGGGCCTGATCAGAAGTAGCGGTCTTACCCGTGCCGATCGCCCAGACAGGTTCATAAGCCAAGGTAACCGCACAAACCTTCTCGGCACTTAGACCTGCAAGCCCGTTCTTGATCTGCTCTGTTACAACCTGCTCGGTCTTGCCGGCCTCACGATCTTCGAGCAATTCGCCAACACAAAGGATCGGCAAAAGCCCGCCCGAAATAGAGGCGTGGACTTTTTTATTTATAAGTTCGTCCGTTTCACCGATCACGTGACGACGTTCCGAGTGACCGCAAAGAACATAATTACATCCAACATCCTTGAGCATCTCAGTGCTTATCTCGCCGGTAAAAGCTCCGCTGGCTTCAAAGTAAACGTCCTGAGCGCCTAAGGAGACATTCGAGGAACTGATAGCACCAGCTACAGATTGCAAATAGACAAAAGGAGCGATAACCGCTACGTCGACACTGTTACCGTCAAGGCCGTCAGCAATCGACTTAGCTAGCGCAGGCCCGCTTTGGCTGTCAGTATTCATCTTCCAGTTGCCCGCAATAAAAGCCTTTCTCATAAAAAACTCCTAATTATTCTTTCCTGTTCTAAATATCTTTCAATAAAATCAGCTATCCCCCACCTACTTTGAAATTCAAGCACCACTTGACAGCTTTATGCAAAACCTCAAAGTAGGTGCGGGGTTCCATAATTTTAACTTTTACACTTTAACTTTTAACTTCTCAAACTGATCGAAGATCTGTTTGACTGCTACAGCAATTCCGTAGCCCTTGGAAAACTCCCTAAGATCGAAAGTTGCAGGCAGTGCCCACGAGCCTCGTCCAGGGCCTTTTGCACATTCTCATGGGTCCTGTGTCCCAAAAAGTCCATAAAGAAGTAGTATTCCCACTGCCTCTTTTTGCTCGGCCTGGACTCGATATTCGTCAGGTTGATATCATAGCTCTTGAATACATCGAGCACATCGGCCAGAGCACCGGCTTTATGGCCAGTACTGAACAGGATCGCTGTTTTATCGTCGTCGGTCGGCTTGGTGTCTTCTTTACTGATAACAAGGAACCGCGTTATATTATTCGTAATATCCTCGATATTCGCACAGATGATCTTTAAGCCGTACAACTCGGCAGCTGCCCTGGAGCCTATCGCAGCGGCTCCACGCTGATCGGCTGCTATCTGAGCTGCTTTAGCAGTTGATGGCGCCGGCACCGTTTTGGCCTCTTCGAAAGTCGAACTCAGCCAGTTACGGCACTGCGCGAAAACTTCCGGCTTGGAGTATATATGCTCGATCCCTTCGAGCGGACAATTCGCAAGAAGGTTATGATGGATCGCCATCAATACTTCCGCGCAAATCTTTACATCCGTATCCACCAAAGCGTCAAGCGTCTCTATCACTCCGCCGCCGGTCGTGTTCTCTATCGGCACAATCCCTAAATCGCAATGGCCCTTACTGACCTCATCGAATATACTTCTGATATCAACCAGCGGTTCGTATTCAACGCTCTGACCGAACTTCAGCATCGCAGCTGAATGACTGAAGCTGCCGCCTGGGCCGAGATAGCCGATACGTAATGGCCTTTCCAAAACGAACGACCCGCTCATCAACTCTCGCCATACCGCTTTCAGGCAACTGTTCGGCAAAGGCCCTTCGTTGCTCTTAACGATCCTCTCGAAAACCTCTTTCTCACGATCGGGCGCATAGATCGGCTTGTCGGATTTGGTTTTCAGCTTACCGATCTCAACTACAACGCGCGCACGCTCGTTGAGCAGCTTGACAAGCTTCTCGTCCAGATCGTTTATCTGTTTTCTCAAATCTTCAAGACTCATTATTCGCACCCAAAGTTCAGTCAAAAGAGATTCTGGCCATTTTTACTAAAACTATTATACTTAACAAAAATTGCCGTATGAGTCAACTAAAATGCCAGAACTGATAAAATATACGATTTTCAAAACCAAAACAGGCTATTTCACCCTGGCAGGGACTGAAAGCACTCTTTGCCGAACAGCCCTGCCAATGCCAAATGCAGCAGATGCTGAAAAACACATCCGCTCTACTTTTCAGAATCTGCGGTATGAAAAAGACTATTTCAACCCCCTACAGCAAAAGATAAAAGCTTATTATAAAGGCAGTTACACAGATTTCAGCACTGAGCCACCCATAGAAATTCAAGCCAGCCAATTCACCCAAAGGGTATTGAGAACCTGCAGAAAGATAACTTACGGCCGAACAATAACTTACCAACAATTAGCCAAACTCGCGAATTCCCCCAAAGCCGCCCGCCCAGCCGGCACAGTATTAGCCAACAACCCGCTACCTTTAATAATCCCCTGCCACAGGGTGATAAAGAGCGATGGCAGTATTGGAAACTTCTCCGCTGGGAAAGGAACCACCACCAAAAAAATGATGCTGACTTTGGAAAAAAAATATACTGCGTGATGCGTATTGTGTATATTGTATGTCGCTAATCGATGAGTGAAAACCACAGAAATTTACCACGAATTAGCACTGAATTTCACTGAATTTTCATATGTTAAGATAGGCTGATGTTTGTTTTTGGGCTAAAAACGGGGATTTTTTCGATCATTTGCGCAGGTAAAACAGCAAAAAGTTGCATTTTTGTGTAAAAATGCGCAAAAATGCGCAAAAAGTGCGCAGTTTTTTGCAGAAAAGTGTAAGAAAAGGGTGTTTTTTTGCGCTTTTGCGCACATACCTGCGCAGATGATTGATTTTAGAATGTAGAATTGAGAATTCAGAAATTTTTTACCACTAAGGCGCGAAGACACGAAGAAAGAAGGGGAGTTTTGAATTTTTAGTTTTAAGTTTTGAGTTGCGGAGCCGCTTGGCGGGACTTTTTAATTTACGATTGTCGATTTACGATTTACGATTTGGAAAGACAAAAAGTTAAAAAAATTAACCACGAATATTTATAGAAGCACAAAGACCGCCCTGCCCTGCCGTTTGTAATTTTTGATTTGACGGGTTGGGAAATTTTTGGTATTATTGAGTATAGATTTTATAGGTTATTTTTGTCACGAATTGGTGCGAAGTTTTTAGACATGGATTTTTAACCGCGGAGGAAAAAGAGCACAAGTGCGTAAGTTTTTTAGACGCAGATGGAATAAAGCAAAAAAACAGAGAAATTGTTAAATGTGGCAACTCAATTTTATCCAAAAAATGATATTTTTTCAGTTTGCCAAACGAACTCACAAGCGGTTTTAAGCTAAAAAACGCTGTTTTAGAAATTATAGCAAAAATTATTGCTTGACAAGTCCGCGTATGTCCGATAAAATGGTTGTACGGAAACGGAAGGAAATAGTAAAAAAATAAGAAAATTGTATATGAACAGAAAATTTCTTATGTTTTACTTGTGGAGCAAGGGTGATTCTGGTAAACTTCTCTGCTTATATCGCCGTAGAATCATGTAGGATAGCTTATTGGCATTTTGCATGCTCGTGTTAGAGAAAAAGGAATGATATTGGTAAAAGAGGAGATGTCTTATGGGAGAGTCTAAGCATTTACAAAAAAGTGCTGATCAGTCTGCCGATTCCTCAACTGTGGTATCTGTAACGATTACAAGCCAGCCATCGGAAAAAGATTTGCTTCCAACAGAAAGAGAGAAACGCCTGCTTCAAGATCTCTTTGATTGGCAGGATCGTTCTAGTAAAACTCACTGGGTATTAGGTCAACCGTTAGGAGTTAACACTTAAATTTTGCATATATGTATTTTGAAATCAGACCTCACAAGTTGACAATTGTGAGGTTTTTTTTTGAAAGGAGAATATTATGCATGATGCTTTTGCTACTAAGTTAGAATCAATTCAGTCTTGTGAATACCCGGATTGTTCTTTTTTTGATTTGATTGATTTGATATGGAAAGGTTCTGAAGCAAGGTCTTATCCATTGCACAGATTGTCGATTGACATCTCTAATAATTAACCACAGATCCCGATGTACATCGGGGCGGATTTTCACGGATTTTTTCATATGTTAAGATAGGCTGATGTTTGTTTTTGGGCTAAAAACTGGGATTTTTTCGATCATTTGCGCAGGTAAAACAGCAAAAAGTTGCATTTTTGCGCATTTTTGCGCAAAAACGTGCGAGAAATATGCTGTTTTTTGCAGAAAAGTGATGAAAAGAGGCGGTTTTTTGCATTTTTGCGCACATACCTGCGCAGATGATTGATTTTTTACCACTAAAGCGCGAAGACACGAAGAAAGAGGAAAATATTTTGAATTTTTAGTTTTAAGTTTTGAGTTTAATTTTGGCGAAAGTAGTATATAATGGTGTCTGGTTTGGGGTTATTATTTTAAAAAGAGTTATAGTGATGATTGGCGAAGGTATATATATATTATCTGAAGTATCAAGGCTTACCGAGATTAATTACGCTCGGGCAAGATCGTGGTTTAAGCATCGTGTCGATGGCGTTGGTCGTGGCCCTATTTTTGAATCTGATTATCCATCAGTAGGTGGTGACTATGCGGTTAGTTTTCTTGACTTAATAGATGTATTAGTCGCGGGTCGATTTAGAAGTCATTATAATGTACCAATGAAAATTGTTCGCGGTGCTCATGCTTTACTTCAAGAAGAGTTAGGTACTAAACATCCATTTTGTCACAGTGACTTATATACAGATGGAAAAACCATTTTTATCTCCACTGCTAATAAGCTTGGCGAAGAAAAACTAAGAGAAGTGGTTTCACGTCAGCAATTTTTCCTTCATATCAAGGAAAAACTTGATTATATCGATTATAGTGACATGAACAAACTTGCCAGTCGTTGGAGAATTGCTGAGGGAGTTGTTCTGGACCCAAAAATAAGCATGGGTAAGCCAACTATTGAAGGTACGGGGATTACAACACATGTAATTTCTAATCAATACTTTGCTAATATGAAAAACACAACTTTAGTAGCCGATTTATATGGAATCAACGAAAGTAATGTCGTAAACGCGGTTAAATTTGAGGAATTTTATAGTCGGCGGCATATTGCATGATTTTTTTTGCAGATGAAAATATTCCACCAAAAGCGGCTAGAATACTTAGCATCTTTGACCCTAAATATCAAGTTCGTGCTTACACAGATTATTTTGAACAAGGAGTACCTGATGTCGAATGGATGCAAGAAGTTGCATCTTGGGATGACAAGCCGGTAGTTCTTGGTGGGGATGGTAGGATTCTCACAAATAAAGCTGAAAAGCAGGTATTGAAAGAATGCGATTTAGCATTTGTCTTCTTAAAACGTGGTTGGACAAAACTTCCATGGACCGAATTTGCTTGGAAGATTATAAAAGCTTGGCCGGAAATAATAAAAAACGTTGAACAAGCACGTTATACTATGGTTTTTGAGGTTGCAGTTAATTCTTTAAAAATCGAGTCTAATCGAATCAGCCACTTATAATCAAGGTGCGCAATAGTATTAGGGAAAACCCCATTTCACTCCAATTCACACCCTCGCCCAATTTCACAATCTGTGGTTAAAAATTTTAGGGTTTTTTGTTTATTTGGCTTTTGTCTCTTAGTATGTGGTGGTAGTGTTGGGCGAAGCGGTGGGATTCGTCTCTAACGTACTGTAGTAACTTCAGGGCGGGGCTGGTGCGGGGGAGTTTTATTGGGGCTGTGCTGCCTTGAATATAGATTAGTTCTTCTTTTTTGGCGATCGAGATTATTTTGCAGTTTGGTAAGTTTGCCTGGTCGTCGCAGGTTTTTAGCATTTCATTTAGGGCGGTTTCCGCGGCGTGCAGTTGGCCTATGCCGCCATCAATTAGTATCAGGTCGGGCCATAGTTCCTGGCCTTTCAGGGCGTATTTGTATCTGCGGGTGACAACTTCTGCGATCATGGCGTAGTCGTCGATTCCTTTTACGGTTTTTATTTTGAAGCGTCGGTAGCCTGCTTTGAAAGGGCGCCCGTCGATGAACTTTACTAATGAGCCTACTGATTCTGTGCCTGCGATGTGGGCTATGTCTATGCCTTCGATTATTCTTACGGGGCCTGGGGTTTTAAGGACTTTTTGCAATTGCAGTAGAGCGTCGGCGGGGTCTGCGGCGAAGACTTCCGGCTGGAGGTCCTGATCGGGCTCGCCTCTGCGGTCGAGGCGTTCTATAAGGCGGATGCGGTCGCGGAACATGGCGGCCTTTTCGTATTG
>SDBV01013309.1_pt1 | contig 10478 bp, 9 predicted proteins | sample 2277081 | NCBI WGS metagenome assembly SDBV01 (sample SAMN10402039, study PRJNA504765) | marine sediment metagenome | isolation source: marine sediment core GS10_PC15, 223 cmbsf | place: Arctic Ocean: Southern Knipovich Ridge | collected 2010
AAACGGGTTAAGGATGGAGTAATAAGAAGGATGATAGATAAATGGCTGAAGGCGGGGATCATGGAATCGGGCAACATTAGTTATCCCGATGAAGGAACCCCTCAGGGATCGGTGATTTCACCGTTACTCAGTAACGTCTATCTACATTATGTGCTGGATGAGTGGTTTTCGGAACAAATCCAGCCATTATTAAAGGGTAAGAGTTTTATAGTAAGGTATGCAGATGATTGTGTGCTGGGATTTACAGACAAGTCAGATGCAGAGAGAGTAATGGCAGTTCTGCCGAAACGGTTCGCCAAATATGAACTGACATTACATGCGGAGAAGACGAAGTTGATAGACCTGAACAGCAAACGGGGCGGGAATGGAAGGAGCTTTGATTTCCTGGGTTTTACTCACTTTTTGATTAAAAGTTTAAAGGGGAACCTTGTTCTTAAACGCAAAACCAGCTCCAAAAGGTTGACCAGGGCTATCATGAATGTAAGCAATTACATCCAGAAGAATCGTCATATGAAACTCGGTGACTTGATTGCTTCAATCAACATCAAATTGCGTGGGCACTACAACTATTATGGGATTACCTTTAATAGCAGGTGCCTTGAACGCATGTACAAGATGGTGAGACACAGGTTATTTAAGTGGCTTAATCGCAGAGGGGGTAAGGTTAAACTGGACTGGAATAGTTTTTCAGATCTTGAGAAACATAACCCGCTACTGCGACCCCAAATCAAACATTCTTATTTGTCCTTTAAGTGAATCTAAATGCTGAGGAACCGGATGCGGAAAAGCCGCTCGTCCGGATCTGTGGGGGAGCGGGGAGGTAACGAACCGCTCTACCCGGACCTTCTGCTTTTGCGAAATACACCCACTAGTCGCTCGAATCAACTTGGACAAAAAATTGCGTTTCAAGACTGCAAAACCGCAACATGGTAGCCTGCGAGAGATCAGGAGCTCTGGAATTTAAATGCGTTGGCCCTGTTTTCCCTTTATATTTTTATTAACTAGTTGTATAAATAATTTGAATGTCCAATTAATGTTTAGAGTGAGTGTCCAATTTTAGGCGCAGAGTATCTCTATAGCAGGCGTGGCAATGGATTTATACGATTTTGTAATTTAACTTCCGAGAGGTCTGCAAGTAGAGATTCCGGACTTTTTTTAGGTTCATAATATACTTCATCTGGAGTCAGATCCTTCAAGGAACTGTGCGGTCTAAACTCATTATATTCCCTTCTCCAGAATTCAATTTTATATCTAGCGTCTCGTAAAGATAAAAACCAATTTACATTTAAACACTCATCCCGGAACCGCCCATTAAATGATTCAATATATGGGTTATCCGTTGGCTTTCCGGGCCTTGAGTAGTCAAGGGTTACATTATTCTCATAGGCCCACAGATCCAAAGCTTTAGAAATAAACTCCGTTCCATTATCCACCTGGATTCTCTCAGGGACCTCTTTCTTATTGTATTTTAATTCATTTAATACTTCAACCACATTTTCTCCTTTGATGGACTTCTCAGGGTGGATGGCCATGCATCTCCGACTAAAATTATCCACTATAGTTAAGGCGTCAACTTTACTATTGTGTCCGCCTAAATCCGACATAACATAGTTAAGACTTTAGTGTTATATTTACATTTGTTATCACTGCAAAATAAAATATTGGAAACATACAATTAATTCCGCATAATTGAATATTAGCGATTATAGAAAAAAAGAATATGATGACTTAATTCAATTTTGTGGTGATGTCTCATTATGAATGATCAAATATTACACTTTTAATGATTCGAGGTTTAAAAACCACAGTAGTTATGCCTGCTTATAATGCAGAGCAGACTTTAGAGACTACATATAAGGAGCTCCCATTTGATATAATCGATGAAGTAATACTAGTAGATGATAAAAGCAATGACAGGACCGTTGCGAAGGCCAGGGAGTTAGGTATTTCCAATATTGTAGTACATGAAAAGAATAAAGGATATGGAGGCAATCAAAAATCATGTTATAATACTGCACTTGAAATTGATTCAGATATTATTGTAATGGTTCACCCAGATTACCAGTATACACCCAAACTTATCCATTCAATGTGTTATCTTATTGCAAATGATGTTTATGAAGTAGTTTTAGGATCAAGAATACTTGGAAAAGGTGCATTAAGGGGAGGAATGCCCAGATATAAATACATTGCCAACAGGTTTCTGACTTTTTTTCAAAACCTGTTCATGAACCAGAAATTATCTGAATACCATACCGGATTTCGCGCATTTTCAAAGAACGTATTGCAATCGATTAATTACAATGCAAACTCAGATGATTTTGTGTTTGATAACCAAATGATTGCTCAAATTTTTTACGAGGGATTTGAGATAGCTGAGATTACCTGCCCGACAAAGTATTTTGAAGAGGCCAGTTCAATTAATCTTTACAGAAGCATTACTTATGGTTTAGGGGTTATAAAAGTATCACTGTCTTATTTTTTAAAAAAATTAGGCTTGTCCAATAATAGGATTTTTACTAAGTAAAAGCATTGAGATCTTTCGCTTATTCAAGAGTAAGCTGATCACCACCATTCTGAAACCTGGTAGAAGGAGTAAACAGAACGATGTTGCTTCCTTGTTGAAGAAGATCATTGGTCATATCAGAGAGGAGTGGGCCAATAGGATGATCATTGTCAGGGGCGACGGGCATTTTGCCTCTGTTGATTTTATGGAGTGGTGCGAAACAGAGTACAATACCGGTTTTATTACCGGATTGAGCGGGAACAGTAAGCTGCATAAACTGGCCGATGTGACCATCAAGAGTGCAAAGAGAGAATTTAAACAATATGGGAAACCGGTAAAACGCTATCACTCTTTCTGGTATCAGGCCGGGAGTTGGGAAAAGCCACAGAAAGTAGTTGTTAAAGTCGAGGTCTCCGACATGGGTACCAATATCCGCTACATTGTTACCGATCTGGTTCACTTCAGAACAAGGGATTTGTATGAAAAAGGCTACTGTGCGCGGGGTGCTGTGGAACTGCGCATAAAAGAGCATAAGCTGTACCTCAGATCCGACCGTTCTTCGTGTTATAGTTTTGCCGCCAACCAGTTCCGTCTATTCCTTCACTCAATGGCTTATGTGCTGCTGCATACCTTGCAAAAGGAAACCTTGCAGGGAACTGAATTTGTCAATGCGACTTTCAAAACTATCCAGAACAAGATCATCAAAACCGCAGCATGGGTCAGGGAGCTGAAAACCAAGATCAAAATAGAACTCCCACTGTGCTGCCCCACCAAAGCCGTCCAGTTAAACTGCCTGGAGATGTTCTCCATAATGAGAGTCTAGCCTGAACTACCTCGCTGAAACACTGACATATGCATAAGAACGACAGTTGTCGTGCAAGAAAATTATGCTCATAATTCACAGAAATGACTGATTTCCGTATTGAACCTGGTCAGAATCCAGGAAAAGAACCTGTGTCGAGTGAGATTTTGCCTCCAAATTGTGGTGCAAATGTTCGGATGATCTATCTTCGAGTGAAAATCGGGATGAAATATTCCTGATTTTGTGGTTTATGAATTAATCAGGTTAGATTTGTATGATGTAGAGTGATATTAAATTCTTCTATGCATGAGTATGTCTTATAGATATGTTGAAACACTTGGCTTTAATGTTTTTTCTGACAAACTATCAATTATACCTATTGAATCAAACGGCTGTAAGGTTATTAGCACAATAAGTCCAAATTCCTATGGTATAACTCTTAAGGAAAGAGAGTTTAAGAATGCTTTAAAGAGTACTGATTACCTGGTACTTGATGGAGTGTACTTCGCATTTGCTTCGATTCTCCTAAAGGGAAAAAATATTAAACGAAACCAGGGACCAGATGTGTTTAATCACTTTATGCAAAGGTTAAATGAAAAGGGGATGAAAGCATTTTTCCTAGGTTCTTCGGAAGATACTCTTGCGCGAATTAAGGTTCAAGCGGGTAAGCAATATCCCAATATCGATATTGATTCCTTCTCACCACCCTTTAAAAGTGAGTTTTCAGCAGGAGAGAATAATACTATGGTCCAGAAAATCAACAATTTTCAACCCGATGTTATTTTTGTGGGCATGACATGCCCGAAACAGGAGATATGGGCTTTCAGGCATCGCGAAATTATAAATGCGAGTCTGATGGTATGTATTGGAAATGTTTTTGATTGGTTTGCAGGAACACAGAAAGCCGTGCATCCAGTTTGGTACAAGCTCCGTCTTGGCTGGTTTATCCGAATTTTGTTACGTCCTGAGGTGTTTAAAAGAAACATTGGCAACCAGATTAGGTTTTTCAGTGATGTACTACTAATATTTATAAAATTAAAGAAATATGATTAGAGGATCAGTTGTAGGTCTCGGTAAAATGGGACTATCCCATTCAGCAATCATTGGAGCACATCCCGATGTAGATTTAGTTGCGGTTTGTGATACTTCACAATTTATTATGTCAGCATATAAGAGATTCAGTAAGGTGAAGTTCTACACTGATTATCAGAGGATGATTGAAAATGAGGAGCTTGATTTTGTAATTGTTGCAACACCAACAAAATTTCATTTTCCCAATGCTAAACATGCTCTGCTAAAGGGGCTCCATGTTTTTTGTGAGAAACCATTTGCGCTTACCACTTCGCAAGGTCAGGAGCTTGTTGACATAGTAAAATCAAAGGGTGTGGTTAACCAGAGTGGATACCATAATCATTTCATTGGAACATTCAGAGAATTAAAGCGTTTACTTGAGCGAAATGTTATCGGCGATCTTGTTCATTTTAGTGGTGAAGCATACGGGCCTGTGGTTACAAAAGAGAAAGGTAGAACCTGGAGATCAAATATAGAAGAAGGTGGAGGTTGCCTTAATGATTATGCCTCACATTTAATTAATCTCATTCAGGAGATTATCGGGCATCCAGATAAGATACACGGTGCTATATTGAAGAGTATTTACTCCAGAGGAGTGGAGGATGCAGTTTATGCGCTTATAGAACTTCAGAATGGTCTTTCAGGAACTCTTTTAGTAAATTGGAGTGAAGAGACCTATAGGAAGATGAGCACGTCCATAACAATTCAAGGAAAAAACGGAAAGATAATTTGCGATGCAACAGAAATCAAAATCTATTTAAAGGCACCAGTTGAATCAGAAGATTTGGATAGAGGCTGGACAATAAAGTATATTACCGATTTTTTAATTCCTGTAAAATATTATTTAAGAGGGGAAGAGTACAGTGCGCAATTAGATTGCTTTGTTGATTGTATTATGGGAAAAAGGCAAAATGACTTGAATACCTTCAAGCAGGCTCTGAAAACTGATATGGTTATTGAAAATATTCGCAAAAAGGCTAAAATGAATTAATATGGATAAAGTACTATTTGGTGATAACCAGTTTTTTGCTGTAAATCATTTATCAGACGAGAAGTCCCGTGCTCAGTCAATTCGATTTAAAGATGATAAATCCATTATCTACGTTCTTGATCAGTCTATTGAGCTTGGTATAAACACATTTATGTGCACTTCACACGATCGAATTGCCAATATATGTAAACATATGATAAATAATTTTGCTAAATATAAAGACTTCAAGATCTACCCTTGCATGCCCTATGCTCATAAATACGTAAATGCAGTTACAGAATTGGGAATACTTGGGACGGTAAAGCAGTACGTAACAGGAAATGTGTTTAAATCCCTTGCGAAGGGAGGTATGGCATATATTAGCAAGGACCTGATAAAAATGATGGAATTATTAATTGAGGCTGAGTTGAAGATGTTCAAAGGCTTAAATACACCTATAGTTTTTATTCAAAATGTACTGGTAGACATGATTTTAGGCTTGAAAATGTATGAAGTTTTTGCAGAATACGACTCATTCATTCGAAGAAAATTTAGTGCGGAACCTGGATATATTACAATGAACTTACCAGCTCTATATGAAGCACTCGATTCAATTGGTATCAGAAATCCAATTATATGCACTTCAATAAATAAAATAGGATTTCGGATGTCAGGTGGCCTTGAAATATATGAGAAATACCTTAATGAAAAGGATTTCAGACCTATAGCCATGCAAGTATTGGCATCAGGAGCTTTGAAACCCAAAGAATCTATTGAATATATAGCCCAGTTCCCTAAGATCAATTCTGTATTATTTGGAGCTTCAACAAAATCTCATATTCAGGAAACAAAATACCTTATTGAGAAATACATCAAGTAGTATTTCATTAGCATTTTGTAATATAAACACATTATTGATTTCCATCTGGTAATAACTGCGGTAAACTGTAATTCAAATACAGTAATTCACTCAGATGGAGATACATTATAGAAAGTTATAAATGAAGACATGAAAAACTACCTATATTTTATCCGGATTTTACTATGATTTATCAATATTGTTAGAATTGATGATTGAAATGAGTATTAAGCGAAATTTTATATATAAATCTTTATTAACAGGTTCTAATTTATTATTCCCACTACTTACTTTTCCGTATCTATCAAGAATAATTGGAGCAGAGGGTTTAGGAATCTGCAACTTCATATTATCTTATAGTGAAACTTATACGATAATAGCTGCACTAGGTCTTCCAATTTACGGCATTAGGGAAATTGCACGATTGGGAGATGATAAGAGAAAAAGGAGCGTACTTTTCTATCAATTGTTTACGATCCATTTAGTATTTACATTTTTTTTGTTAATTATTTACATTACAACCGTAATCTTACATGCTGATTTTCAGAACTATAAGCAGCTGGCGTATTTAGGTGGACTCAATATTTTATTGATTGTATTTCAAATAGAATGGATGTTCACCGCTGTTAATGATTTTAAGTACATAACCATTCGAAGCTTGATAATTAGATCACTCTCAGTATTGTCAATTTTTATTTTTGTGAGACAGAAACAGGATTTTAACATATATTTCATAATAATAGTAACAACTCTCTTATTAACAACCATAATAAATATAAACTATGCAAAGAAATATATTATAAGACTTAAACTCAATTATTGGGTAAGGGGAATTCAATCTCACATCAGGTCTGTTTTATTATTAGGTGTTTACATGGTTTTAACGAATATCTATACCACATTACCACAAACTCTACTTGGATTCCTTTCTACAAAGGTTGCAGTAGGATATTATTATGCTGCAAATAAAATTGTAAGAATGATATTATCTATTTTTTGGTCACTTACAGTTGTAATGGTACCGCAATTAAATAGAGTATTTGAGGAAAAGGGAATCAATGAATACCTTACCTTGATTTATAAGGCGTTGAATGTTGTTATTTCCACAGCTTTACCTGTTTCCTTTCTCGTTTTTGTATTAGCGTCACCTATTATTAATCTACTTGCCGGGAAGGATTTTCAAAACTCTATATTTTGCCTTGCAGTTATGAGTCCAACGATACTGGTCATTGCATTATCCTATGTAAGTATGGTAATGATCTTAAGTGTGAATAAAAAGGATAAGGAGATGGTAATCTTAGCAATAATTGGAATGTCAATAGGTCTAACAATTAATTTAGTATTTATACCGAAATATGCTGAACGGGCGGCGGCATATTCACAGCTCCTTGCTGAAATAATAGTAGGAGTACTAGCTTTTATCTCTGTAAGGAGAAACTTGGACTTCAAGTTTCCAATTAAGAATTTTATTTATAATTTGTTATTTGTCATTTTGTTTTATCCAATTGTCACAAGTATAATGAAGTACACTGATTCTATTATTGTACAACTGGGATTCTCGTTAATCGCGTTTTCTATATATTTTGTAATCTATCAATTTCTCATCCTTCGAAACGAACTATTACTTAGTATTGTTACACCCTATTTGGTAAAACTCAGGAATTTAATACAAAAGAATAGTTAGCTTTATCTCAGAAACGAGAGGGGAAATGGTTTTTTAATAAAGAGAAAGAGAAAAACTGATCTTGAATCATTCAACTTATTGCAAGGCAAGCGAATAATAGGTTGTATTTTGGTTTATTAGGTCTTGTTGTATTCTCTCCTAGTGACCGGAATATAGTAGATTCTCAACTGTGTATAGTTAAAATACTTCTAAGAAAATTCATTTTTGAGGTATAAAATTGAGAGAATTTGAAAATGGAAGCATGAATAAACTTAAATCATTAAATAGGAGCCTGTTTTTTATAAGTTCCAGAGATGTCAATGAAACATTTAATGGGGGTTATCAATGTACCAACAGAAATTATAAATCTTTTTGTGAAATTTTGGGTGCTGATAATGTTGAGGTATTAAATCTTACATTTGGAATGAGCAGAATCATAGATTGGAAAATTTTAACAAGAGTATATGCATTTATTGGATTTAAATATGGTTTATCCCCAAAAAAATTGAAACATATTTGCGCTAATGCTATGAAATTTAACTATGTTTTTATCGATTCTTCTGTTTACGGAATAATCGCTAAGCGGTTAAAAAATGCTGGATACAAAGGAAAGATATTTTGCTTCTTTCATAATGTTGAATATAACATTAATCGACAAATTTTAAGAAAAAATCCCATGGGTCTCATGGGATTTTTTCTTGCAATTTATAATGAAAGACTAGCATGCAAGTATTCAGATAATCTTATAGTTTTAAATCAGCGTGACGGTTCCGAAGTAGCAAGGATTTACGGCAAATCCGAAATTAGTCTAATACCAGTTAGTTTAGAGGATTCATTTGAAAATCCAATCAGGGAATTAACTTCCATTCCCCCAACATTTCTTTTTCTTGGTTCTAAGTGGTATGCAAATGTTCATGGCTTAAGATGGTTTGTAAATAATGTACTTGATCAAGTAGATATTAGATTACAGATTGTTGGTTCAAGTATGGACAAATTAAAAAAGGAGTTTGAACATCCTAAAATTGAATTCCTTGGTTTTGTTTCAGATTTATCCTTATTGCTTAAAAGTGCTGATTATGTATTATCGCCAATTTTTTTAGGTAGCGGAATGAAAGTAAAAATTTGTGAATTTCTAATGTATGGCAAAAACATTATTGGATCAAGCGAGACTTTTGAAGGATATGAGATTGATTATAAAATGGTTGGTGCAGTTTGTGATACGAAAGATGAATTTATTCAAACAATAGTTCAGTTAAGTACTACTAGGAGAGAAAAGTATAATGAGCAAAGTAGAAATTACTATCTTGAAAAATACTCTTTCAATGCAACGCTCAGAAGTTTCTCCAGGATACTTGATGAATAATCGACAAATAGAAATGTATAATATAGCCATTTGTATTCCAACTTATAAGAGACCTTTATGGTTAAGGAGATTAATATTGAGCATATTTAATGGCAATATTGATAGAACTTTAATTAATAATTTGTGGGTGATAATCGTAGATAATGATATTGAAAAGACAGCTGAAAATATTATAATACAAATGAAGGAAGGGGATCAGAGGTTAAACCATATTTACTATTATCATTATGCTGTTAAAGGATACGCTAATGTTAGAAATGAATTATTTAAAAGAGCTTTAGCATTTAATCCTGATTATATTACATGCATTGATGATGATGAATACGCAACTGATGATTGGTTAAATCAATTACTAATTACAATAACATCGAATCATAGTCATATTGCAATTGGACCCGTAATTAGAATCTGCGAGACAACTGTACCAAAATACATTTCTTATTGGTTTACCAGTTATATTACAAACAACAGTAGCAATATTAGATCTTTTGGCACTGGTAATTTTATTATCTCAGTAAGTTTCCTTATTAATAATAATTTGAATTTTGATAACCGATTTAATGAATCGGGTGGGGAGGATCTGTACTTTAGCGTGAATGCAATAAATAAAAATGCTAAAATTTTATTAGCGAAAGAAGCAATTGCTTATGAAACTGTGCCTGAGAGCAGAGCAACGATAAAATGGTTAATGCGGAGATTCTATAGAACAGCCCTTACATATTCATATGTTATGAAAATTGAAAAGAAATATTTTGCTCTATTCATTAAGTTTGTTATATGCATAGTCTATTTATTTTTTGGATTGCTTGCATTATTTGCATTATTATTACCTATCAAACGGAAGCTTTGGGGCCTTATTAAAATTTCTGAAAGCATTGGTGGAATAGTAGGGATTATAAGAGTTTAAGAAAATAGGAACTGAAATTTTCTTTTTTACTATAAACTTTTCGTTGATAAATAAGAAATTACCCCCAAAATTTAGACAACAGGTATAATTAGATAAATTATTAAACTTGTTGTTATGCAAAAAAGAAAAAATCACACAGCTGGCTTCAAAACAAAAGTGGTTATTGAAGCCATTCAGGAAAGAGAGACAATTCAGGAAATCGGTAGGAAGTATGACCTTCATCCGAACCAGATTTCAACATGGAAGACCAGGTTCTTATCAGGAGCCAGTAGCGTTTTTGAGAAAGGCTCAGTGAAGGATGAAACAGAAAAGGAGAAAGCTGATCTGTTTAAAAAAG
>SDBV01013310.1_pt1 | contig 10478 bp, 12 predicted proteins | sample 2277081 | NCBI WGS metagenome assembly SDBV01 (sample SAMN10402039, study PRJNA504765) | marine sediment metagenome | isolation source: marine sediment core GS10_PC15, 223 cmbsf | place: Arctic Ocean: Southern Knipovich Ridge | collected 2010
CTTTATAAGAAAAAGATTCTACTAAATGTATTCCAGAAGGTTTATTATAATTACAAGAAGTTTTTAAATATATTTCTAACATTTTTTTAAACTTTTTATCCTCAAATTCACCTACTATTCCCATAGACCCAGATAAATCATAAGGCCCAATTATAGTAGCATCACATTCATCCTCTAACAAAATAAATTGCAAATTATTAATAGCATTAATATGTTCAATTTGTGCAATAAGAACAATTTCATTATTTATACTATCTATATATTCTTTAAATTCAAAGCCAAATTTATTTGCTCTACTATATCCAAAACTTCTTGATCCTAATGGGGGATATTTAGACTCATTAATAGCATATCTTAATTGTTCTCTATTATTTATCATAGGAATAATTAATCCTTTTGCTCCAGCATCTAAAACTCTATGAATCCATATATAATCATTTTTTGGAATCCTAACTAAAGGAATTAAATTATTATTTTCTATTGTTCTTATCAAATTAGTCATAGATTCTATACCGATAGAACCATGTTCCATATCTATACATATCCAATCTAATTTAGATATAGAATTAGCTATTATGATTTCAACAATAGCAGGATGAGGTATTTGGATCCATGTCCCAAAACTAACTTCATTATTTTTTAATTTTAATTTTAATTTATTCATAAAAAAATTCATCTGCAACTTGATTTACAGGTTCTTCTCCGTTTAAAACTTTTACACAATCAATAGCCGCCCCAAGTTCCATTAAATATCTAGATTTACGAGCTGATGCACCGATATGAGCAGTTAATATAACATTATCAAACTCTTTAAGAGAACCAACATCAGGCTCATTTTCAAAAACATCTAGTGCTGCTCCTCCTAAATGTTTATTATACAATAAAGAAATAAGTTCTTTTTCATTAATAATAGGACCTCTTGAAGTATTTATAATAAATGAACCTTCTTTCATTATTGACATTTCCCTCATACTCACACAATGATAATTATTTTTATTCATAGGGATATGTATGCTAATTATATCACAATTTTTAAATAATTCTTCTTTATCCATCCATATAATCCTTTCCATTTCTAATTTTGGAATTAGATCACAAGCATAAATAACTTTTACCCCAAAAGATTTCAATCTTTTTATTACTCTGCTTCCTATTCTCCCAACCCCTAGTATCCCTATCTTTTTTTCTGATAACAAAGAACCCATATATCTTTTCCACATACCCTTTCTAATAGATTTATCAGAGATAATAATTCCTCTTAATAGATTAATTATTTGAGCTACCGCAAGATCTGCAACCCCTTCAGCAGGAGCCTCTGGAGTATAAGTTAATATTATCCCATTATTTTTACAAGCTTCAAAATCGACATTATCAAGACCAACCCCTACTCTAGAAATCACTTTTAATTTTTTCGCTTTTTCTATAATATCCCGACTATATGGTTCCGTTCCAGCTATAACCCCGTCTATATCTTTTATCATATCAACAACTTCTTCTCCTTTTAATCTTCTTCCTAATGAATTATATATAAGATTATAACCACTATTTTTTAAAATATTAACAGGTTTCTTCCCGCATAAACCAAATGGATATGTAGCAATTAATATTTTTTTCATGGAGTTTTTACTTTACTATTATTAGTTATTCTGCCATTATCATTTATATCTTTTCCAATATCCTTATATCTTTTTTTTATTAAAAATACAATTCTATCCCTATCCTCCGAAGTATCAACGCTAATACTATCATATTCAGTATATCTCATATGAATTTCTATATCATTTTCTATTAATCTATTTAATCCTATTCCTTCCATATTTTCTAATGGAGAAGATTTCAATTGATTATATAATTTTAACATTTCTCCGGAAAAAGAATAAACTCCTATTTGCTTAAAAATAGATACTTCTTCATCACTTCTTTTCGTATTTTTATCATGGTATGGAATAGAATAACGAGAAAAATATATTGCTTTTTGATTTCTAGATACAACTACTTTAACAGCGTTACTATCATATTTATCATACTCATCATGTACTTTAGTATAAAAATTCACAATTGCAGGAGAAAGATCTACATTTAAAGTATCAACGTTAAATAATGGTTCATCTCCTTGTATAACGATATACCTATCAGCACCTCCATCTTTAGATTCTAATTTTTCAACAACTTCAGCAGCACGATCTAAACAATCTTGATGAGTATTTTTAGTCATAACATAAGGGATACCAGTAGTAAAACATTTTTCTCTTATTTTATCATTATCTGTAGCTACATAAACTTTTTTCCATTTGTCCCATTGAATAACTGAATTGTAAACTCTTTCAACCATAGCCTTACCAAGAATATCACATAACGGTTTGCCAGGGAAACGAGATGATTGATAACGAGCAGGAATTATACCTATATATTCCATTTTATTTTCCTTTATTATAAAAATTATTTTTTCTTAGCAACTACTCCCCAATGAGTAGGATATATAAGATGAGGTTTATAAATACTAGTTTTTGGCCTTAATATTTGCCTAATTTCATAAATATCTAAAATCTTTCCATATCTATAGGAAATACTATCAGGAACTAAATATCCTCTTACATGTTCAAAAGCATGAGTAACAGGTAGAGATAAAAAAACCCAACTACTACTTTTAATTTTATTTAAAAATTCTTTATCCCATTTAATATGTTCTAAAACTGACATAGCAATTACGCAATCATATTTATCCATATCATCTATTTTTCTAAAATCTTCATTTTTTATGTAAATTTTACAAAATTCATTATTAAGTTTTTCTTTAATCTTTTTAACAATTGACGAAAATTCATATAAAGTATAAGATTCAGGATTAAAAGCATTTATGAACATTTTTGCGAAACTACCGAATCCAGCACCTACTTCCAATATCTCTATATGATTAGTATAATATTCCTTACATAAATCCATCATAATATCATATGCTTGATGATATTTATCTCTTTTTTTCTTCTCTTTATATTTACTATTATAATATTTACTATTTCTCTCATTTTTAGATCTTTCTTTTGAGACTATAACCCCTTCATTATTAATATAAAATTCCTTTTTTCTAATTTTTTTATCAATAACTTTTTGTTTTATTTTATTAATTTTAAAATCTGTTTTATATTTAATTTTATTCACCTCCAGCAATAGCGATAATTTCATTAGTTATAAAATTATTATTTTCACTTCCCAAATAATATATCATTTCGACAATATCTTTAGGCTCTCCCATTTTTCTTAATGGTATTAATGAAACTCTATCTTTCATTTTTTTAGGAAATTTTTTATGAAATTCTGTATCAATTACTCCGAGCCTTATAGTATTAACCAATATATTATATTCTGCTCCTTCTCTAGCAAAAGTTTTTGTAATCCCTTCTAACGCTAATTTAGAACATCCATATGGCAAAGATGAAATTGAGCTACCATATTTTGCTCCAATTGAACTGATATTAACTATTCTCCCAAACTTATTATTTTTCATTTTCCCAAAAAGTTTTTTAGTTATAGCCATAACAGAAAATACATTTATCAAAAATAATTCCATTATTTTTGATAAATCAATTTTATGTTGTCGATTATCTTCAATAGATATTCCTGCATTATTTATTATTGAATCTACATTAAATCTATTTGCCTCTTCAATAAAATTATCTATATTGTTTTTATTAGAAAAATCAGATTGTATAAAATAATAATTAAAATTATTTTCAATAAAATATTTTTCTAAATTATCAATATTTTTTTGAGATGAATTATAATGACATAAAACATTCCAATTATTTTTAGCAAATAAAATAGATAATTCTCTTCCAATCCCTCCGCTTGCTCCTGTTATTAAAACTGTTTTTAAATTATTATTAAACACTTATTCTTCTGTCTCTCCATATAGTTTTAACCATTCTTCTACTTGAGAAACTTGCCATTCATAATCTACATCTAATCCCATTTCCTGTTTTAACGGAAATATTCTTTGCCCCATCCATTTCTGCGGCAATAACCCTTTTCTAATATTCTCAATACATCTTGATCTTATAATAGAAGCTCCCATATCAGCAAACCAGATATCACCTTGAGAGTCTCTATCACAAGTAAATGCTTTTATATCCTCAAAGCACTCAAAAGAAGCACAAGGATACAAAAGTCCATCTTTGCCTATTTTTCTGGCTCTAATCGGACTCCACATATTATATCTAGAAGCCGTGACAACAGAATCATAAGCTGGATTATTCCTCAATGTATCAATACCTTGTGATATAACTTTTGAAGTCACAGTAGGAGAATTACACATTAAAATAACTATAATATCGATAACCTCATTTGGATTACGTTCTTGTATAATAGTATAAGCATGGACAAAAACATCTTCAGATAAAGCCTCATCAGAACACAAATAAAGAGGTCTCTTTATAATTTCTATTCCATTATTTTTCGCCATTCTTATCAAATTATCATCATCTGTAGAAATATATCTTTTATCTATATCTTTACATTTTCTAGCTGCTCTCATAGGATAATACGCTATCTCATTACCTAATACTTTATAGAAATGCTTATCAGGGAACCCTTTGCTCCCTTTTCTACCAGTTAATAAAGAAACTATCATAGCAAGCTATTCCTTAAAAAACATCCATCACAAGATTTAATTTTATGAGATAATCCTGCCTTATGAATTTTTCTCAAATATTCTAATTTATTTGAATTCCAACATTCTTTAATAGATATATCGTCTATATTTCCTAAACTAATCAAACATTCATCATCATGATTACATGGCAAAATAGTACCATCCCATAAAACAGACATCCTTTGCCACAATTGAGGACAACCCCATGAAGAAATTATTCCTTTATTTTTAATGCCCATGTCTTTATAATCTAAAAAAGCAACTTCATCAACTTTATCTTTCCAAAAACTTTCATATTTTTCGATAGAAAAAACATTATCCATTTTAATCGTTTGTATTCTTATTATAGGATATTTAACATTTAATTTATTTTTTATGAATCGCAATTTCTCAATATTATTTAATACTTTTTCATAATTACTTCCAACCCTATTCTCCTCATAATTTTTTTTTGTATATCCTTCAAAAGATATAGATATTCTATCTAATCCTGCTTCTATTAATTTATTAGACATTTTTTCTGTTAACAATAAAGCATTTGTATTAAAATAAACATCTATTAATCCTTTTTTCTTCGCATATTTAACAAAATAACTAATATCAGAGTGTAATAAAGGTTCTCCTCTTATATTAAATTTAACTCCATATAGCCCATTATCTGAACCTTCATCTATTATTTTTTCAACTTGTTTTTTAGAAATAAATCCTTTTTTATTCTTATTTCCTGAAATAGTAGTAGAGCAAAAAGGACATCTTAAATTGCATTTATTTGTAACTTCGACATCTATAAACAAAGGAAAATCTTCTATACTATAAGTGACTGGCCATTTTTCCCATTTCTTTCTGTATTCTATAAATTTTTTATCATTTTTTTCAAAAAGATTTTCTCCCGATAAATAATGGAACCATGTATTTATAGACTTTTTTCCCATTATTGTTTAGCCCATTTATCAGCAAATCCAGAGGGTTTTTTTTCAATAAGATTCTTATAAAAATATAAAGAATTACATTCTTTCTTGGTTATAGGCTCTTCCCATTTCTGCCAAGAAGGATCTTCAAAAATACCTAAAACATCAGAATTATAAAAATCTTTATAGATAGTAGGAGTGATTATCTCAAAATCAAAACCATATTTCTTTTTACCATATCTGTATAATAAACGCATAGATCTATATTTAAACCAATCATTTCTTTTAGAATACCGATAAGTAAATCCTGCTGTATTTCCATAACCATAACAATGTTGACTCTCAATTTTTGAATTTAAATCTTTTTTAGAATATAAAGTATATCCATCTTGCCCTACAACGCTAATTTTATTTGCTCCATTAATATAAGCATAGAAAATAGCCCATGTCCCTATATCTCTTATACATCCAAACATTTTTTTATTTTTATATCTTACACAACATCTTTCATATCCTTTAGATTTTTTATTTTCAGAACCAGATTTCCATAATCTTTCAACATTTTTAAAAACTTTATATGATTTTTTCCAATGCTTTTTTAATTCTTTTTTTGAAAAATGTTCTGAAACCACTAATGTAGATTTTTCATTACATAAATGGCCATAGGCCGCCCATCTTTTAGTAGAACCCCAAAAATGATAATCTGGTATCAAAAAATCTGTAATATAATTACATCCAAAAGTTATTACTTCGTTTTCTTTTATAAAATTTTCTATTTTATCCCAATATTTTTTTAAACTAGGACCAGAACCAATCACTAGAACATGTTGTCCTTTTATTTTTTTTAACATAAATTATCTTCCATTAATATTCTGGGTTTTTTATCTTTCTATCTTTTATATATTCTACATACATATTTTTATATTCTTTTTTTGTAGGTTCTTCCCACTTCTGCCAACAAGGATTTTCAAGAATATTTAAAATATCAGAATTATAAAAATCCCCATAAATAGTAGGAGTAATTATTTCAAAACCAAAACCATATTTTTTCTTACAATATTTATATAACAATCTTAATGTTCTATATTTGTCCCAGTCTTTCTTTCTACAATATCGATATGTAAAACCATCTGTAAACCCTTCTCCATAACAATGCTGGCTTTCTTTATTCTTTTCCAAATCGTTCTTTTTATATAGAGTATAGCCATCATTTCCTATTACACTAATTTTTGAAGCTCCATTAATATAAGCATAAAAAATAGATCTTGTCGATATATCATAAAAACATCCGTACATAATTCCATCTTTATAACATACTTCACAATCTTTGAATTCTTTTGATTTTTTATTTTCGGATCCAAATTTCCATCTTTTTTTTACATCTTTAAATACTAAATAATTTTTACCCCATTTTTTTAATAATTTTCCATATTTTTTATTTTTTCTGAATTCTTCTGATACAACAAGAATAGATTTTTCTTTATCTATATATCTACTATATTTATTCCATCTTTTAACCGATCCCCAGAAATGATAATCTGGCACTAAAAAATCAGTAATATAATTACAACCAAAAATAACTATATCATTATTTTTTATAAAATTTTCTATTTTATCCCAATTTTTTTTCAAACTAGGACCAGATCCTATAATTAATACATGAGAATTTTTAATTTTTTTACTCATCACTATTTAACCCATTTAAACCTTTTAATAACAGCTTTTTTAATTTATTAAATGGGACTGAATCAAATAAAACACAATAAATTTTAATTTTATTTTGCATAACTATTTTTTCTCTAACATAATTGCTCTCACTATTTTATTGCTTATTTTTCCATTCTCTGGAATAATTTGTTTATATATATTCGTAGAAAATCTTATAGCATCTTCTGTATTTATATCTTTGAATATTCCTCTCTTAAATTCTGCTGCTTTAATTTCTCTAAATGGAGTATATCCTTTTTTCTTAAATTCATCAGGACAAGGAACCGCTGCTGATATTAAATATTTTATTTTATATCCTATTTTAACAAGTTTTTTAAGGACATAAGAAAAATCCCTTTTTTCATTATAAAATTGTGGATGAACTTCAAGAAGTATTTTACAAAAATCTGTTTTTTCCAAAGATTTCATAGCCCCATTAATAACTTCTATTTCATGTCCTTCTAAATCCATTTTAATAAAATTTGGGATAACTCCTAAATCATCAACTGTTCTTGTCTTTACCTTTATTTTTTTACTCCAATATTTTTTATTTTTATTAAAAGCACTTAAATTAGGATGTTTAGATAAATAAAATGTTCTTTCTTCTTTTTTATCAGACATAGCACAATCATATATCTTAACTTTTTCCTTAAAATTATTTAATCTAATATTTTTCTTTAATATTTTCCTACTTCTATCATCAGGTTCTATTGCTATAACTTTTTCCATATTTCTACATAAGCTTAAAGTAGAATACCCTATATTAGCACCTATATCCAATGCTAATTTTCCTTTAGCTTCTTTTCTTAACAAATACATAAAAGCTGGTTCATGATATCCATCCCCCCATAAATGAGCAGATAAACCAGTTAAGGTATCAGATAAGTACATAGGAAATCCTTCTATATTTCTCTTCAATATTGATCCTTTCTTTCAAAAACAGCTACAAGAAAAATATTATATACACTATTAAAACTAGTAATTAATTTAAATTCTTTAAATCCCTTCTCAATATCTTTAAAATCATCCCACATTACTGATTCATATTTACTATCTTTTTTTAACAATTTTTTTCTTTCATTTTTAGTTTTTTTTAATAAATGATCTATCTCTAATATCAAACAAGCTTTTTTGTTAGATATCCTATAAATCTCTTTAGATAATTTTCTTAAATTCCAAGCATGATCTATACAATTAGAATAAACAGTATCAAAAGAATTATCTTCAAAATCCATATTGTGAAAATCTCCCTTAATTACATATTTATTGTTTTTTCCAGGATTTATATCTATTCCTATTGTATCAGAAAATCCTAAATTTCTAAATGCAACTACTTCTGCTCCAGTTCTTGCTCCTAAGCATAAAATCTTACCTCGTTTTACATACTTTTTAAATCCATTTGTTCTTTTTTCAAAAGATCTAATACTGTTGGGAAAATGTTCAGGCATAAATTTCTTAATTTTTTTAGAAAATCCTATATCGAATTTTTTAGTCTGGTGTTTTAAATATTTATCATAATTTTTATATTTTCTATGACTTATGCTCATTTATAAAATTCCTAATATATTTCTTTTAATAATTCAATAATTTTATCAATATTTTTTAACTCTATTACTTCTGGATCAAAATCTAAATCTTCAGTTATCTTTTCAATATCTGTTAAAAATATTTCCTTAATAGAATAGTCATTAATATTATTGATTTTTAAATATGCTTTAAATAAATCATGAATATAAATCTTATAAACTATTTCTGGAGTATATTCTCTTTTATCTTTATCCTCTTCAATAGCTTCTTTTACGAGATCTGCCATTTGAGCGACAGTTATAAAATACCTATTGCAATTTTTATTGCTAACTAATGTAAAAGAATTTAATTCTATTTTTTGCTCTTTCCATATATCTAATACACTTCCTTTAGAATTAAGAAAATTAACTCCTCTTACTAATTTAAAATTATAAAAATTAACAATATAATCTGTAAATTGTTTCGTCAAAGCATAAATATTATTAGGATTAGTTGCCTTATCAGAACTTATATATATAAATTTTTTCTTCTTTTTATCTAAATAATTTATTAATTCTAAATTAGCTATTATATTTACATCTATAGCATGTTTGATATTATATTCGCACCACATAACATGTTTCAAAGCAGCACAATTAACAACTAAATCTATTTTATTATACTCTATTATATTCCTTAATTTACTAAAATCTCTTATATCTTCTATATAAATTTTCTCCTCTGAAACGTTACACACTCTATATAAATAAGCCAAACTATTTTCATTAATATCTACAGCAGTTATCTCATAATTATCTTCAATCAATAATCTACAAAGATATTTTCCAAGAGATCCTCCTGCTCCTATTATCATTATATTTTTTTTACTCATTTAAATTCTTAGATACATATCATAACTCATTACTTTTTTTATTGGATGTAGCCATTTTTTATTAATCTTAAACTTATTTTTTTTATAAAAATTAATTGCTTGATGATTTTTTAATACAACTCCTCCCCATAATATAATAACTTTTTTATTATTTAATCTAGAAATATTAATAATATATTTAAGCATTTCTGTTCCTAATCCCATGTTCTGGAAGTCGTCTAATATAGAAGGAGCAATTGTACATATTTCATTTTCTCTAAATTTTTTATTATATCTATATATCTCCCATTTTCTCATGCCAAAAAATAAGACACAATAACCTACAATTCCTTTATTATATAAAACAATAATTCTTTTAATGTTTTTATCTTTTTCCCTACATATTTTTTTGGCTGTTTTATTATCAAATAAATTTGGTGAGTACCATTTTTTCATTTTTTCAGAAATAGAAGAAAAATATTTTTTTAATACTAATCCATCATTAGGCTTTAATAATCTAATAACAAACTTTTTATTATCTAATTTTATTTGTTTCTTTTTCATAAATTATATTTTTTTTGTATCCCTATTTTCCAAAAATTATCTGAATTTAATATTTCTAAAAATAATTCTGCACTATTCCCTTTCCCATATGTTCCTTCTGTTTTATCTTTATATTTTAATGCTCTTTTCATTGTTTTTTTAATATCTTTTTTTTCATATCCACAATTAAATATATTATTAGTCAAATTTCTCCCATTTTGCCTTGTTCCTATATTAATAACAGGAATAGAAAAATAAGGAGCTTCTATAATAGCAGAACTAGAATTACCTATCA